>Ga0209755_10005483_pt1 | contig 14418 bp, 18 predicted proteins | sample TergutCo191P1_FD_187301 | JGI IMG/M metagenome (GOLD analysis project Ga0209755, IMG submission 187301) | Cornitermes sp. P1 segment gut microbial communities from Petit-Saut dam, French Guiana - Co191P1 (SPAdes) (version 2) | ecosystem: Host-associated > Arthropoda: Insects > Digestive system... | reverse complement strand
CCGTCCCGCAACATCTGAAAGGCGGCCTGCATCGCCTCTTTCTCGTCTTTCTTGCCGGTGGACACCGGCGGTAGGTACTTGCCGTCCTCGCCTTTGAAGGCTACGGAGTAGCAGTTTCGGTCTGCCCTTTTGAAAAGGCTGAATGGGTAGGCGTTCATAAAACGCTCCTAAAGCGTCGGCAATCAGGCCGTTTTGTGCCGGTCTATGTGCCAACTGGTTTAAGATAGTGTTTACGACGCCCGATGCCGGGTGGTCGAAATCGGCTAATTCTTTATGACATAAGGAATTAGCTAATCATGCCAAGGGTTGAAGCCGGGCATTTGGTGGTCATTATAGCCGTTTTTCGGGCTTTGTCCACACACTCCCACTCCGCTTCGGTCGGCAACCGGTATCCGTTAGCATTTCGGTTCCACGTTACGATGCGGTTGTAGCCAATACCAGTTATTGTGTATGCGGGAATGAGACCCGCACGTTGGCTCTTATGGTTGGCGAATTCCACTGCATCGAACCAGCTTACCCGTACCACGGGAAGGTTTCGCCAGTTCACGCCTGTAGCAAGCTCAGTCCCCTGAATTCGGCTGGGGTTAGTCCCCAGCATATCGTACCATTCGCCCTGCGTTACCACATACCTACTCATATAGAAGCAACTTACCGTTACATTGCGCACGGGACTTGCGTTCGACCAGCAACAAGTATCACAACCCATAAGGAAAGTCCCGCCCTCGATACGGACGAAATTGGAGTCTTGGCTATACGTTGGCGAGGTACCGCAAGCTGAAACCAACACGAAAAACACTGCAAACGTCAAAGACAGGAAAACAACACGCAAATACACACATCCTCCTTGTTCAATGGCTCCATTGTAACAGGCCAGCCTGTAGGATGCAACTCTCTGGTTAACGTGAGTTTGACAGATATAGAAGATCCCCAACCTAAATCCTGTATAATTGATACACTGAAAACAATCACGAAAAAACGGAAGGGGATCTTATGGACGAGGACATTATAACCAGAATTTTTTGCGATATCGATGACTTCTGCGTGGCTTTAGAGAAATACGTGAAGGCCAGGCTGCTGCCGAACGAACAGGCCGGGGCGTGGTTTCCTGAAAGCCGCATGGCTCTGAGCGAGATTATTGCTATCCTATCACCATACTGTTCCATATCAAGCGGATACCGCTGCTTCAAATGGTATTACAACAGGCAGGTGGTCAAACACCTGAAGGCATATTTCCCAGGCCTTGTCAGCGACAACCAGTTCGTGGAACTTATTGGCGCAGACCTGATGCCACTGGCCCTGTGCACCCAAAAGTTCTGGGTGGGGACGGTGACTGGCATAAGCTTCATTGGCTCCACGCCGACAAAAGCGTGCATTGCAGGTGCATACAGCTACAGGATGTTGAATGAAGAGCGTGGCGAACCGCAGAAAAAACTCCACTGAGTGGTTCTACGGGTTCAAACTGCACCTGGTGATTAACGAAACGGGAGAGATACTGCCGTTTTACCTAAGCCCTGGTAACGTTGACGACCGCCTTTGCCGCAATCTGTGCGAGAAGCTGTTCGGCGACCGCTAGATATAAGAGTTCTTTGAGCTGCTGTACCTCTGGTGGCATCCAGCTTGTAACATGGCTGAAGAAGAATATGAAGAAAATGCTTATAGACATCGAGGATAAGCTGCTCCTGTACAAGTGTGCCGTGATAAAATCGGTGAATGATTTCCTGAAGAACACATATCAGGTGTAGCATACCCACCATTGGAGTCTTGTCAATTTCATGGTCAACTTGTTGGCAACCCTAGCCGCATAAGCCTTCCATTCGGACAGAGGGCGGAAAAGAGCTTGCTTTGATCCTCAGTTAATTATACCGTCGAACTCACGTTGAACCAAGTTGGAAAGGAGCGAAAATCTGGCAGCTGCGAGTATCGTTTGCATGGTTATATTTGGATCATGGGCGACCAGGAATATCAAGGTTTTTTTGACGTTTTTATCACACAATATCTTCTTTTGCCACCTTTAATGCGTTTTGGTAAAGATTGGCAGAAATGTAATAGGAATCGTTAGCCAGTAGGTCAAGAAACGGTTTAACGGCAGGAATAAGCCCTTCGTTTTTCGAGCGAAGAAAAATACCGACAACGCCAATGATATTAATGCCATTCTCTGCGGCAACCTTTCTTCCTTTCCGTTCATCGATGAGCAATAAATCGGCCGACTTTTCCCAATAAAGGGCGATGGCCTCGGTTTCCCCTGGATCGAGGGATAACACATTTGCCCGTAACCAATTGTCGTTTCCCGGCTTTTCCACTTTCCCCTGTGCCCAGGCGGCTATTTTCCCTGCTTCTGGCTTGCCGGAAAAGGAAAACTCACGATAAACCTGTTCGGGAATCAAAACTGTATCGAAAAGTCTGTCAAGAAAACCCAGTTTGTCGCACTTTGCCAGAGCAATCAGTGGTGAACTATCACAAACGATGAGCATAGATTCAGGCTATGCCAGTTCCTTTTCAAGTTCTTCCTCGCTGTAATCAGCCACTGGCACACCCGCTTTCGCCAATGCTTCAAGGAAGGCAAACATATCCAGGCCACACAGATTCGCCGCTTGGGTAAGGGTCAAGGTTCCTTTATCGTATAGCTTTACCGCATACTCCCTACGCATATGGGCAGCCATTTCGTCCTTGTCCATCTGCGCCGCCCGAAGTATATCCTCGGATATTGGTATAACTATAGTCTGCATACGTTTGATTATAGACAATACCCCCTCATTTTTCCAAGGGTACGGGAAACGCTGGAAGCTATCAACGCCTGCCTCTGAATTGGAGCGTTATGGTTACAATACGAGTATAATAATTCCTGTGGCGGTTAGAATGTCGCCAATCCCCGGCTTTTATTCGTGCTGAGGGGTTTAATACCTCGCCCCTTGGGGCGGTTAAAAGGTATTAAACCCCGAATGCAATTCCACGGGAGAACGAACGATACCCCACTGCTTGCGGTGGGGTTCGTTCATTCCATCGACCGATACGCCAGGGCACGAAACCCACTGCGCTTTATGCCGCCAAGACGGGCGAAGCCAATGGGCTTCTTCCTGTCGAACCGTTCCGCATCCGACGAGTCAAAGGTGACGAGCAAAATGCCTTCTGTCGCCAACAGGGGTGGCAGGGCATTCCAGAGTGCGGCAAGCTGGTCGGTTCCCTTGGGAAGGGAGCTTTGCGGCAAGAGTTCGGGAAAAGCTAGGATGCAGGCATACCGCTTTTCATCCGTTGTGTTCAAAATGGCCGTCCTGCCCAACCGCAAGTCCGCCGCAGGAACCACCGATACCCCTGCGGCACTATTCCGCAGGGCGTATTGCCGCAAAACGTTATGCCTAGCCGCTTCCAACGCAAGTATATTCCTGCCAGACAGAACCATCGGGGGCATTTCCTTGGGGCCTAGATTGCCATGCATAAACTCAAACAGCCAGCAGGGGAAAAAGCCCTGCCCAGGTTCATGTACAAGCAGGGGCACATCATCGTCCAAGGCAAATTTCCCCGGCCCTATACGGCTGGCCAACTTCGCCGCAACCGTAACCGCATCGCCAGGATCGTCAAAGCCAGAGGCCCCGTGAACCGTTTCTATACGACTGGGAATGTCTTCCATTTTGCACTGGGCAAAAGTACGAACATAAAACGGATGCCGAGAAAGAAAACCCGAACCTGCCTCAACAGGCAACACAGTATCCTGCCGTTGCCCTACGGCATACACAAACACGCTATGCCCCGAGCCATTATGCTCCGACAGCAGTTCCGCTTCGGCAAGGGCGATCTGGCTTCGGAAGAAATCCGCCAACGTGTGTACCATCACCATGATAACTTTGCCGCCAGGGTTAAGCAGGCCCACGGAACGGCGGACAAAGTCCTCCAGCACCGGCGTTCCTGCCTTTGCCGGGATATTGCTTAGAATTAGATCCCAGCGCCCGTCTTTAGGCCCTGCAAGCAGCGGTTCTGTGTGGGCTTCCAGCATGGAAAGGGTAAGGTTGTTTTTCTCGGCGTTGTGAAGGGTGAAAAGCTGGGCAAGCTCATCCCGATCCTGGCAGCGCACGGAAAGACCGCTAGGCCCTTCAATCGGAACATCCAGGGCCAGCAACGCCGAGGCGGCGCATATCCCGATAACGCCGACACCGCAACCGGCATCCAGCACCTTCGTTGGGAAAGGCTTTTTGGCCTCGGCACACCCGTCAAGCACCCCCGACAAAACCTTAAGGAGGAGCTGCGTCCCAACATCGACACCGGCCGAACTGAACAATCCCTGGGTAAGGTCGAAGGTGAGGTTTATGCCCCTAAACCTAAAGGGGACGGTTTTGTTTACGAAATGGGAAGCCAGATAATCCGTACAGCCTGCATCGTGGGATGCCAGGTTCAGGTGATTAGGAATTTACCCTCTCCACGTATTCATTGGTCTCGGTATTGACCAGGATTTTCTCGTCCTGCTTTATAAACAAAGGCACCCGAACGGTAAGGCCCGTATCCGTGACAATCGGCTTGGTGGCCCCGGTAGCGGTATCGCCCTTTATGTAGTTCTCGCTTTCCGCGACGATAAACACCATCTTGTACGGAACCTTTATGTCGATGACCTTCCCCTCCCAAATGGACAGATCGTAGGTCTCGCCTTCCTTAAGGTAGTATTTCTTGTCCTCGCTTTCCGTAAGGGGCACCTCGTACTGGTCGTAGGACTCGTTGTCCATAAAGTGGTAGTTGTCCTGATCCGCATACTGGTACTGGCACCTTCGCAGATCGACCTGGGCATCCTCGACCTCCTGCGAAGTCGGAATGGTCAGGGTCAGCACGGAACCGTCCTTGATGCTTTTCATTTTTATCCTGGCAACGGCAGTCCCCTTGCCGGGATTGTGGAATTCCCGATCGACTACCAGAAAAGGCTGCCCCTTCTGTAGCAGACAGCTTCCTTTAACAATGTCTCCGCCTCGTATCATAGTGTCCTCGCTTACTCAATTCATGATGCACATTGTACTTTTGTACGGTTTCCAATATACCAGTTTGCAGTTTCTTGGGGAAGGGGCAGGAATATCGACCTTTGCCCCTTCACAACCCATCCAATCCGGGGTAGTCTCTTTGCTATGAAAGCCAAAGAAGGCGCACTCGACAATGGTTCGGGCAAAGGTCACACCACATTTATCGTGTGGTCGGAAAAATACGATACGGGCATAGAGCTGATTGATAAACAGCACAGGGAGCTTGTCGATCTAATCAACCAACTTTACGATGCCTGCCTGCATCGGGGTACGGCGATGGATGCCACGTTCAAGAAAGCCATGCACCGCATGGTGGAGTATGTCCGTTTCCATCTTTCGGCGGAGGTGGAGATGCTCGAGAAAATCGTCTACCCGAACCTTGTGGAGCACAAAAAGCAACATGACGAACTGATACAGAAAATCCTTAAAGCGGCACAGGACTACGAAAAAGGCAGTACGCTTGTTCCCAACAAGTTTGTCCGTACCCTTAGAGACTGGGTGCTAAGTCACATCGCCGTCTACGACAAGGCCTATGCGGAGTATATCGCCGAAAGGAAAAAAGCCCTGCCGAACGGCTCATAAACCAGCCGTCGGCTTATAGCATGGTATTTCCCCGATCTTGTGGAGATTGGCAAGGTGAAGCCTGTCTATCCTTTCCCTGGTTTCCACGTTCTCGCAAGTACCGTTACGGATGTAGTTGTCCAGGACATCGTATGTAAACCCTAGATTATCCTCGTCGGACAGGCCGGAAAGCCCGTCCTCGGGGGTTTTCTCGACGAACTTTGACGGAAGCCCAAGCTCCCTGCCGATGGCTTTTACCTCCGTTACGGTAAAATGCGCCAGGGGGCTAAAGTCGCCGGCGCCATCCCCGAACTTCGTCGCATACCCTACCCATTCCTCGCTGAGGTTGCAGGTGTTGGCCACACGGCCCCCCAGGATCGAGGACACGGCGTAAAGGGCCGTCATTCTTATCCTTGCTGGAGTGTTGACAATCGCCTGCCTGTCCGGTTCAAGGCCGCCTTCCCGTATCGCCGCAAGAACCGAATCCACGCCGTCCTTTATGTTGATGACGCAATGCCTTATTCCCAGGTGGGCAGTCAGTTCCCGTGAAACGTCAATGTCCCACTGATCCCCCTGCGGCAAGAGAACCCCGTAAACCCTGTCCGCACCCAGAGCCTGCACGCACAGGGCGGCGACTATCGAACTGTCCTTGCCGCCACTCAACCCGATGACCGCCTGGCAGCCTTTGCCGTTTTCGTCGAAGTAGGCACGTATCCATTGGATGATTTCGTCCTTGGTTTTTCCTGCGTCAAAAGCCTTCATGGTTCCAGCATAGCAAGATAGCCCAAGCATTTCAACATTCACGGTTTTGTTTATGGCCCAAAAAAGCCAAATCCGGCTTGAACCTATTCCGTTTTTGGGGTATAGTGGATCCAGGCTTTTGGAAGGCCTAGGTTGATGATTGCCAGCGTGGCGGAATGGCAGACGCGGTAGACTCAAAATCTACTATTCGCAAGGATGTAAGAGTTCAAGTCTCTTCGCTGGCATACGTTAATTCCTTAACCCTTTTTGCGCCTTTCCCGTCAGGGGATGCAGAGGCGGATGCTACCCTTAGATAGCTATCTACCTGGGACAGACGATCGTGTTGGAAATAGTGATACGATGGCCGCCCATGAAAAGAACGTGCCAACAATCGCTGCCTTGCATAGCGCCACGGGAAAGTAGGGTATGTATTACGTGGGTACGGGTATACATATCATCCCAGACAAGCCACATGTTCGCCTGTCCTTCGGCTGCTATCCCAATGCTGGCAGGCCTGCCAACGGCACGTTCAAGAACCGTCAGATGGCGAAGCAACAGGGTCGAATCTCCGTACACGGTTACATATCCCGATCTTCTCAAGGGATGCCGTGCAATATATGCGGCAATGTCTCGTTCCCTGGCAGGGGTAATGGGGTTGGGGGAATTAAGGTTCACTTCCCTCCCTGTCGGCCCCACGGCACCCACGGAGATGCGATGCCCATCCAAAGTAAAGACCGTACCAAACACGCATTCCTGAACGGCCCCAAAATACAAGAGGGCAACGGTTACATGGGTGGGGCACTGCACATTATCCCAAATCCATAACCTATACCCTGGGGCTGAAACCCCGTTTCTGGGAGAATCGGTAACCCTACCCATATCCCAACCTATACGGCGCTCTATTTCGACAGGGAACAGTACGGTGACATGCGTTGTCCCAAGGATTTCAGGCGCAGGTGGCCTAGCAGGTGTTCCACAACCGCTTAACAATCCCCCCAGAACTACGAAAACGACCAGGCCTATCAGCTTTTTCATGGTTGCCTCCTTACAATCATATTTATTGTACCACGAACATACCTGGGGTCAAGTTTTATGTGCTATACTATGCAAACCAACAAATCCAAAGGAGACAGTGCATGAAAACTTTCAAGAACCCCATCATACCCGGGTTTTACCCGGATCCGTCCGTATGCAGGGTGGGCGAGGACTTCTATCTGGTGACATCGACTTTCGCCTATTTTCCGGGTGTGCCGATATTCCACAGCAAAGACCTGGTCAACTGGCGGCAGATTGGCAACATCCTTGACAGGGAGGAGCAGTTGCCGCTCCAGGGTGCGGAGGTATCGAGGGGCATATTTGCACCGACGATCCGCTACCACGATGGCACGTTTTACATCATAACCACCAATGTCTCCAGCGGCGGCAATTTCCTTGTAACCGCCACGGACCCGGCTGGACCTTGGTCGGCCCCTCGTTACATTGAGGGCGCTAACGGCATTGATCCATCCCTGTTCTTTGACACGGACGGCAAATGTTACTACCACGGCACCTGCGACCGCAGGGAGGGCAGTCAATACTACGGTGACAACGAAATTTACATGCAAGAGCTTGACCTTGCGGAAGTAAAGCTGGTGGGCGAACGCCACGCTATCTGGCACAGCGCCTTGAAAAACGCGGCATGGCCCGAAGGTCCTCATCTCTACAAAATAGGCGAGTATTATTATCTATTGATATCCGAGGGCGGTACGGCCCACGAACACGCCATTACCGTTGCCAGAAGCAAATCCTTGACGGAATACTTCGAGGGCCACAAGGGCAATCCCATTCTGACCCACCGTCACCTTGGACGGGATTATCCCATCGTGAACGTTGGCCACGGCGATCTCGTGGAAACCACGAACGGCGAGTGGTGGATGGTGCTTTTGGCTTCCAGGCCATACGGTGGACGCTACAGGAACTTGGGTAGGGAGACTTTCCTTGTGCCCGTGTCCTGGGAGGACGGGTGGCCTGTGGTCAACTACGGCATAGGCCTGGTACGGGAGACGGAACGCCTTCCGGATCTTGTGCCAACCTCCGGCACGGTGTGCACGTCTTACGATTTCGGCAAAACCCCCGACTTCCCCATGAACATGATGTTCCTGCGCAACCCCGTAACCGAGGACTACGTGCTAAAGAACGAAGGTCCCGATAGCGGCTTGCACATAAGGCTTAACAAAAACGCCATCACGGAACTGGACACAGTAAGCTACTATTGCATACGCCAGCAGCACATGAGTTTCAAGGCCCATACATGCCTGCAATTCCAGCCTGCCTCCGAAAACGAATGCGCCGGGCTTGTGATATTCCAAAGTCACAAATATCACTATCAATTTGTGCTTACGCTAAAGGGCGATACCCGTGTGCTGCAAGTCATAAAATGCGCCAATGGCGAGAAGACGATCCTGGCGGAACAAAACTGCGGCGATTTTGGCAATGCCAGCCTCTTCTTGCAGATAACGGCCAATGACCAGGATCTCTCTTTCCGTTACGGGCAAGACGGCGAAAACTACACGCCCGTGCACGAAAACGCCGACGCAAGGATACTAAGCACCGACGTGGCTGGCGGATTCGTGGGCACAACTATCGGGATGTACGCCTCTGCCAACGGCGTGGAGGCTGGGGATAGGTTTGCTAGGTTCGAGGAATTGGCGTACAGCGAGTGTTGAGGGGTTTGCTAATGGGGCATGGCGGAAAATAATAACAGCCAGAGTGATTATTCGGCCATGTCCTCCCGGTATTTTTGCGCATCTTTCAGAAATGTATCCAGAGGAACGTCGTTGAAAAGGCCTCGCCGCCAATTTGTATAGTCAAAAGGCTCGCGGCGCATCAGTACGATAAAACGCTCGGCTTCCACAAGCCCAAGATGCTCGGCAAGGATTCTCATCCCTTCGTCTTTCAACACAGTATTACTCCGCACCTGAATACCTCCTCACAAAATCAAGTGGGTTCATAACCGAGATGTCTGTTATTGGTTTGCCCAGAATTTTTTTGTCCGTCGTAAGAAAATAGTCTGCGGCAAGGTGAATCGCACATGCAATATGGGAAGCATCCATTTGGCACAAACCAAGCGACATCAACTTGGCTGCTTTGTCAGCAATCTCATCTGTAAAATTGCAATCGGAATATGCAAGTTTTTTCCACCCTGCAATCCTGTTACGCACTTCCTCAAATGGGTTTGCGCCATTTTCGTAATCCAACACAAATGACCAGCATAACTTAAAGTCGCCCTGCTGGATTAATTCCTGGACGTATAGCTTTGCCTCGGTTTCCAGGCGTATAATCAATGAGGATTGGTCGTCAAACGGTCTGTTAAAACAGCAATTGTCCAAATAAACCTTCATCTGCTACGTCCCTCTGCATTACACCTGGTGGACCTTCCTTAAAGTAAGGCCGTGCTTTTGCCTCATTGATACACAAAGATCCGCCCAAAGTCAATCCCGTATTTGTATCGGGTAGGATACAGCAAAAAAGTTGCCTTATCTTGTTTCGCCACATAGAAACAGATTGACGCATGGCATAAAATTCGGCTAGCATAGCTTTGGACATTGGGTAACTTCATAGAATCTCTGGTTCCCAAGCGTTTCCAAGGAGGAGCTTGCCGTGAGGAAAGAGAGAGAGCGTCTTACTTCGAGGTTTTCGTTTGTCGTTTTGTCGATAAGCTGTGCCATCGGTCTTGGCAACATTTGGCTCATGCCCTATCGGGCTGGTGCGTATGGCGGTGCCCTATACATCTTGCTGGTGGCGGCGTTTATTTTCCTGCTCGCCATCCCGGTCTTGCTGGTCGAATATTCCGTCGGTCGTGGTAGTGGGCAGTCCACCGCCAACTGTTTCCACGTATTGCAGCCTAAAGGTACCAAGTGGCATTTGAACGGTTACCTGGGCATCGTCGGTTGTTATTTGCTGCTGATGTTCTACGTCATGGTCTGCGGCTTTGCGCTGGGCTATTTCTGGAAGGGCCTTTCCGGGGCGCTGATTGGTCAGTCGCCGGAGTACATCGTTGCATCTTGGCAGACATTAACCGGAGACCCGGTCCGAAGTATCGAACTGATGATTGCGATTGTCGTGTTGGGCATGGGTACTTGTTATCTGGGCTTGCGGAAAGGCGTTGAACGGGTTTGCAAGTACGTAATGGGCGCATTCTTTGTCCTGCTCATTATCTTGCTGATACGCAGCATAACCCTGCCTGGTGCCGGACGGGGCCTTGCGTTCCTGTTCATACCAAACCTGGATGCCATGCGTGAACACGGCACCTTCAGGATTATCCACATGGCGATGGGGCAGGCGTTGTTCTCCCTTTCCGTCGGCATTGGCTCCATGGCTATCTTTGGCAGCTACATCAACAAAGAGAAACGGCTGTTCCGAGATGCCTTTACCGTAGGTGCCTTGGATCTTAGCATTATCATTCTTTGCCTGTTGATGATCTTCCCTGCCGCTTTTGCCTTTGGAATAAGCCCGGCTGTCGGCGAAGGCCTGCTTTTCGTGACCTTGCCGAACATCTTCAACGCAATGCCAGGTTCGTATTTCTGGTCGCTGCTGTTCTACGCCGGCCTGGCCTTTGTGGCGTTTTCCACCGCCCTTGCCGTCATGGAAAACATTACGGCTATCGGCATGGACAAATTCGGCTGGTCCCGCGCAAGGTCTGCCGGGATTAACATGGGTTTGCTGATCCTGCTTTGTCTGCCATCGGCGCTTACACGCAACGTGTGGTCAGGGTTTGTCCCTCCTGGATTTCCTCATCTGGGTGCCTTTTTTACGTACCTTGTAATGGAAATTGCGTTGCCCATCGGTGCGCTGACCTACGTGCTGTTCGCCACGAGCAAAAAAGGATGGGGCTGGGATAACTTCATGGCAGAGGCCAACGCCGGCAAAGAAGGTTGGGTATTCCCGAAAGCCCTGCGTTTTTACATGTCGTACGTTATCCCTGCGGTGATAATCTTTATCTTTATTTTCGGGCAATTGCAAAGGTGGGTCTTCCCACGGTTTGGGATATTGCTTTAGGGAACATCGACTTGCAGGAAAATAGCAAGTTTCTCCGCTAGAAGCTGGTCTCGTTGGTGTAGGCCAGTGGCGGCGAAAGTCTGGTCTTTCCATGCGTCTGGCATTCCTTGCCTGGCTGTGGTATAATTGATCGTATCTTAAGAAGAAAGTGGGCAGGAGTGGATATATGGAAAAGGCTACGAGTCTGGGGGCAATGCTTCGCTCTTTTAGGGTTGAGCCGCTTGAGGAAAGCCAGCTCGAGGAATTCTTTTGCAGCGAAACAATGGTCGCCCGAATGAAAATCCCCCTTAAAAAGATTGCAAAGAGAGTGTGCCACCCATTCAGTTGCAAATGCACATCTTCTGCTTGGCTACAGAGGATGCGGAAAAAGTACCGAGATTGTAAACCTAAAAAGACAGTTTGAGGAATCTGGGCAGCCTGCATACATCATTGATTGCCACATGGAACTGAATTTGTTCCAGGCGAATTGCTGGGACATAATGCTGCTTATTACGGAAGGATTGTGCAGAATCGCAGATGACAGAGGCATAATCCTTCCCCAGGCCACAATAGAGGCGGTGTTCGATTACCTAAAAAAAGACACTGAAATAACCGGAATAAAGGAAAGGACAACTTCTGTCGAAGCAGGCACAGGAATAAAAGCAAGCACTCCCCCGTTATTGTCGGCGCTTTTAAGCGCATTTGTTTCCGTCAAAAGCGACGCAAAACTTAGCGCCGGCACTCGGGCTGTCACAAAAGAGAAACTTGAAAAACGGACATCCGAATGGCTGGACTACACAAAGTTAATGGCGAATGTCATTTTCGCAGAGTGCGAGGGGAATCAGCCTGTAATCATTTTTGAGGGTCTGGACAAAATTCCAATACCAGAAAATATTTTTAAGATTCTTCAGTTTGCCGCATTGGCGCAAATGCCTTTTTCCGTGATATACACGTTTCCAATGAGCCAGTGTTATTCGCCGCAGTTTTCCTCGATACGGGATTCGTATGCGTGTCATATACTTCCCATGATAAGAGTGAGCAATATCGACAGAAGCGAAAACAGTGGCGGCCTTGCCGTGATAAGGGAAATCGTTGAAAAGAGGGCCGAGCTTGCGCTCTTTGATGGAGAGGTCGGAAACGATGTGCTGGAACATCTGATAAGGAAAACAGGCGGCTCCCTAAGGCATCTTTTTGAATGCATCATAAGCGCCGCCGAGCGTGCTGATTGGCGCGGCGCGGCCAAAATACAACGCGAGGACGCTGACAGTGCTTTGTCGGATTTGAGGGGCGAGCTGACAAGGATAATTGCCTATCCCGATTACAAAAGCCTTGTAAGTATTTACAGTAATACAAATGAGCGAGAGCAGATTGCTGACAGTGATCTGCTACTCAGGATGATGCAAACTTCGGTAGTTATAGAGTACCAAAATGGCGAACGTTGGCATGATCTGCACCCACTGATTGCGGATTTTTTGATAAGACAGGGTGAGATCGTTGAATAGTGAAGGTGGCAATGAAGAAGCTTATAGGAAGTTGCGCTGGATACTGGACAATGCCGACGCTGGTTTCTTTTTCATTACGGCTCCCCACCGCCAGCAGCGCCAGATAGCCGATCTCCACAAGTCGCCCCGGATTGCCTGCTACGACTATTCCCCCGCCGGGGAAGCATACTCATATTATGCATTGAGCGACTGGGCCGACACCCATCGGGATGCGGATGCCCTGTTTGTTCTGAACATGCAGGTAGCATTGCAGCAAGAGAAGAACCTGATCGATTTTAATATGAGCCGGGATATGTTGGCACAGAAAGACAGGGCTTGGTTTTTTTTTATGTCAAAGGACGTGGAACACCGCCTCTCCACTTTTGCGCATGACATCTATTCCTATGTAAGAATGAAGGTGCATTTCCAGGCTGAAGAAGAAAAAGAGCCGAAAGAGCCGGAAATGCAAGGCTCGCATGACCGCCTGAATGTTCAAAAAGCAACGGCAATATTGGAACAGTATAAAGAGCTGGAGGCGCGGCATATGTCGCTATCGCTGTATGATACTCCCGATAACCAGCTTCTCTCGGCGGCAATGACTTTGGACGATATTGCAGAACTCTATAAAAACTGTGCAAGATACGACGATTCGCTTAGACTGTATGATAAAGTACTGCAAATCCGTAAAAAAGTGTTGGGAGATGAGCACCCGGACACCGCCACAACGTACAACAACATCGCAGGCATCTATGACAGCCAAGGCGCTGGAGTGGTATGCCAAGAGTTACAAGGTATTGCGTCGGCTTGGGGAGATGCATCCGAATACAAATACTGTTAGGGAAAACATGAAAAGTGCTTATCAAAACGCCGAGCTGGATGTACCATTTGAACAGTGGCTCCAAAAAAACCTTGATGGAGACGCAGTGGTATAATTATGTGTGATAGACAAGATTTGATCTGACACTCGAGGAAACTCACGCGCCCTGTCCGTCAGATTCGTGGTGGCCAAAAAGCTTTTCCCTGGCCAGCGGGATCGAATCCACGAACGTCCGCATCGGCGTCTTGCCGTAGCAGTATTTGCCCGAATGCGTCCTCTCGTTGTTATACTGCCCCAGCCACGCGTCCAAGTCAAGCTGTATCTCCTCTACGCTCCTGTACACCTTGCGCCGGAACGCCACCGAGTAGAACTCGTCCTTGCACGTCTTGTTGAACCGCTCGCATATCCCGTTTGTCTGCGGGGACTTCGCCTTTGTCCTTGAGTGCTCGATGTTCTCAAGGTCAAGATACAGCGCGTATTCGTGATGCTCCCTGTTCCCGCAGTATTCGCTGCCTCGGTCGGTAAGCACCCGCAGAAGCGGTATCCCGTGCGAGTCGAAGAACGGGATCACCTCCGAGTTAAGCGCGTCCGCCGCCACCAGCGCGTTCTTCCTGTCGTACAGCTTGCAGAACGCCACCTTCGTGTAGGTGTCGATGAACGTCTGCTGGTAAATGTGCCCAACGCCCTTTATGTTGCCCACGTAGTACGTGTCCTGGGCCCCAAGATACCCGGGATGCTCGGTTTCGGTCTCGCCGTGCGCCTCCTTTTCCTCCTTCGCCCTCTCCATCGCCGCCAGCTGGCTTTCGGT
>Ga0209755_10005482_pt1 | contig 14420 bp, 16 predicted proteins | sample TergutCo191P1_FD_187301 | JGI IMG/M metagenome (GOLD analysis project Ga0209755, IMG submission 187301) | Cornitermes sp. P1 segment gut microbial communities from Petit-Saut dam, French Guiana - Co191P1 (SPAdes) (version 2) | ecosystem: Host-associated > Arthropoda: Insects > Digestive system... | reverse complement strand
TTACGAATGATGAGGAGCTGTATAAAAAGCTTATGTTGTTCCGCACTCATGGCATTACCCGCAATCCTAACGAGATGACTGGTGAGTCGGACGGGCCGTGGTATTACGAGCAGATTGACCTAGGCTATAATTACAGAATGACCGATTTTCAAGCGGCTTTGATAATGAGTCAGCTCAACAAGCTAGACCGATTTGCCGTACGCCGCAAGGAGATTGTGGAGCGATATAATGAGGCGTTCTCGGATATGCCGGAAATTATTCTTCAAAAGGAGATTCCGCAATCAGACACAGTGCGCCATTTATATATTATCCAATTGAATCTGGAATTATTAGGCTGTACGCGCCGTACGTTCTTTGATGCTATGGTAGCGGAAAATGTAATACCTAACGTTCATTACATACCGGTGTATTACTTGCCTTACTATCAAAAGCTTGGCTATAACAAAGGGCTTTGTCCCAAAACGGAATACTTATATGAGCGAATCATTAGTATACCGCTGTATTATGCGCTTACGGACGAAGATGTGCGGAGTGTAATTGAGGCGGTACAAAAATTAGTTTTGTATTATAGAAGGTAAAGGGGTATTTTTAATGGAGTATCAAACAAAAGCAGAAAAATACTGGCATGGGGATTGGGGAGATGCATGGACAGATAGAAACGTGAGTGACAAGATTATCGCATCTAAAATCGCGTTATTTTCAAAGATATTGGACAAAGCTTGTGGCGTTCGCACTGTTTTGGAGTTTGGGCCCAATGTCGGACAATCCTTGCTTGCTATCAGAGCCCTGCTGCCAGATGCGGCTTGTTGCGGAGTTGAAATAAACGTCAAGGCGGCACAATCGCTGAAGGAAAATATACCAACTTGCGAGGTTATCGAGGGTTCAATACTGGATGTTGCTCTATCGGATACGTTTGACTTGGTGTTCACAAGTGGTGTGCTTGTATGCATTACTGAGGAATCCATTTTATGTGCGTATGATCAGATTTATAACAGCAGCAATAGCTATATCGCGTTAATCGAATATTACAACCCAACACCCACCGAGATTAGTTATCGTGGGGAAAAAGGCCTTCTATTCAAACGTGATTTTGCCGGAGAGATGTTGGAACGTTTTCCAGACCTTTCACTGGTGGATTATGGATTTGTCTATCACAGAGACCCAAATTTTCCGCAAGACGACATAAACTGGTTCTTACTTAAAAAGTGATAATTTTGAATGGGCCTACGAACCTTTGTCTTGGCACGGTGCAATTTGGGCTGGATTACGGCATTCGGCGTTTCGGACAGCCGAGTGCGGCCGTAGCTATAGAAATATTAGAATTTGCGATACAAAATGGGATAAATACAATTGACACCGCCGCCGCTTATGGGACTGCCGAAGAGGTAGTTGGCGCTTTCTTGGAAAGCCATGTGGGGATTCGCGGACAAATCGAGCTTATTTCAAAATTTCAACCAAACGGCATTGACAACGTGCCACATGAACGGTATGGTGTTGTCATGCGTGAGACTCTGCTTTGTTCACTAGATAAGCTAAAAGTTAATTATTTGGATTCGTACTTGCTACACAACCCCAAGCATATGTTTGATGGGTGCATTATTGAGGCGTTGCTTCAGCTGAAGCAAGCTGGGTTTGTCAAAAGTATTGGCGCCTCAGTCTATACACCTGATGAAGCGAAAAAGGGAATAGAATGCGGTCTCGACATCCTACAAATCCCATACAGCGTTTTTGACCAGCGGATGGCTGAACAAGGCATCTTTGATTTAGCTCTGAGAAATAATGTCAAATTACATGCCCGTAGCGCATTTACACAGGGGTTAATGCTAATGGAAGAGCTGGACGTTCCGCCGCACCTTGAGAAAGCTCGGCCCGTAGTGAGGGAATATGCGAAGTTTTGTGAAGACAACAATGTTTCGAGGCTAAATCTTGCAATTGCGTTTGTGGGCAGGCAGAGAAGCATTTCCCATCTGGTTTTTGGCGTTGATAGAAAGGAACAGCTATTGGAGATTGTTCGAGCACACAAACAATCGGTTCCTGAAGGTGTCTTGGATGAAGCTACGCTGAAATTTGCAGGGCTTAATGAAGAGCTTATTATGCCCAGCCGATGGAAGCAAAGCGAATGAAGCGGAGGAATATGCATTTGAAATACGCCGCGATAATCCAAGCCCGTTACGGTTCATCCCGATTGCCCGGGAAAATCCTTATGAATATATGTGGGAAACCGGTTTTGCAATGGGTAGCCAAGCGTGTGCAGAAGAGCGCATACGTTGACGAAACGCTTGTTGCAACGTCTATAGAAAGTGATAACTTACCTGTGCTGCGGTTGTGTGCGGATATGGACGTGAGGGTCTTTGCCGGCAGTGAAGACGATGTGCTTGACCGATATTATCAACTTGCAAAACTTTTGCAGCCTGAATATATAGTGCGTGTAACGGCCGACTGCCCATGTTATGACTGGGGAATACTAGATACTGCAATCAAATCAATGAATCCCGAAACGGACTATCTCTCCGACTTTGGGGAGACGTTACCCGATGGGTTAGACATTGAGATTATGAGCTTTACGGCACTGAAAACGGCGTGGAACGAGGCTAATCTTGCTTCCGAACGTGAGCATGTGACACAATTCATCCGCAAGCGGCCGGATAGATTCGTGCATCAGGATTTCGCTTGCCCTTACGGTGATTTTGGGCATTTGCGCTGGACTTTGGACGAGGAAGCCGACCTGAAACTTATTCATGCTATATTTAGCCATTTCTGCTCATTAGGAAAGCAGGATTTCTTGACGGAGGACATTTTGGAGTTGATTGCAGCAAAATCGGAATTTACGAAATTCAACGCATATATTGCCAGAAATGAAGGACTTGCAAAGTCGCTTATGGAAGATAAAATGATTAAAGGACGTACACAAAATGGGAACAGGGCAGAAGCTTTATGAGAAAGCAAAAAAGATTATCCCCGGAGGCACTCAACTACTCAGCAAAAGGCCTGAGATGTTTTTGCCTGATTTATGGCCAGCATATTATAGCAAGGCAAAGGGTTGTGAAGTCTGGGATTTGGATGGAAACCATTACTTTGACATGAGCCTGATGGGGGTCGGCGCCAATGTGCTGGGATACTCTTTTGACCCCGTTGACGAAGCTGCACGGCAAGCGATTGAAAACGGTGGCATTTGTACCCTAAACGCCCCTGAAGAAGTGGAGCTTGCGGAGCTGCTGTTGCGGTTGCATCCGTGGGCTGAAAAAGTCCGTTATGCCAAAGCGGGCGGAGAGGCGATGGCAATGGCCGTTAGGATTGCCAGGGCATGCACTCGGAAGGACATTGTTCTTGTATGCGGATATCACGGATGGCACGATTGGTATCTTGCCGCAAACCTCACAAGGGGTGACCCACTTGCCGAAGTGCATTTGCAAGGGCTTGACCCGGTTGGAGTGCCTGCGGATTTGGCAGGCAGCAATTTGATTTTTAAATATAATGACTTAGAACGATTCTTGGAACTAGTGCGTGAAAACGAGGGGAATATTGCAGCCGTAGTCATGGAGCCTATTCGCAACGACTATCCACAGGGCGAATTTCTTGAGACGATTCGGGGCGTTACGGAAGAAATGGGCATTGTACTTATTTTTGACGAAATAAGCTCTGGATTCAGGCTTTGCACCGGCGGCAGCCATTTGGAGTTTAAGGTTAATCCCGATATTGCGGTATTTGCGAAAGGCATGACCAACGGCTATCCTATTTCGGCTGTTATCGGCCGAGATGAGGTTATGGGTGCGGCGCAGGATACGTTTATGAGCAGCACTTTCTGGACAGAGCGCGTGGCACTGGCGGCTGCGATAGCGAGCGTACGCTATTTTGAGGAGCATAACGTTGCGAAGCATCTAATAGATATGGGCAAAAAAGTACAAAGCGGCTGGGCGGAGGAAGCAGAGAAATCGGGGATTAAGATTCATGTAGGCGGTATATATCCCATGAGCCATTTTGCATTCGAGCACGAAGACCCGCTTGTGCTGAAAACCTACCTTACTCAAGAAATGCTCGCGGAGGGATATCTTGCAAGTACGGCTTTTTATTCATCCCTTGCCCATACCGATGAGATAGCCGAGAGATATTTGGAGGCATGCGGCAGGGTATTTGGCAAAATTGCAGAGCTGCTGAAAAGCGGTAGCGGTATGGCAGCTAAGCTAAAGGGGCCTGTTTGCCATGCCGGGTTTCAGAGGCTGAATTAGAGGCGAATATATAAGGCACAATTTTAAGCAACGAAGATGCATATGCTGTATAAATGGAAGGGGATATATGTGAGTATCATTGACTATCCATTCGATAGTGGCGAAATCCTCAAAAGGAAAAGGTCAATTAAACGGAAAATCCTTGAGCAAAGCGGATTTCTGGAAAAGCGCATTGCCATATTAAGTGGCTCTACTGTTGGAGATGTAAGAGACATACTTGAACTTTTCCTCTTGCATTTTGGTATTAAGCCGCAATTTTACATAGGACAGTATAATCAATATTACGAGGAAGTGATTTTTGAGAACCAAGAGCTTGTTGAATTTGAGCCCGACCTCATATATATTCACACTTCATCACGAAACCTTTCAGACGGTGGGCTTTTGGAAAAGCTGCAAAGCGTGTGGGCAAAAATCAAAAGTGACTACTCTTGCCCTGTTATACAGAATAATTTTGAGATACCTGCTTGTGGTTTTGATTTTGATAGCCGGTTAGTCAGTAGCTTAAATGTGAAGCTTGATGATTGGGCAAGAGAAAACAGTGATTTTTACATAAATGACATTCAATATTTATCAGCGCAATTTGGACTTGACAAGTGGTTTAACGAGCAGGATTATTATTTGTATAAATATGCTTTTTGCGTGAGCGCAATACCAATTCTATGCTATAATATTGCAAAAATCATCAAGTCAGCTTATGGTAAAAATCAGAAATGTCTGGTGCTTGACCTTGACAATACCTTGTGGGGCGGAGTGGTCGGCGATGTCGGTGTAATGGGAATAGATTTGGGTATGGGATCGGCTTTAGGGGAGGCATATATTACATTTCAAAAATATGTCAAGAGCTTACATGACAAGGGTGTAATTTTGGCGGTGTGTTCAAAAAACGATGAGCGCATTGCAAAGGAGGCTTTTAGCAATCCAAACATGGTGTTGCAGCTTGAAGATATTGCCGTGTTCTGCGCAAATTGGGACAGCAAGGCAGAGAACATATTAAAAATTGCAAAGCAATTGAATATTTTGCCGGAAAGTATTGTTTTCATTGATGACAATCCTGCTGAGCGTGAGCTAGTGCGCCAAGCAATACCGGATGTTAAAGTACCTGAGGTTAATACAGTAGTAGATTTTGCTTGGCATATAGAGAGCGCGGGGTATTTTTATGCTACGAAAATCTTAAGCGAAGATAAAAGGCGAAACGAGTATTATGCCGCAGACACAAAGCGTAATGAGTTAAAAAATACCTTTATTGACTATGGCGAGTACCTTCAGTCTTTAAAAATGTCAAGCGAAATATGCTCTTTTATTTCAGTGCATTTAGAAAGAATAACCCAGTTGATTAACAAAACCAACCAGTTCAACCTGACAACCAAGCGTTACAGCCAAAGTGAAGTGGAGAAAATTGCGGCAGATCCTAACTTCATAACCATTTACGCAACGCTAGATGATAAGTTCGGCAGCAACGGTATTGTTTCTGCGCTGATTGGTGAGATTGTTGAAAGAACCCTTCACATACGCTTATGGGTGATGAGCTGCCGGGTATTTAAGCGCGAACTGGAGCTTGCGGTTTTTGATTACCTTGTCGAGGTTTGTAAGAGGGAAAATTTGGAAACGCTTGTTGGGTACTATTTCAAAACTGAAAAAAACGGATATGTTGATAGTTTGCTCGGTAATTTGGGTTTTTATGAGAGTGGGAATAATACTTGGGAGTTTGATTTAACTGCGGAATACCATAATAAAAACAAATATTTGAAGATTAACAGGAGTTGAAAAAATGGGTATATTAGAAAAACTGCAGAAAATTTTTCGCGAAGTTTTTGACGATGAAGCGCTTATATTAACAAGGGAAACATCGGCAAATGATATTGAAGATTGGGATAGCCTTATGCAAATCAATATCATTGTAGCTTGTGAGGATGAGTTTGGTTTGAAGTTTGACTTGAATGATGTCGCAAAACTTAAAGATGTTGGAGGCATGGTGGATTTAATAGAAGGGAAATTGAAGTAATGCAGGGAGATGAAATTCCACGCATAAAACTTAACGAGTATAGCTTTGCTGAAATACGTATTGGTCAAACTGAATCTTTCAATATCACTATGACTCAAGACATGCAGGATGGGTTTCGCGCTTTGTCCGGTGACATTAATCCAATGCACCTTGACGAGGCGTATGCAAAATCAAAAGGCTTTGATGGAAAACTTGTTTACGGAATGCTCACAGCTTCATTTTACTCAACACTAGTTGGAACTCTTCTGCCAGGCAAAAAGTGCCTGTTGCAAGAAGTGGAGATAAAATTCAGAAAGCCAGTATTAATTGGGGATGTGTTGCGTGTGGTTGGGGAGTGTACTGAAAAAAATGACACGTTCAAGCTAATTATAATGAAAGCCAAGGTTAGCAATCAGAGCAATGAGTTAGTTTCGTCTGCAAAATTAAAAGTAAGCATATTAGACTGAAAAGAGGCCTTCTATGAAACGTATGAGCTATGAATTGTTTGCAAGTAACTTAAATCTAAGTCAGGGGGATAGGATATTTGTTTCATCGGATATTAGTAGGCTAGCGTTTTCATGGCATCTAGATGGTGAAGTATTTAATGCAAATTTGTTCATTGAAAGTATTATGAATGTCATAGGCGAAGATGGGACTTTGGTGTTTCCTACGTACAATTGGGGGTTTTGTAAAGGGATTGACTTCAATTATTGCGAAACTCCATCCAAAGTTGGCGCGCTCACGAATGTCGCGTTGAAAAGAGAGGACTTCACAAGGACAAAGCATCCCATATATTCGTTCGCGGTTTGGGGGAAAGACACCAGAAATCTTTACGCTCTCGAAAACAAAAGCTCGTTTGGTGGAGATTCGCCGTTTGCATATTTTTATGACAATCACTTTACGAATCTGATTATTGATTTAGGCTTTGAAGATACTGGGACTTTTGTCCATTATTGTGAAGAGAAAATAGGCGTTCCATATAGGCTTAACAAGGACTTTACATCTGGGTATATAGATGAAACCGGAACGCGCGAAATGCGGACATATTCTATGTACGTCCGCCCGTTAGATATTGAAGTGGGTGTTGCAATTGCTCCAATGAATGAAGTGTTTTTTGAGAATAATGTAATACAAGCGGACACAGTTTGCGGAATACGGGTTGAACTGCTCAACATGCGAAAAGCCTACGATTTGATTGAGTTTGATATTTTAAACAACAGAAGCAGAAGAATAGCCGCCTATCCCGGACAATAGGCGCCTACTTGCGCTTACCGTTGTGCTGAATATAATATATTATGTGGAGACTATTATGAATGACTTAACAAATGAACTTATTGAGAATATATCTGCCAGAAATGCTTTGCAAAATAAAGCGCTTTCTAAGGAAATGACAAATCTTACGCCTTTGCATTTGGCAGGGCTTGAGGAATTAATTTCCTTTTTCTGTGCAAAGGGATTCAGTATTGATGGCATTGCAAAAGCATACCTTTCTTTTGTTGATTATTTCTTGGAAGAACGCAAGTATTTCATAAGGAATGACTCGTATCGTTATGCCTCATATCAAGAAACAATGCAACTATATAACGACAAAGAATACATGGAAAGCTATATGATTGGGCTTGCTCTTTCAATTTATTTCCTAAAACTTCAAAGAGACAATATGGACTTCTTTATTTCTCATTGCAGGAAAATGCAGGTATCGGAAGAATCAAACTTTATTGAAATTGGAACAGGGCATGGATCGTACTTTGTAGCAGCAATGCAAAACACTTCGCTTGGCAGTTATTTGGGTATTGATATTTCTCCAACAAGTGTTAAAATTACCAAAGAATATGTTGAATATTGCATCAAGAGCAAGAAAAAAAATTATTCAGTAATGGAAAAAGATTTCTTCGAATTTGATGATAGCAACAAGTTCGATATGGTTGTTATGGGAGAGATACTGGAGCATGTAGAACAACCATTGCGTTTTTTGCAGAAAGCTGCGAGCATTGCAACGGAAGATGCTCCGATTTATGTTTCAACGGCGATAAATTCTCCATTTCCTGACCATATTCATCTGTTCAGAAATGTAGATGAAGTGAAAGTGCTGTTTAATCAAGCTAATCTTTCTATAGTTGATGAAATCGTTATCACACCTAATGGTATAACTCTTGAGAAGGCGTATAAGAATAAATATGATATTGTTGTTGCATATATGTTAAAAAGACAAAAAGGTGGTTGACAATGCTATTTGAAGCAGGGGAGTTATATGCATTGGCAGTCCGCCTCTTTCCAATCTGCCGAAGCATTACTGGCGATGGCGTTCGGGAAACTTTGCGTATCCTAAAGGAAATTGTGCCGCAGATGACAATACACGAAGTCCCAAGTGGCACTCAGGCCTTCGATTGGACTGTGCCGCAGGAATGGAACATCAGGGATGCATACATTGAAGATTTAGACGGCAATAGAGTTATATCGTTTTCAGATAACAATTTACATGTCATAGGGTATTCAGCGCCAATTGATAAAATCGCAACACGCGATGAGCTGTTTGCAATGGTTTACACAGAACCTGAACAACCGGATGCAATACCATACGTTACATCGTATTACAAAGAACGATTCGGTTTTTGTATGTCTGAAAATCAAAAACAGTTGCTTGACAAGGAACGATATCACATATACATTGACAGTGAGCTAAAGGATGGTTCGCTTACTTATGGGGAGATATTTATCCCCGGTCAAAGCAATGAAGAAGTGTTCCTCTCGACCTATGTTTGTCACCCATCTATGGCAAACAATGAACTGTCTGGTCCTTGCGTGGCCATTTATTTGGCCAAATGGTTGGCTGAACATATCCCACACGAGTGCATTTTGGGGTCGTCAGAGCGCGTGGGTTTTAGGTATTCCTACAGGATTGTGTTCATTCCGGAAACGGTTGGCTCTATAACCTATCTCAGCCGAAATCTGGAGGCTATGAAACGCAATGTCATAGCGGGTTTCAACATTTCCTGCGTTGGCGATGATAGAACATATTCATATATCGCATCTCGCTATGGTAACACATTAGCTGATCGTGCAGCAAAGAATGCTTTGCGCTTCCATGCCTCGGACTACATATCATATTCTTTTTTGGAACGTGGAAGTGATGAGCGACAGTATAACGCCCCGGGGATTGATTTGCCGGTATGTTCGATTTGCAGGAGTAAATACGGGGAATATCCTGAATATCATACATCAGCAGACAACCTCGACATGATTTCCTCGCAGGGTTTAGGTGGATCTTTTGAGGTTTATCGCAAATGCATTGAAGCCTTGGAAGGAAACTATGTCTACAAGGTCAAATGTTTGGGAGAACCGCAGCTTGGAAAGCGAGGGTTATATCCGACGGTCAGCAGGAAAGGGCGATATGACGAAGTCAGGTCTATGCTGAATTTCATCGCTTATGCTGATGGCACAAATGATTTGATTGCGATTAGCGAAATTATTGGCGTTCCGGTTCAGCAGCTTGTTGAGATTGCGGAGAATCTGGAATCATCCGGACTGCTTGAAAAGGTGATTCCGGGACGAAGTTACGATGGAAAGCTTGGTGAGTAGCTGTGCAAAACGTAGTATTAGCATTAAGCAAAAAAATTATCACGGGTGAACCATACTTCATCGCCGAAATGTCCGCAAATCATGCGGGCAGTATTGACAATGCGCTGGAAATTGTCCGTGCGGCAAAAAAAGCGGGTGCCGATTGCCTTAAAATTCAGACATACACCGCCGATACAATGACTATTGATTGCGACAATGAACACTTCCTCATCAAAGGCGGCCTGTGGGACGGCTACAAGCTATATGATTTGTATAAAGAAGCCTACACCCCATGGGAATGGCAGCGGGAAATCAAGGGAGAATGTGAACGCATAGGCTTAGATTTCCTATCCACGCCATTTGACCGCACCGCTGTTGACTTCCTTGAAGAGTTGGGCATAGGGTTTTATAAAATCGCGTCCTTTGAGCTGGTTGACATACCGCTAATCGAATATGCTGCAAGCAAGGGCAAACCGATGATTATTTCATGCGGCATGGGTTCGATTGACGAGATACAAGATGCGGTGGATGCTTGCAAGCGGCAAGGCAATAATCAAATAATACTGCTCAAATGCACAAGCGAATATCCCGCAGACCCTGCCGATATGAACATCGCAACAATCCCCGATATGAAAGAGCGGTTTGGAGTGCCTGTGGGTCTTTCTGACCACTCTATGGGCTCGCTGGCGGCTGTGGTTGCGGTTTCTATCGGCGCATGTGTTATAGAAAAACACTTTTGCCTTGACCGCTCCATAAAGAATCCCGATAGCGAATTTTCAATGGAGCCGATGGAATTCAAGCAGATGGTCGCGGATGTGACAGCGGCGGCAAAGGTTCGCGGAGAGGTCAATTATGAGTTGTCGGAGAAGGAAAGGGCATCCACGGCTTTTCGGCGTTCGCTATTTGCTGTGAAAGACATTAGCGCGGGAGAGCATTTTACAGAGGAAAATATCCGATGCATTCGGCCGGGGTATGGTATTGCTCCAAAGCATTATACCAAGCTTTTGAATGCTTCTTCAAAACAGGAGTATGAAAAGGGCCAGCCCATATCCGGCGAGGATATACCGGAATGAACAAGCAAGAGAGTTTCGAATCGGAGCGGTTATTATATAGAGGGATAAATGAGTTGGATACGGAGTGCTTGGTGCGGTGGCGGTCTGAGCCGGAATTGATTCGTTTCTTTAGAAATCCCGAACCGATTACACTGCGCAGCCACCTGGAGTGGTTTAGTAATTCATATATGAAGAATGATTTTAGATTTGATTTTATCATTTTTGAAAAATCCTCCGAGAGGTGCATTGGGACTGTCGGTGTAAGTGCTATTGATTTAAGCGCAGGCGCTTGCGAGATTTCATATATGATTGCTGAGTTTGATTTCCGTCGGAAGGGATTTGCTCAGGAGGCTGTTTCCGCTATGATGGGCAAAATGATAAGAGAAAACATTCGTACTTTCTTTGCTGAGATTCATAAAGATAATCTTGCGTCCATTAATATGGTTAGAAAGCTGGGATTTTCGTTTTCATCACAATGTGGTGATTTTATAATGTTTGCAATTGAAAAACAATCGGGTGTTCAATTTGCTTAGTATTGCAGGAGGTTTGGAAGATGTATAAAGATACGTATAAGTTATATTGCAGTAATCAGCTTTGACGATGACGGCATATCAATTGATTTTCCTGATTTGCCCGGTTGCTTTACCTGTGCGCAAGACGATAATGAAATAAGCAAAATGGCAAAAGAAGCCTTGGGTCTTCATTTATGGAGCATGGAAAAAGACGGCGAGTCCATCCCTGTACCCTCCGCGCTTAAGGATATTAAACTTGACAATAATGAGACGACAATGCTCATTGATGTTTTTATGCCACCTGTGAGGGACAGAATAAACAACAAAGTAGTAAAGAAAACACTTACCATACCTCAATGGTTGAACGTTGAAGCGGAGCGGCAGGGGGTAAATTTTTCTATGATATTGCAAAACGGACTGAAACAATATTTGCACTTAGATGCGTGATTTGCCTTGATTGTCCAAACCATTGACTCTCGGTACTATATATGATACTATGCAGATGTGGGGATGAAGAAATTGGCATCAGTTGAGAAAATCGTAGAAAAGATGAAAAATCAACCAAGAGGTATACGTTTGCCAGAAGCGGAACGGGTACTTGCTGCTCACGGATACTATTTCAATAGGCAAAAAGGTTCGCATAGGCATTATATCGACAAGAGCGGCGATGTAATAACGCTAAAAGAACCGTTGAAGATATCGTATATTAATGACATCCTTGAAAGAATAGGAGAGAGATAGTGTGAAAACAAAAAACATGAATGTGCAAGCGTATTTAGACTTGCCATATAACATTATTCTGCGCCACATAACTGATGATAGCGGCTCTTATTACTTTGCGAGGGTTCAAGAGTTTGATGGTTGCATGAGCGATGGAGAAACAATTGAAGAGGCCTATGCCAACATCAAAGAGGCTATGGAGGGGTGGATTGAAACAAAGCTTGACGCAGGTTTTGAAGTTCCTGTGCCCGTGAATGCAGAGGACTATAGCGGCAAATTTGTTGTCAGGATTCCAAAGTCGCTTCATGCACGGCTGGCTACAGATGCCGAAAGAGAAGGAGTTTCGCTAAATCAATATGCATTATACAAACTTGCACATTGATTGGGCGCAAGGTTTGGAAGATGTATAAAGATACGTATAGTTATATTGCGGTAATAAGCTTTGATGATGGCATATCAATTGATTTTCCTGAGTTGCACTGCTTGTATACTCAACTTTTCTTTTTATGATGCTTTCTAATAATGAGGAATGACATGCTATACATCCGCGCCGACGGTAATGCGCAAATTGGAACAGGCCATGTAATGCGGTGCCTCTCAATTGCCGATGCAGTAAAAAAGCTCGGTGGGGAGGTTGCGTTCATTGTTGCCGATAATCATATGAGCTCGCTGTTATCAGAGCGCGGGTATAATGTGATTTGCCTTGATTCTATATGGGACAATATGGAAGAAGAGGCCGGGAAGATGGTTTCGCTAATCAAAGCGCATTCAATAAAAAAGCTGCTCATAGACAGCTACTTTGTGACGCACGGGTATTTGCAGCGGCTTTGCGATTTGACATATGTAACTTATGTGGACGATTTGAACGCCTTCCGTTACCCCTGCGCCATGTTAATAAACTATAATTGCTATGCAGACAAATTCGGCTATCCGATACATTATCCCGGAACAAAGCTGCTATTGGGCTGTGAATACGCGCCATTGCGGGAGGAATTTCAAAATCTGCCGAGCAGAGTTTTGAGAAAAAAGGCCCAATCAGTATTGGTCACCGCCGGTGGAGCCGACCCATATAATGCAGCAGAAAAGCTTGTTAGAAATGCAAAAATGTCTTGCGATTTTAAGCCGCTGGAATTTCATGTTGTTGCAGGGCGTCTCAATCCGCACATAGGCGGGCTGGAACGGTTGGCGCGGGAATATGATGGTATAGTTATACACCGGGATGTGCAGAATATGTCGAGGCTCATGCTTGATTGCGATGTTGCGGTTTCTGCGGGGGGATCGACGCTATACGAACTCTGTGCCTGCGGCACGCCTGCGGTGGCGTTTGTGTTGGCGGACAATCAAATTGCCGGGGTGAGCAGTTTTGTCGATGATGGCTACATGATAAATGCGGGAGATATTCGCTCGGAGGAAGAGCTGTGCTTAAACAGAATGCTGGATGGACTGAGAAATCTCGCATCTGATTATGATTTGAGGCGTAGCTTAGCGAGGCAAGGGCAAGCGCTTGTCGATGGGAAGGGAGCTTTAAGGATTGCGGAAATGCTGACCCATTTCGGCGGCTGATTTAGCAGCACTGGGTAACAGCGGATGACATAGCAGGAGGAGTATTTGAAATGAATTACGCACAAGAGTCACTTAAAAAACATCATGAATGGAAGGGCAAAATCGAAATTATCAGCCGTGTACCACTTGAGACGGTCGAGGATTTATCGCTTGCGTACACGCCCGGCGTTGCCGAGCCTTGCTTGGCGATAGAGAAGGACATCAGAAAAAGCTACGAGCTGACACGCCGTGGCAACCTTGTTGCCATCGTGACGGATGGCACAGCGGTTTTAGGTCTGGGAGACATCGGCCCAGAGGCAGCTATGCCCGTCATGGAAGGAAAGTCGGTGCTGTTCAAGGAGTTGGGCGGCGTGGATGCTGTTCCTTTGTGTATACGTTCAAAGGATGTCGATGAGATTGTCAATACTGTAAGGCTCCTTGCGGGCAGTTTCGGCGGCATCAATCTGGAGGATATTTCAGCGCCACGGTGCTTTGAGATAGAGCGGAGGCTGAAGGAATGTTGTGACATACCCATTTTCCACGACGATCAGCACGGCACGGCGATTGTCACCTTGGCTGCGGTGTTTAATGCATTGCGCATAACGGGCAAAAAGCTCGAGGATATGCGCGTAGTATTCAACGGTGCTGGTGCCGCAGGCATTGCAACCGCGCGTTTGCTGGCTGATTTCGGTGCAACCGACATTATCGTCTGCGATCGCCAAGGCGCAATATGCAAAGAGCGTAGCGGCCTAAACCTCGAAAAGCAACTTATAGCAGAAACAACAAACCCATCACAACGTAGCGGTACGCTTGCCGATGTGATGGCAGG
>Ga0209755_10005481_pt1 | contig 14420 bp, 12 predicted proteins | sample TergutCo191P1_FD_187301 | JGI IMG/M metagenome (GOLD analysis project Ga0209755, IMG submission 187301) | Cornitermes sp. P1 segment gut microbial communities from Petit-Saut dam, French Guiana - Co191P1 (SPAdes) (version 2) | ecosystem: Host-associated > Arthropoda: Insects > Digestive system... | reverse complement strand
ACAAGTTTGCAGCCTATTTTTCTAAATTTCTCTCCATGAGATACTTTATACCGCTAATCGTTATGGCAGCAACTCTTGCGAATTCGCAAATCACAAAAAACTTTGGAGCCAGAATAAACCAACTCGGCTATGGAGAGCAGGCTAAAAAAATTCTGGTATATAAAGCTACGGATGCTAAGGCTGTGGAATTCAGAGATTTGAGCAGTGGAAAAACAGTTCTTACATCGCCGCTCTCTGCGCCTGGAGTTTGGGAGCATAGCGGCGAAACCGTGCGCAAAGCGGATTTCTCAGCACTTAAAAAAGGGCTATATGCCGCATACATAAACGGAAACAGAATTTCGGACAATATAGTTGTGCAGAATAATGTTTATGAAGATGTTTACATAGCCGCTTTGAAATGGTTTTATTACCAACGTGCCTCAACAGCCTTAAGCCCGGAGTTTGCCGGCAAATGGGCCCGTGCCGCAGGCCACCCGGATACTGAAGTTTACTACTTTCCGGAAAACGAAAAACCGGCAGGCTGGAAAATCAGTAGCCCAAAAGGATGGTATGATGCCGGCGATTACGGCAAATACATTGTAAACAGCGGAATATCTGTTTTCACGCTTTTACAGCTTTACGAACACTATGAAAAAGAAGTTAAAACACTTTCCTTGAATATCCCTGAAAGTAAAAGCAAAACTCCTGATATTTTGGAAGAAGTGCGTTGGAATCTGGATTGGATGCTCACAATGCAAGATACCGATGGCGGCGTTTTCCATAAACTTACAACAGCAAAATTTTGCGGCCACATAATGCCATATGCGGATACCGCAAAAAGATACGTTGTTATGAAAACAACACCGGCCACACTGGATTTTGCCGCAGTCATGGCACAAGCTGCTCGCATTTACAAACCCTTTGACGCAAAGTTTTCTCAAACTGCGCTGGCAGCCGCAGAAAAAGCATTTGACTGGGCGAGCAAAAATCCGAGCATAATGTTCAAGCAACCGGATGGAGTGTTTACCGGTCAGTATCACCATGGAGCTGAAAACGGAAAAGACGAATTTCTGTGGGCTGCAACCGAGCTTTACATAACCACAAAGAAGAATAATTACAAGCAGGCAATTGATACAACTTCCTTTAACACTCATGCGCCTTGGTGGGGCGATGTAAACTTTTTAGCAGTTTACAGATTGGCAGACGGCAAAAACGGTTTTGATAAAAAATTGACAAAAGCTGCGCAGGATACATTGTTGGTTGTGGCGAATATGCTGAGAGACGAGGTGGAAAAATCCGCTTACGCTTTGCCCGTGCTTAAATGGAACTGGGTTTGGGGTTCAAACTCGGTGATTGCAAATAACGGCATTGTGCTTTTGAACGCATATTATTTAACCAAAGACAAACGCTATCTTGATGGTGCTCAAAGAGCCTTGGATTATCTGCTTGGCGCAAATCCTATTGATATAAGCTATGTATCGGGCTACGGTAACAGAACAATGATGGATCCGCATCATAGACCATCGGAAGCAGACGGTATTTTTGAGTCTGTCCCCGGCATGCTTGCCGGAGGACCTCACGAAGGCGGCCAGGATATTAAACCAGGAAACTGCGAAACGAATTATGTTCAAAAGGGCAAGCCTGCACTTAGCTACATTGATCACAATTGCAGTTATGCGTCAAACGAGGTTGCTATAAACTGGAATGCACCGCTGGCTTATTTGGCGGGTGCTCTGCATTTCTTGAACAATGGTGTTAAAGGGCCTTAATCAAACCCATGCAGAACATAAGTCGGGCTTACTCCGAGCGAATAGATATCGTCTCTTAACTCGTTCTCTTTTACATTTCTGCCGAGAACTAAAGCTGAGTCTATACCGGCTATGTTTGCTCCTGCAATGTCTGTGCCAAGCGTGTCGCCTATCATTACAACGCTTTCTGTGCTGGGTATCAGGCTGCGAAGGGCTATTTGGTAAATTAGCGGGAAGGGTTTTCCGCAGAATAAAAGTTTGCAGCCGGTTTTCTCTTTCAATGTGTGTGCGATGTGGCCGGTGACCGGGATTTTTTCGCCATCCGGATCTGGAGCGTAAACATCGGGATTTAACACCAGCACTCTTGAGTTTTCTTTTGACAAAATTTTTTCCGCTTTGCCTATCTCCTCTTGAGTCGGGTGAATTCCGGCGAGTATAACTATGGGTTCGGATGGATTCTCAGAAATCTGTATCTTTGCCTCTTCCAAAAATTTCAATCCGTTTTCACCGCCTAAATAATAAACCTCTTTAAGATCAACTGCTCCGCTAAGTGCTGCGAGCAAACTGCCGGAAGATATAATCTCATAAGCTTCAAAATCCAAGCCTGCAAGACGAAGGTCATCTTGAATTTGTTTTACACTGCGCGATGCGGAATTTGTGATAAGCCTTATATTTTTATTAGACTTGCGAAGAGCTGCCATAAATTCCAAAACACCGGGATAAACAAAATTGTCCTTGCTGTAGAGAGTTCCCCATCCATCCAGCAAAAAAGAACCGTAATGCTTCAAAAGCGTATCAATTTCCACCTTCCAGGGGTCACCTTTGGGTTTCAACAAATTAGGAGCCGCTGTTTCCAGGTAGCTTTTATATATGGCAGACTCAAGTGGAAGCATAATTGTAATATAGAAAACGTCTGAACCACGATTCACTTGATTTAAGGATTTTCTTGATTTTCTCAGCACTATGCTTAACAATCATGTTAATCATTTAATCCTGAAAATCGGGGTTCAGACAATTAACTGAAAATAAACTTATCCTTAACGCAATTTTAACATTTGGAACCTATATTATATGTTATAAATTCAATTTGGAGAAGTGTATGAAGATTTATCATGCTTTTATCGCTATGGTTGTTGCGAGCTTATTTCTTGGTGGCTGCAAGGAAGAGAGTCAGGGAGCCATAACCGTTTATACGGCTTTGGAAGATGAACTTGTCAGCGAATATTTAAAATCATTCAATGCGCAATATCCTGATATAAAAGTGAATATTGTGCGCGAGTCCACCGGCATAATAACTGCACGGCTTATGGCAGAAAGAAACAATCCCCAGGCAGATGTGGTGTGGGGAACAGCGGCTTCTTCCATGCTTGTTTTAGACGAGCGTGGGCAGCTTGAAGGTTATTCTCCAAAAGGAGTTGATAGGATATTGCCAAAGTTTAAATCCGATAAGCTTATTCCTACTTGGGTTGGCATCAATGCCTGGGAAACGGCTTTTATAGTTAATTCTGTGGAACTTGCCAAACTTGGGCTTCAAGCAGACGAAGTTAAATCTTATGATGATTTGCTGCGCCCAGAATTAAAAGGGCGTATTGTTATGTCTAACCCGAATTCATCCGGCACAGGATTTCTCACTGTTGCGGGTATATTGCAATTGAAGGGCAAAGACAGCCAAGATGGTTGGAATTATCTTTCAAAATTGCATGAAAATGTTGACCAGTATGTGCATTCCGGTTCAAAACCAGCAAAGATGGCTGCTGCCGGTGAATGCGTGGTTGGAGTGAGTTTTGGTTATGCTGGTGTAAGCCAGAGAAAAAAGGGTGCTCCGGTGCTTACAATATTCCCCATTGATGGCTCCGGTTGGGATATGGAAGCTAACGCTCTTATTAAAAAAGAGAAAATTAATCCTTCTGCTAAAATATTCCTAGACTGGGCCATTTCTGATGATGCTATGAATTTATACAAAAATAATTACCCGATTATTGCCACCGGCAAAGGCGGCAGCTACGAAGGTTTCAACACAGACCCAATACAACAGCTTATAGACAATGATTTTGCCTGGACTGCCGGCAATAGAGAAGATATTTTAAATAAATGGATGAATTTGTTCGATGTAAAATCGGAAAAGAAATAAGGGGGAGAAAGTGAGCTTTTTGGAAATAAGAAACATCAGCAAGAGTTACGGTTCGCAAATAGTTTTGAACGATATTAACGCAACTATTGAAAAGGGCGAGTTCCTGTGCATTTTGGGCCCTTCGGGTTGTGGAAAAACAACGCTTTTGCGAATAATTGCGGGGCTTGAAACCGCAGATTCCGGGCGTGTGTTCATCGGTGGCAAAGACTGCACTTTTATGCCGCCTTCAAAGCGAAACTTTGGAATAGTATTTCAGTCTTATGCTCTTTTTCCAAATATGACCGTGCTGGAGAATATTTTATTCGGATTAAAGCAGCAAAAGGGAATGAGCTCGGACGAGCGAAAAAATAAAGCTTATGAAATGCTGGACTTGGTTGATTTGAATGAGCATTGCCATAAGTATCCCAGGCAGCTTTCGGGTGGGCAGCAGCAAAGAACAGCAATTGCCCGTGCCATAGCACTCTCCCCGTCTTATCTTTTGCTTGATGAGCCATTGTCCGCTTTGGATGCAAAAGTGCGTGCAAGATTGCGTACGGAAATACGTGCTCTTCAACGCAAAATAGGAATTACAACTATTATGGTAACGCACGACCAAGAAGAAGCTCTTACTATGGCAGATAGAATTATTGTGATGAACAATGCCGTGGTGGAACAGATTGCGGATCCTCATACTATATACAACAACCCGGCATCTCGCTTTGTTGCGGATTTTATAGGTACTATGAATTTTTACAGCGAAGGAGATGTAATGCGCGGTATTCGCCCCGAGAAAATCAAAATTGTCTCTCAAGTGGAATCTCACGACCTTAAAGCTTTGGTTAGAGAAATTGAATTCAAAGGGGCATTTACCCGCATTCACAGTTTGCTGCCGGAAAAAAATGCCGAGATTTTTATCGATTTGCCTTCTGATTATGTTGATAGCATGAAGCTTCAGCACAACATGCCGCTTTTTTTGAAAATGCCGGATGAACATGCTCTATGCTATTAAAAAACGCCTAGTTCGTTTTAATCTAGCTCACTTTTGCGTGCTGCTGCTTGTTCTTGCTGTTTTCACATTGACATTTATCTTTCCGCTTGGAACGCTTTTTTCAAAAGCTTTTACAGACAGTTCCGGTGTATTTACCGGATTTGCAAACTATAAGAATTATTTCGGCAACCCTTCGCTTAGCATTTCTGTGTGGAATACAATTCACATATCGCTGGTTACAACTGTTGCAAGCACTATACTCGGTTTTATGTATGCTTATGCGTTAACACGCACTGCCATTCCGGGGAAAACATTTTTTAAATATGTTGCGTTAATTCCTATTTTTATTCCTACGGTAGTCCATGCGCTTGGTTTGGTGTATATTTTCGGGAGGCAGGGAATTCTCACTCGCTTGGGTTTGGAGATGGAGCTTTATGGCCGCAACGGCATTATAATTTCAGAAATTATCTATACATTTCCACCGGCTTTTTTGCTGTTTTATGTAGCTCTTGAATTTGTGGACGGCAGATTGTACGAAGCTTGCAATTCCATGGGCGTGAAACCAATGCGGCAATTTTTGTATGTGACGCTTCCAGAAATGAAATATACTATTGTAAATGCCATTTTTGTATGCTTTACGCTTGCATTTACGGATTTTGGCGCACCAAAGGTGATAGGCGGAAATTACAATGTGCTCGCTACCGATATTTACAAGCAAATTGCCGGACAATTCAATATGAATATGGGGGCTGTGGTTGGCACTTTGCTGCTTATACCTGCTGTTATTTCCTTTATCACCGGTCGTTTTATATCCGGCAAAAATTCCAGTTCGCTCAATTCCAAAACTATTCCGCTGATAATTAAGAAAAATTCCATTAGAGATACTTTGTTCTTTTTATTTTGCAGTTTTATCGCATTGTGTTTTATATTTCTGATAATATCGCTGCTTATAGGCGCATTCACCGCTTACTATCCATACGATTTGAGCTTAACTTTAAAGCATTTTATTTTTAATCAGTCAAAAGGCGGCATAGAGTGTTTTTTCAATTCCGTGTGGATGAGCTTTCTCTCTGCGATTTTTGGCACGGCATTTGTTTTTCTATGCGCATATATGTTTGAAAAAACCGATGGGCTTGGCGTTTTGACAAAATACGGAAAATTGCTTGCGGTTTTGCCACTTGCCGTGCCGGGAATGGTTGTTGGAATTTCATTTATATTTTTCTTTAATTCAAAGAGCAATCCGCTGCATTTTATTTACGGCACAATTGCCATACTTGTTCTTTCGAATATTCTGCATTACTTTTCTGTTCCGTATTTAACTGCTGCAGGAGCATTGCGAAAGCTTGATAAGGAATTTGAGGTTGTTGCCGAAAGCATGAAAATTCCACGATGGAAAACATTCTTCCGTGTTAGCATTCCTCTTTCCACACATGCTATTGCAGAAATTGCCATGTATCTATTTGTGAATTCCATGGTAACCGTTTCTGCGCTTGTGTTCTTGTACAATGCTAACTTTAAAATAGCTTCCATTGCTATTACTCACATGGAAGAAGCAGGAGACATAAGCCAGGCAGCAGCGATGAGTTTGCTTATACTGTTTATAAATGTTGCTGTGAGAATTTTATACGAATTTGTAAGGAGAAAATGCAGATGAATAATATCAATGCTATTATTTTGGATTGGGCAGGCACAACTATTGATTATGGTTGTTTTGCTCCGGTGAATGCTTTTATTGCGGCCTTTGACTCATTTGGCATTAAAGTGGGAATAGAGGAAACACGTGCGCCTATGGGCCTTGCGAAGCGAAAGCATATTGAAGTTATGTTTCAAAACATGGGCTTGCAATATACGCAGGCAGATGTTGATGAAATTTACAGACGTTTTGAACCGGCTCTGTTTGAAGTACTCTCGACTCATACCGATCCTTTGCCGGGTGTTGTTGAAGCGGTAGAGAACATTCGGAAAATGGGAGTAGTCATAGGATCAACTACCGGTTATACCAAAGCTATGATGGATGTTGTGGTACCAGCTGCAAAAGAAAAAGGTTATACTCCGGATTGTCTGGTTTGTCCGGAAGATGCCGACGGAATTGGCCGGCCTGCACCATACATGCTTTGGCGCAATTTGGAAAAACTCAAAGTGCCTTCTATTAGAGGAGTGCTGAAAATAGGCGATACGGAAGCCGATATTCAAGAAGGAAAAAATGCGGGTTGTTTGAGCATTGGCGTGTTGATGGGTTCCAGCATGCTTGAGATGAGTTCTTCGCTTGAAGTAGCCAGACAAAAGTATATTGCGGCCGGAGCGGATTATGTTATAGAAGACATAAGTGCTTTACCTTTATTCATAAAAGCTTTTAATGGAGGAGTATAACCATGTACGAATTTATCCCTGACAATCCCTATTTGCTTTTAACGCCGGGGCCGCTTTCAACTTCAAAATCCGTACGCAATTCACTCTTGCGCGACTGGTGTACTTGGGATGCCGATTACAATGAGGATATTGTTCAGAATATTCGCCATCGCTTGATTGCGCTTGCATCAAAAAAAAATGATGATTATACGGTTGTGTTAATGCAGGGCAGCGGTTCTTTTTCGGTTGAAGCGACATTAGGTTCTGCGGTTCCGCAGAATGGCAAATTGCTGATAATCACCAACGGTGCTTACGGCGATCGTATGGTGCAAATGGCAAAAGCGCTTAAATTGAATTACACAATATATTCCTGCCCAGAAACCGAAGCTCCGAAACCTGATGTTTTAGAGCGGCTTCTTGTTGAAAATATGGGCATTACTCATGTGTCGTTGGTTCATTGCGAAACTACAACGGGAATGCTCAATCCGCTTTCGGAGCTCTCCGGCATAATTAAAGCAAATAACAAGATTTTCATTTTAGATGCGATGAGTTCATTTGGCGGCATACCGCTTGACATGGCGGATTACGGCATAGATTTTTTGATAAGTTCCTCCAATAAGTGCATTCAAGGTGTTCCTGGTTTTGCGTTTGTGCTTGCCAAAAAAGAGGAATTGTTAAAGTGTCATGGCAATGCCCGTTCTTTGTGCCTTGATTTATATGATCAGTGGAAAGAGATGGACAAATCCGGCAAATGGCGTTATACTTCTCCCACGCATATAGTAAGGGCTTTTTATCAGGCTATGGATGAGTTGGAAGCCGAAGGCGGCATCTCTGCTCGTTACAAACGATATTGCGAAAATCAGCATATATTGGTACAGGGTATGAGCGAACTGGGTTTTAAAGCTCTGTTGCCGAATGAATTGCAGTCTCCCATAATCACGTCTTTTTTATATCCCAAAGCGGAATTTAACTTTAATGTATTTTACAAAGCGGCAAAACAACGTGGCTTTGTGCTGTATCCGGGTAAAATATCGCAGGCAGATACTTTCCGAATCGGTAACATAGGTGAAGTGCATCCTGTGGATATAAGACGGCTTTTGGAGGTTGTTAAGGCTATTTCTTAACTGAATCTTAAATAATCCCTAATTAAATTTTAACAAAAATATCCTAAATTTATATTAGGTTTAACTCAACTGAGGACATTTATGAAAAAAATCTCTATCGCTGCTTTGCTTGTTTTTGGCATAGTCGCAAATGCTCAAGATGCAGCACCTGTTGTAACTCCGGGCGGAACGAAAGTTCAATTGTACGGACGCTTTGAGCTGAATTCGTCTTATGAGGACGGAATCACAAACGGCTTGTGGTCGGCAAATGCTCCGTCTAATGCCAACAAAGATGCACAAGGCAGAACTACGCTCAGCATTGCCCGCACAAGACTTGGATTAAATTTAGAAGGCCCATCAAAAGAAGACGAACCTGGTTTGAAAGGAAAATTTGAAGCGGATTTTGCCGGACAAAGCGGTTACAATAACCATAATGGTTCTTCAGGATTTCGCGTAAGACAGTCTTGGGGCAGTGTTAATTTTAAAAATTTAGGCACAACGCTTTTATTCGGCATGACAGATGATTTGGTCACTCCGCTTGACCCTCCTTCAATAAATCCGAGCAGCCTTAATGGTGCTGGTAACATAGGCAGCCGTCGTCCGCAGATTCGCGTGACTCAGGCTCTTGGCCCTGCTGAATTGGCAGTTGCTGCAACACATGATCGCTTGAGAGCAGATGACAATGTAGCTTCCTCTTCTCCGGCTTTGCAAGGTCGCTTAGGCGTAAAACTTCCGGCAACTTGGGCTGGTGAAAAGGCAAATATGGCACTCGGTCTTTCCGGCCTTTTTGCCAAAGACGAAGCCGCAAATGCTGATGATGAAAATCGTACAAAAAGAGGCCCGAGCTCTAATATGTTCGGTGCAGATTTATCAGTTCCTTTAATGAGTATTTTAACTCTTACCGGAGAATGGTTTATGGGTCAAAATCTCACTCGTTATGGTGATGGAAGCTTGGGTTTAAACCATACCAGCTCAAGCAATCCGGATAAGGTTAAAGAAGACGGCATAAGTTCAATGGGTTTTTGGGCAGGTTTGTCTGCAAAACTTCCGGCTAATCTCTCTGCTGCAACAGGTATTGGAATGGAAAGCTTAGATGGAGAAGTGGATGTAGATGATGCATCCAAAACCACAATAATACCTGGTTCACGTGAGAGCAATATGTTTATATTCGTAAACGTGGGCTACAATTTCACTTCAGCCGCAAAGCTAACATTTGAGTATTTGAATTTGGCAACAGATTATGCTAAAAAAGCCAATGGCGACAAAACAGACAGCGGCAGCTTGAATCGTTTTGAACTCAATTTCAGATACGATTTCAGGTAAATAAGCGTTTCTTTACAGTAGGAGGGGATAATTTTCTAATTTTATAACAGATTTAACTCAACCGAGGATTTTTATGAATATTCAGAACAAAACTGCAAAGTTGGTCACCGTTGCTTTGTTAGCAAGCGTTTCAGTCGCAATAGCGCAAGAACCTGTTGTGAGTAAGGGAGGCACAAAAATAGAGCTGTATGGGCAAGTGCAGTTGAATACCGTATGGGAGGATGGTGTAGTGAGCACTGACGCTCAGAATTGGTCTTATTACGCTCCCAAGGAGAATGACGAAGGCGGAAGCCGTACGCTTATGAATATAAATCACTCAAGAATCGGTTTAAATTTAATCGGCCCTCAGAGCGAAGGCGAATCGGAAATTTCAGGAAAATTTGAAGTTGATTTCAATAACAGCAATTCCCGTAGCAGTAACGGAGTTGGCAACCTTCGCATAAGACATTCTTATGGACAAGTAAAATTCAGTAATATTGGCCTGACCCTGCTTATGGGGCAAACCTATGATGTAGTATCTCCAAGAGATCCTGCAGTATTGAGCGAGGGTACCGGTAACTATACGGGAAACATAGGAACACGTCGTCCGCAAATTCGTTTAACGCAACCTATCGGACCGCTTGAGATAGCTGTTGCCGCACTGGATGACCGCGGAGCAAATGCACCTAAGGTTCCTGCTATACAAGGACGTTTGGGAGTAAAAATTCCTGCCGAATGGGCTAGCGAAAAGGAAAATCTGGAAATAGGCATTTCCGGGCATTTTGCAAAAGAAAAAGATACCGATATAACCGAAGATCAGCCGTATGTGAAAGTGCCGAGATCCTGGTCGGTAAATGCGGACTTGAATTTGCCGGTAATTAACATTGTAAACTTTAGCGGCGAATTCTTTTACGGTCAAAATTTAAAGCAATACGCCAATGGAAGCTTGGGCTTAACTTCTGCAGATACAAGAGAGTACGATGGCATAAGAACTCTGGGCGGTTGGGCTAATTTGGGTGTTAAGCTTCCTGCGAAGCTCACCTTTAACGGCGGTATGGGTGCTGAAGCTATCAAAGATGTCGAAGATCTTAAAGCCGGAAGCCGGAGCCACAATATGGCGATTTACTCAAATTTAAGGTATAACTTTATTCCTAATGCATATTTGGGAATAGAATATTTCCGCATAGACACGGAATACACTAGCGATGGCGGCGAAGATGTAAAGAAAGGCGTAATAAATCGTGTTGAGTTGGCTTTCCAATACGCATTTAAATAGCAGGCTATCTCTTCCGGGGGGTCCTTATAGTGTAATGTTTTAAGCTTTTCGGATTTTTCTTAGGATAATCCGTTAAGCATTGAAGCCCTCTGGATTCTTTTCTTTTAAGAGCGCACTCCACAACAAGTTTTGCGCTTTCCAAAAAATTGCGAAACTCCAAATTTTCAATACCATCAAACTTCTTAAGTTTCTCCAGTCCAATCTTCAACCCATCCATAGAGCGCACAATCCCGCAATGCTCCCACATTATGGTGCGAATTTCTTTTTTCTGCTTTGTAAAAGTTGAGAGTTGAGAATTGAGAGTTGAGAGTTTATAATCCTGTGAATCCTTAAATCCTGTAAATCGTTGTTCAGACATTTTTTCGCATGCCCTCAATGCGAACACTACGCTTTCTAAGAGTGAATTTGATGCTAGGCGATTTGCGCCATGCACTCCGGTTGCTGAGATTTCGCCTACGGCGTAAAGGCCTTTCAAAGTTGTTCTGCTGTATGAGTCAACGAGCACTCCTCCGCACATGTAATGCGCTGCGGGCACAACAGGAATCCAGTTTTTTGTCATGTCTATTCCGCATTCAAGGCATTTTGCGTAGATGTTCGGGAAATGCGATTTTATGTCTTTCGCTTTGCGATGAGTTACATCCAAATACATATAGTCTTTACCTGTGCGCTGCATTTCGCTCAAAATTGCACGGGCTACAATGTCGCGCGGGGCGAGTGAGTGAAGGGGATGAATTTTATCCATGAATTCTTCGCCTTTGTGGTTTTTTAATATTCCGCCGAATCCACGGACTGCTTCTGATATAAGAAATGTTTTTTTGAGTTGTGGAGCATAAAGGCTTGTTGGGTGGAATTGCATGAATTCCAGGTCTTGAAGTGCTGCGCCTGCACGATAAGCCATAGCGATTCCTTCGCCGCAAGCATCCGGTGGGTTTGTGGAATGCAGCCAAAGCCGCCCGGCTCCGCCGGTGGCGAGCACAATGGTTTTTGCGTAGATTGCGCCGTTGTTTGTAATTGCGCCTATGCAGCGTGATCTTTTTACAATCAAGTTCAAAACGGTGCTGTGTTCCATAAAGTCAATTTTGCATTGTTTTAATTTTGCGAGCAGCGCGCGCATTATTTCTTTGCCGGTCAAGTCTGCGGTGTGTAGAATTCTGCGAAAGCTGTGCCCGCCTTCTAAGTGCAAGTCAAAGGAATTAACATCATTTTTATCAGGAGTAAAATTAACTCCCCATTTTATCAACTGTTCAATGGCGTTGGGTGCGTTTTTGGTTAAAATTTCCACTTGTTTTTTTTTGCACAATCCGTCTCCTGCTTCCAAAGTGTCTGCTATGTGGCTTGCGAAGGAGTCTTCCGGCGCAGTCACGGAAGCGATGCCTCCTTGTGCGTAATTAGTGGAGCCGTCCGGTTTTGCGCCTTTTGTGAGCAGCAAAACGCTTTGGCCGTTCTCCGCAGCTTTCAATGCAACAGTCAGGCCGGCAATACCGGCACCAATTACCAGAATATCATGCATAATAGGAAAATAGAAAACGTCTGAACCCCGATTTTCATGATTAAAGGATTAACATGATTGTTAAGCACAGCGCTGAGAGATCGAAGTTCAGATGTTTTTCTATCTTCCCAATCATGCTTCAAATCGCAGATCGCACATTCACTTCACGCCTCTTTCTCGGTAGCGGCAAATTCGCATCGCCCGGTGAAATGGCGCTTGCCTTGCAGGAATCTCAGAGCGAAATGATAACTGTTGCTTTAAAGCGCATAGGTAAAAACGAGGATTCTATTTTGGAAGCACTCAAAAATTTCAAAGGACAAATTCTGCCAAACACTTCCGGGGCTCGCACTGCGAAAGAAGCTGTGTTTGCCGCGCAAATGGCCCGTGAAGCTCTTAAAACAAACTGGGTGAAACTGGAGATTCATCCCGACCAAAAATATCTGCTGCCAGACCCCATTGAAACTTTGAGTGCCGCTGCTGAACTTGTGAAAGAGGGCTTTGTTGTTTTGCCATACATCCCAGCAGATCCAGTGCTTTGCAAGCGATTGGAAGATTGTGGTGTGCAGGCCGTTATGCCACTTGGTGCACCTATAGGCAGCAACAAGGGTTTGCAGACGGAGGCTATGTTGAAAATAATAATAACCCAGAGCAAAGTTCCAGTTGTGATAGATGCCGGAATAGGCGCACCGTCTCATGCTTGTTTTGCAATGGAAATGGGAGCAAGCGCAGTGCTTGTAAACACGGCGATAGCAGTTGCTGCAAATCCGGCAATAATGGCAAAGTGCTTTAAGTTAGCCGTAGAAAGCGGCAGGCTTGCTTATGAATCAGGCTTGGCAGAGCAATCAGACGATGCTGTTGCGAGCAGCCCTTTGACTGCATTTCTTTCTGTCTGAACCAAGGATATCCCTTTTCCCGGTCCCAAAGCGACTAAATTAGCATTTACAGAACGTTGTTGTTTCTAATCAGGCCGCTTGGGGTATTCAAAATCCCGGCAAGCCCGGCACGTACTATGTTTATAGCCTGTTCTCTGGAGATTTTTGCGCTATCGATTGGTGCAGTTCCGCCGATGTATGTTACTCCGAATAATTCTTCAACGGTTGCTCCCATTTCAAAAAGTTTTTGCACTGCTTCAAAAGGGGGGTCATTTTTCCCAATTTCCCAGTGATGATATGCCGCTGGACTTTGCCCAAGCTCTTTTGCAAGCTGGTTTTGCTTCATATTCATCCTTTCGCGAAACTTCTTTATCCCCAAAAATTGCTGTTTCTCACTCATAATAGATAATTTCGTAAAAAAACAGTGAAATTTACGGAAAATGTATAAAAAATACACGAAAAACTAATTTTTCCCTTGCTTTTCTATGGAAAATTTATTATATTTATGATGTGTTGATTGTAAATTAATGAATGGTTTAGTTAAAAATGGAGATTTATGTATGAAAGTACTTGAGTTTTCATATTACATTCCTCAACAATTGCGACTGCAACACCCCACACTCCCGTTAATGCAATAAACCGTACCGGAAGTGCCATCCATTTTTGTGGTGATGTAATATGGCTTGCCAGCCAATTCACCCTTTTTGACAACGCACTGCCACCCCATAATATGTGCAACTTCAAGAAAATCCGACTCTGGGATTGCGGTAATATTTTTAACCATCTGAATGCTAACTAATGAACGCATTGTACTACTCCTCTCATTATTTTTTCGCCAAACTTTAATTTAACTTCTATAATCCACCAGCACAATGATCAATTATCTTTATAAACTCTTCTTCCAAAAAAATCTGTTCTGGCTTCTTTCTCGGATCAAACGAAATTACAGAATCTTCAAAATGTTGCAGCATTTTTTCTATAAAATCATTGATTATAGGTATCCTTGGCTCTATTCCCAATTCAACGCCCGCCTTTTTCCGAACTAACAACTCATTGATTTTTTCACATAGCTCTACTTCTTGAATCTGAGCCAACAGCTTTTCAAATTCCATAGGTGGAACATCATTATATCGTTCTATCCACATACAAGCCATAATTGGGCGCAATACGTAAAAATATTTCTTGATTTTTATTTCATCTGTTT
>Ga0209755_10005480_pt1 | contig 14421 bp, 8 predicted proteins | sample TergutCo191P1_FD_187301 | JGI IMG/M metagenome (GOLD analysis project Ga0209755, IMG submission 187301) | Cornitermes sp. P1 segment gut microbial communities from Petit-Saut dam, French Guiana - Co191P1 (SPAdes) (version 2) | ecosystem: Host-associated > Arthropoda: Insects > Digestive system >... | reverse complement strand
CAGGAATAGATGGGATGGCACGTGATCAGTTGGGCCTGACTCTTTCTTGCCTGAGGATAGAAATAGATGGGATGGTACCTTGTGGCACCTAATCAGTTGGGCCCAGCGCACTTGTGCTTGAGGATAAGATCACATCCACTTACAGAAGTGGTGTGGTCCTCTTTTAATGCATGGTGATGAACAAAATCCATGTCATTGTAAGTGTAATTTGCCATTACCACAGCTATTTATAATTATAATGAATAATACTGACTAAAAGAATAACCTTTAGAGTGACCTGAATAGTTTAATTTGAGGAATTTATATTATTGAAATGTTATGCATATGTGTTATAGGTGCATGTTGGTACTATCTGCTCTGATGATATGTGCCCTTCTTCATTGTATGTCACATTCCCTGGATTCCATTATTTATTCACTACATAATCTGGCTAGTTTTAAGCATAAGAATTCAGATAATATAACAGTAATGTCACATTATGTACTAGTTATGGTGGTGGTGCACTAACATAAGTATAGTTTCAGGGTAAAGAACTCATCTTTTCACATCAGAGTGGACTGGTTTACTCAACAGACAACTCGTACAAGTGGGATTTTCTTAACATTGTATAAAGCATTTTAAAATTTGGTTTATGGTTCATTTATAGCAGTGAAATTGTCAAAACATATTTCTGTGTAAGGTTCAGGCTACCTCTTGAGTTATGCCATTAGTCAGGGTTTTGGTTGTTGGTTGTTCACGTGTGTGTAAGTCATTCTTTGGTTGGTTGTTTCTTAAATTTTTTTTTTCTCTCTATAGTAGGGCACACATAATCACATCTTGATCAGTTTCAGAAACATATTTTCCTTTCTTGATGACAAATAGCAAGCCATAAATAAATCAGACAGTAGGGCCTGTGCACTATTAAACAAAGGCATTTATTTTTTACTATTTGGTATTATTGAATTTGGTTTAATTTTCTAATTTTGAGCAGGAACAGAAAATCTTTAAGTGATCGGAGGAGAAGTAAATAAGCTTGGAATTATGTATGAATCATATATATGATTGTATTTGAATTTTATGTGGATGTTCTGATATGTTTGAAGGCACTCTGGCATAGTGTAACACTCATCTTATGTGTACTTCTACATTATTAGCACGTTCGTGGATCACTTAATATTACTGCAGTAGAAATCTTTGTGTAGGGCATATGCATTCTTGTGGTGTGTTTCAGCAGTCACTTGTCCTTACCAAAGAGTCTTGGTGTATAACCAAATAAAGGAATACAAATTTTATAATTGAATTTAGTACATGAAAAGTACAATTCTCAACACACCAGAGGGCCCTAGCCCTTTTAGCAGAAGAACTAACAATGGAGAATATTAACTCTAACTTAGGACCTGAAGTCAGAAAATGGTTTCAGTTTAGGATATAAGGACAGAAACCAAAAGCCATATTTAAGATATAAAGACAGAAACACATAACACTTAACTTACGACCAGTAATTTGGAAGCATAAATGGGACATAAGAATTGAATTTAAAATGCAAACATAACACCGTAACTTTTGACCCAAGGGTAGATAAGAGCCCAGATCAAAGCCTGTACAGCAGCTGAGTAATGATGTAATATATGATCTGAAGTCTGAAAACATAAGAGTAAGTTTGAGTCTTGAAGACGAAACTCGAAATATAACAGAATGTGAACATTTGAGCTAAGACATATGATTCTGACATCACAGTAAACGTGATTATGATTATTATTTTTGACATCACAGTAAACATGATTACTATTTTTGACATTGAAGATTGTCTTCAGATTTTCAAACAGCATTTTGGGATCTATTATCATATGGTATAAAAATTGTTTAGTACAAAAACACGATGATTGAAAAGTATTAATTATTTCAGCATATCAGTCTTCTTCATAAAATTCAGATTTGTAGTGAGTGAGTGAGTGAGTGGGCGAATGAATGTGTGTGTGTGTGTGTGTGTGTGTGTGTGTATGTGTGGTTATGTGGGTGAGTGGGTAGGTGAGTGAGTTCCCATACTTAGTGGTGTGGCACTGCAACATGTATTATATCTCACCTAGACAAGACTGGCTTAGGGTCGAGCATCATTCAACTTTGGGTAAGTGGTGGAATGGATTGGAAACTGTGTTCGTGAGAATTATGTCTATCATATGACCAGGCACAGTCTGAAGATCTGAGAACAGCAGTGTTCCACTGTATTTGTCACAAAACCATATTACAGTTGACATAGGGAATGTCAGCATACTCTGCATTGTGAGATTGGAGGTTCTTGCAGAAGACAATGTCAAGAATGCTGTCATTTGCAGTATGTGCCATATAGTTTGGTAGATAGTAGGTAGATGGTTCCCGGCAATATGTTGTACTGTCTAGCAAACTATATGGCGTCATAGTCCAAAATGTTGTTTGTTACCTTGGTATTTCTAGTTTTTCACTAGTTTCACATCAGATCTTCAGTTACGCAATCATGTCAGAATGTCTTGTCTTGTGATGTTACTTCATAATGTGAAGTCACTTGTGGAAAATTTTGAGAATCTTTTTGATTTTGATATAAAGTCTTGCCAAAAAAAAATTGTTATGACTGCAGTAATTCTTTGTTTAAATCCCCTTACTAAAAATTCCAAATTTCACTTTGAGTAAAAATGTGCCATAGAAGTTCATTTCTCTCTGTGTAATTTATGATGATGGTGTTAACTGTTACAAGAAACATGAAGTAATTTAATGAAAATACTATTTGTATATTCTTTATATTCAAGACATGCTGTCGTGATTGTGTCACCTGCTTCATTGTTGTTTATACCGCAATTCATAATTTACCCAGAAGCTGTGCACATGCCATTTAACACTAATATTAAATTATTAATACTAACAAGAGTTGTGTAGATTTGGGAAATGTTGACATTGTCTTATTACATGATATGATGTTCTGCCAGCAGTGATGATGAAATTTCAGGTCTCATAGGATGTGATGAAGTTTCAGTTGGTAAATATTCAACCAAAATTTCAAAGGTGCTTAATGCCTTCAACACATAAGTGGCAGTTCATCAGATTGTCCAGCATAAGATCCTAGGAGACTGGAATCATTATCACATTATCTTACAAACATCAAGAGCATAACTCGGTATCTGTCTGTGTTTCTGTGTTGTACATTAAGTTAGAATGGAATGACCATGAAGTTGTTACAGCCTGTTATCTTTCTGGAAAAATCATTTTTAAACGTCTGGACAATATACCTTAACAGAAAGTAATTACTCCATTGCTGAATGTGGTGATGCCATTTGCTTTCAGTGGCATGATTGTCATAATCAGTGAAGACGATTGTGTTGATGCAAACGAATTGCAATTGTGTTTTCTGTGAGAAGAATATTTCATGGGCTTGAAGCAGTGGATTTCAAAATTTGTTTAAAAAAAAGTGAAGTATCATGACATTAATTTCAGGGGAAATATCATATTATGAAAGTGATGTTTTTGGTTGGTTTCAGTCACAACAATATCGTGTTAGTTAATTGTTGCTCACGTGACTTCCATTTAATACCCACAAGAGTAGTTTTTACCACAGGATTTGATCATGATGGCTGCGACTGTTTTGGTTGACCCAAGTGGATGATTCACTATTGCAGTTGCAGCCATTTGTGTAATAAAATACCTGAGAATTATTGATATCATGCTGTATCATCTGGGTTACCTTTATGAAAGGCCAGATGTCAGGTAATACTTATCACCATTTCAGCAGGCTCCATTCTTATCCAGTGTGGTAATTACAGTTTCAGAATTATATTCCTTGATGTGTGCAATAAACAGTTCACTGATTTGGTTTGGTTGTATTAAAGCTACTATAATGAAGTATCTAACTACAATAAGAGCCAAATTCATAATCTCATGTCTAGTTTAGTAAGCTTTCTAATGCTGGATTGGTTCATTTGCTTTGCATCTGAATATATTTTGATGAGAGCTTTAGTTATCAGGTTTCTTTGCAATTTTTATTTTCTGATCCAGTGGCCAAGACATTTGTCCTTGTCATTAATCATTAAAATGTTTAACCACATGTTTTGGTCTTCAGAAAGAATAAAACAAAAGGTTCATATTCTCTTAATGCCATAATGGATTGTCAACAGACGGACAGTTTTGTTGTGTGAGAACCTATTTTGTTGTGTAAGAAGGCAGTGTACACATACCAGATGATTACTGGTACAGTTGTTAGTATATGTTCACTGGTATTAACTTTTGATACCCTATTGAACTGTGTGAGTGTCAATTTAACTATTGGTTAGAGACAGTGCAACCATTCTCAAATTATGAGATGATGTTTCAGAATCCATTTTCTTCAATTATCTCAAATATAAAACTTCCCAGGCAAGTTTGTTGGGAATCCACTGATTTTCTGTACATGTCTTTTAAGAACACTTTGTTGTTCAATAAATACTGGTGAGGTGCAGTTTAGATAGGTGCAGCAAGCATGAGGGCCTTCTTGTAGTATCTGTTACTATTTTCCAAATGTAAAAAAATGAGTGGGTGTTCACATTGTAGTACAGTTTAGTAAAACATATTGAGTAATACTGTGGTTGTTACATTTGAACCCACATAAAATGTGGTGAAGTGAGTAGCTGCATTTCTGTGACATCTCTTACATGTGTGCCAAGAGCAAGGGAAATCAATGGGGATGTATAGTGTGAGGATTTTTGGTTGAACCTGTAAGCATCAGGAATGGTGTTTCTATCCTGGTACAGGTTGCTGGGAGGATTAGATTGGATGGGGCATGTGGCATGAATGGGGGAGGGTTTTGAGTTTTAGTGGAGAAACATGAAGGAAGGAAACCATGTTGAACATCTGTGTGTAGGTAGAAGGGATGGTAATATTAAAATTGATCGTAAAGAAATTAGATGTGAAGCCTTGGACTAAGTTCATTTGACTTGGATAGGGAAAATAGGTGGGGTGTTGTGATTGTGGTAATGAAACTTGGGTTGAATAACATGTGGGGAATATGGTTGAGTAACTGTTAGTACTCAAGAGAAAGACTGCTCCTTGGCCTTAGAGCCTACTGGACTGTCTTTCTACATAAGTCAGTCTCATTTCTGATGTTTTCAGTTTATGTTTAGTCTTGCAGAACACTCTTCTGCAAGTTAACATAAGAATTTATTGGTAAAATGTTCATGGCATCGAGTTGTGTTTCTTAAAGCCAAAGAATTTCTACAGTACTGTGCTCCAGATAAACATTGTTTACTATTGTAAGCACATGGACTGGAAATTCATGTGAATGGCAACAGTATGCCAGCAGCACTCGGCCTGTGCCATGTGTCAGGTGAATTGCCAGCCTGTCACTGTGGAGGCCTGGGTTTAATCCCAGGCCAGTGCATGCTGGATTTGTGGTGGACAAAGTGGCACTGGGACAGGTTTTTCTGTGAGTACTTTGGTTTTCTCCCAGCATTATCATTTCACCTAGATTTTCTGTACTCATATACTATTTGTCTGTCACTGATGCTATATAATCTTAGTAACTGACAAATGTTAGTAAATAGTGCTCATATTTATTGGTACTCTTCACATTTACTTACATAAATTTATGTTTCATGTTCATATGCTGTTATTGTCACAGTGGTTGAGCTGGTAATGGTGCTATAAGTTTGTGTGTGGGAAGTACATGGTTCAAATATCTGCTGGGTCATATTGAACTTCGGATTTCCTAGTCTCTTCAGACAAATGTGGAAATAGTACCTGTTAGGCACAAAATATTTCCCAGTTTGCCGTCAGTCATCTTATCATTTGACTATGCATAGTCTTGAGTTACTGACAGCATCATAAAATGAACCACTGATCTGGATAAGAATGGAAGTTATGCTCTTTTCATACATTTGGTTAATATGAGTGCTTGAACTCTTACTAAATTTTTCAGTGTGTATGTGCAGTTGACTAGCTTCGTAATGCAATTGGGTAACCTTGTGTGGGACTAAAGACTGTGGTCGTGGTACTGTGCAGCGTGAGTTTGTGCATGCAGCAAATTTTCAGTCTGAAACACTCACTTTATCTATATTCCATTTCATTTCTTCAATTAACAAAAACCTTACTCCTGATTAAACTTTATCCTGTAATAAACCTGGCATTCTTCCTTAAATAATTAACTGATATATGATCTGACTGGTGCTTGGAGCTTTCAGCTCCTTGGTGGTTTTGACAGTGGTTGAGTGATAATGCATGTTAAGATTCTATCATATAAGCTGCTTACATTACATCCTCATCATGCATTTGTCACATTGTCTTTGAATAAGCTACTTGTAGGATTAAGATTTGTCGTCTTATTGGTAACTGACTTCCATGCATGCAAATACTCAGACATGTTTAAGAAGCAGATACAGACTGAATTTTAATATGAAATGAGGCTTTTGTTGTATAGATATTCCGTTCTCTCACAGATAAAGACATCAGATGATCTTTTATTTCTGTGGGGTCTGTCTTCAAAAGCCTTGTCTCATGCAGTAAGCACTGATGAATTCGTTTTGTGTATATTTTGTAACACTGCAATTTGTGTGTGTGGGAGTGTACCAGTAGAATGACAAGTCCATCCCAGTTCAAAATGGGACTGATTATTGTAAAACTGTGTTCTGTTGTTTCTGTGTAAAGTTCAAAAGATACATGTATTGGTTACAGAATTTCTTCAAGGACCCTTGGAATACATTTGACTTCATCACTGTTATTGGCAGCATTATAGATGCCCTAGTTATAGAGTTAGGGGTAAGTAAGACAGAAGTTGTAGAGACATCACGGTGCATGGCCTGCTCATCTCCTCCTATGTTTAGTCAATATGGCATTTCAACTACTTGAAGGGAAATGTTCAAATTTATACCAGCCAGGAGTACAAACTGTGTGTCTTTACCACATATAGTAGTGTAGCAGGAATATTTGTCTTTTTTTTTATAGCCTTGCTATAAATTTGTTATCTCATTAATGCCTCAAGCTGTAAATGTGGAGGATACTATTTTTATGTAACTTTGTGGTCACATTGCATTTAATTGTACATTAGTCATTAGACACAGTCAGTCTGTCCACATTAGTTTGGCTGATGGTGAGGTGGGATAACTTAGTGCAGTACAGTTTCTTTAATCCAGCACCTAGTTCAGCACATGAGGAAAGTACTGAGGTCTGCAGACTCAAAGTTCTATTGTCTGTAACATCCAGTGCGCTTGCTGATTGCGTGACTTTATCTTCAGTTACATGAATGTTCTTACCCATCAAGATATTGTATTACCCTTCAAAGATCGAAAACAAATAAACCAAGAACTGTGTGCAAGAGGAAACATATAATTTTAAATGAGAACTGCACTATTCTGGGTTATTATGCAGCGAGTAGTGGTAATTTCGTAACGACGTTTCGGGGCAACATATCTGCCCTTCACCCTCTCTTGATCCTTGAAGATGGGGTCGATAGGTTGTCCCGAAACGTCGGTAAGAAATTACCACTAGTTGCTGTGTAATAACCCAGAAGAGCATATTTCTCATGTACTTCATCACAGAAGCCTGAAATCATATAATATTAAAGATTCCATAGAAACTTTTAGTAATTAGAAGGCTTGAAATTGATGAAGACTTAATTCTTTATTTATTCTTTATTCTGTCATTCAATCCATCCAGTCACAAATCTGACATTGAACATGTCAAGCTCAGTCTACATTCTCTACATTACATAATTTGTGTATCTTTTGTAATCTCTTAAGTATGGTAATAGCTTCATACAGCATTGAATCATGATCTCTGTGTGGTATAAAGAAATGGAAGGACCACTTATGATTGTATAATCACGTGAAACTGTGAAGGGCCTTTTCAAGTGACAGACGTTGAAGTAGTGTTATGTAGCGCAATTGGACAAGGTATTACAACAGTGGTTTACAGCAATGCGTTCTGAAGGAAAACCTATGACAGGGCCTGTGATAATTGTAAAGCTAAGTCTTCTTGGGAATGTAATGAAAATAACTGACAAGTCCACATTCTCTAAGGACAGTAATAAAAAATTACCTCTAAGAAGTGCAGACAGTGTAAGTAGTGTCTAATAATCCTGAATATTTTGTAATCTGACACCTGTCTGGTTCCTAGGTGCTGGCTGAAAGGAATTCTAATTTAATATGATTACCTAATGGTTGGACAACTAGGCTGTAATTCCTGACAGTGAGAACTTCAACTCTTCACCTCTACATTAAACCCATTTTTGGTGCTTACCTGAAATTGAAACTAATGGGAAGTGTAGGCCATTTCTATGGGGAACAATAGTGAAAAAAATGAAACTGAAGGTTAAATAAAGTCTGGATTCCTGACTCACATCCACTTGTGTAATCATGAAGTGATGTGTAAACACATACAAAAACTTATTTTTAACCTTTTATTGTAGCTAATGGTTTATTTTATGTAGAATACTTTCATAAAGTGAAAAGGGTAACTATGCTGTCAGTATTCAAAATTTATATTTAAATGTGTTTGGTACCTGTCTAACCCCATAATTTAGTATTTTATTGGATGAATGAGATATTTATCATTAGATGTTACTGAAATGTGTTGTTGGTATATTTTATGATTGGAGTGATAATTAATTGAAGGGGTTCTGTAGACGATTTTGATTTCAAAATTCTAGGTTGCTAGTTACCAATTTTAATATAAATTTCTGATTCTCACAGTTTTTAGCTTTATCGGTAATGTTCCAATAACCCCTGTGCATCTGTTCATTAAGTTAATTTTTTGCATGTGTGTCATATCCATAATCATCACTATAGACATACTGTAGGCCAGAGTGTGTAGTTTTAAGTTGTTGTTAGTGATACTGCAGTGCTGTCTGGTTCGGCAAATTGTAGAAGCTGCGGGTGGCAGGAAGATACTAGCAAACAAAGATTTTAATAAATCATTCACAAGTAAAAACAAAGTAAGAATGTAATGGCTGTCATTTTTAGGAGTTAAGAAGTAGAAGAATCTGGCACAGGATTATCGTGTTTTAATTCCATGTATTTAACTTGAATCATAATTGTTTAACATAAACAGATGCACATGCAGTTATAGTCAGGCTCATTTGTTAATACCACAGCATTTCTGTTTCCTGCGTTTGGAAGAGTCAGTGCAGTGACAGTTGGTGTTTTCCCTTCAGAAAGATGAAATGTCTGTATGCCAGCTTTACTTTGCAGTTTGTCAGATGCAGTAATGTTAACTCCTGCAGTTGTTCAGGTGGTTATGGCTAGAGAAGTTGTCAGTGTAGGTAAATTTCAGCTTTAGGATGTTTCAGAGGAATATCCTGCCTCCATTTTCATGATATATGTGAAGGTGGCGGCAGTATTTTGCTCTGTAACTTGGTACTCAGCTGTGAAAACAAGATACGATGCCATGACTTAGAGGAATACCATGTGAAGATTGTAAATTATTTCTGACTTGATTAAAACTAACGTAACTGTACTTTTATAAATTTGTTGGATACTGAATTTATTGCTGTACACATTTTACTGAGCATATCTCTGTTGCAGCAGCACAGTACTTCTGTTACAGTTTGTCTCTTCATATGAACTTTTTTCTTGTTATAATAAGCAGTATTAATCTAGTGCGGTACACTGAGGGACATTGAGCCATAAATACCAGAGCAACAAGAAGTATGTTGGTAGCCTTATGTATCTGATGGAATTTTTAAGCTGAAGTGCAGATGTTAGAGTAGTGGCGGCTATGCTTTCACACATGGTACCTTGGAAATTAAGTAGGATTTTGTGCTGAGCTGAATTTGCTTTGCTGAATGACCTGACTTATGGATCTCATGAAATAAGTATTCATGACAGCTCATACACATATGCCAGAGTCTGTAGCTGATAACCTGATACATGAGCTTCAAAAATTTAGATTTTTTTTTTTTGCTATGCTGGGAGGTGAATTATTTATTACAAACACTTGAATTTTCAGTTGTTTTTTTCCCCCCAAAAGTGGTAATACTTTAGGTACTTGGTGTACATTCAATATGAATATTAAGATACGATTTACGAAATTAAACTTTTCTAGGCAGTGTTCATAACAAAGCAGGAAGGGGAGAGGCATAGGTGGGTTGGGAGATCGAGATTCCCACAGTGATGTTGACAGAGGCTCAGGTGTTCTGCGTGGGGTGTTGTGCCTTCATGGCTAACATCCCAGAAGACTTGACTGTGAACATATGATGGTTATTTAGTGACTTTCAATCAAACCATTTTGATAACACAGTGGCTTCAAAGGTCCACTGAAGAGTTTCTCATCCATTTTAAATGTTAATTATCTGTTAGTGCTTAATTAAAGTGGAAGGTCATCAGTTTTCTCTTGAAATTAAAGTATCACATTTAAAAAATGGTGCATTTAGTGTTACCATGTTAGAATGATGTACACTGAAGCCCACAGATCACAGCTAATGTTCTCAGTTGTAGAGTGTACTTTCTGTGTGGTGGTCATATTGCACATTACATTACTATCTGTCTTGTTGAATGAACTCGGCTTATGTAACATTCTGTGCAAGTCTGAATATGGATGTAGATTACATTTATGTCATCAGTAAGGTAAATCATTACAGATGGTGTGAAATAACATGTTTTTTAAATGCAACAGTAAGTGAAGGTATGTCATGATTTTTACAGACTTAAAAATTGAAACATGTGTTCACTCACTAGTGTGAATTTAAAATGATGTGTTACTGGACTTCTGCTAGCTTTTAATTTCCTGCTTCACATTATCAAGTTTGAGAAGTATTAACTGAGATTTGCACACTACCTAATGAGTAAAACAAACTGTCAAAGTAGAGAACCTGCAAATTGAACACTGCTAATGGGAAAGCTTGGTATATAAATCAGTCACAACTTAGTATACTGTTCTTCATTGTTGATTATTCACAACATCTGTTGTTATGTCCTGAAGACAAGATTCATACCAGCATAGCATGATTTACTCTCTGTATGCTATAAACCTTTATTGTAGTCAGTTTGTCACATTAAAAATTTTTTAGTTACTATACAAAAATGCATGTTTCTCTGCATTTAATACAATAAGCTATCAGTACATTTGAAGATAGACCCAAAATTTTATCTCATTATACTTAACAGTAGTCACTTTTTTTTTCCTATTTGTTGCCATATTTTTCATTATGTGGCATTGCAGTGGCTGTACAATGAAGATATGGTCTTTTGGTTCATATCTCAACACTTAGGATGTGAATTGATACCCTTTTATTATGTTATTAAACTTTAATCCAGTTAAATAAAAAATTATGTAAATTTATATTAATATTGTAGTAATCTTGTTTTAGAATTTCTGTTGCATATGATGAGCTCAGGTCATGGTGGCACGTTTTAACCTCAATCATTGCAAATTCTATACTGAAAAAAGTTTTTGTTATTGTTTTTCTGTTTTTTTAAATCAGGATTGGTCGAATTCTGTTGCTTGTCAGGGCACACTTTGGTTGGAAAATATTTGTAATGTTTTGCTTTCAAATACACATACGGAGGTTGAATACTGTCAGTGCAAGAGTGTGCAGGTCTACAAATGTTAACATGAGTTATCTCCTGCACAGTATTATAAAATCTTTGCTATCTTGTTGAAAAGATTACAGTATACATACGTGAAAGTATAAATTAGACCAATAGAATTTCTTTTATTCTATCTTGTGTCCACTTTACATTTAACATATTTAAACTGCCATAATTGGTATTCCGATATAATAATTGTATGATGATCATAAAGATACTGTAGTCATTTCCTGAACACTTGGGAAAGAATGGCATGATACAGTATCTTTAACTGTTGTCATCAGCTTGATAATATTTTTATTTTGTTATTTTTATTCATTGTTTATTGAATATTTGTGTACAATCAGACTGACCCTCTAATAGTCTACATTGAACCTTCATCCATAATGATTGGTTGTGGACAGGAAGGCCTGTAAACTTCTTGCGCTGGTTATATCTGTAAATGTGAGTTATGATCATGGTGCTTATCACTTGCAGTCATGACAGACTGTCATTAAAGATTTTATCTGTTAAAAAATGTTTTATGTCTTCACAAGATTTTGTCTGTTAACGTTTCTGACTTCTATCATACATTACAAATAAACGTTTTGATCGCATAAATATGGACTTACTGCATTTTTTTTAAATATTAACACAACGAAAATAAAATTTTTTCTCAAATTTTTTGTGCATAGGAAATTATTAATGTAATTTTACGTGATTACCACTTAGTGGTTTGAGATATTGTGATGCCCTTTGTGTTTGATATTCTGTTTATCAAAACTGGAATGTGGGAAGATTATATCGAAGTACAGCAGCAGTTTCATGTGAAAAACCGATGTAATACAGCCAAAGATTTAATTTTCTCCTGAAGTTTATTACCTACATATATTTTATGTTAAAAATTACTAATATTTTTAAAATGTTCTGTTTTGACATGGAAATTATTTTAATTTTGATGTTCAAAGTCATATTCATTGTCATTCGTGGGAGCATTATAATTACAGTATGATGCACATGCAGTATTTGTTACATCTTGCAGGTACAGTCTGCAGTTTGAAGCTGTTTTAGTGTTTTGACACTTAACATCTGAACACAGGCCTTCCTCCACAGAGTTAATTCTTGTTTCAATTCTGATCTCAGAAACAGAATTGATTTCCCATCTGATCATTCTGAGTCGAGGTCAGATTGAAACACGTCTGGTGTCATTTAAATGTGTTCAGTTAAATGGAGCAAATTGTAGGATAGTTACCTATTTACTTATAAATTTGTACACCTCAAAATGCTCTTTGGAATATTATATTCAGTGTTAAAGAGTCTGTGCTACTGGAGTGTTGTCAAAATATGTAAATGTCAGAAATGTAACATAACATCAGTCCATTGTGCTGTCTGATAACTGGCTGACTGGCTGACTGACTCGTCACCCGACCAGCCAACCAACCAAAAAAACTGAATGACTGTCCGACCAACCGACCGACCAGCCGACTGACTGGACTGACTGACTGACTGACTAACCAACTCACTAACTAACTAACTAACTAAATGAAGAAGAGTCCTTCTTGAAAACTGACAAGTCCTCAGCTGGTCAACTATCCCACGTTTTATGAAACTGGAAGGTTCTTTTCCACATTCACAAGAGCCTGCCACCTGAGGTAGATCACTCCAGTCCATGCCACTTGATCGCACTTGATGATCCTTTCTAATATTATCCTCCCATCTATGTGTAGGTCGTCCAAGTGGTCTCTTGCCCTCAGGTTTCCCTACCAAACCCTGTATGCAACTCTCCTATCTGCTTGGCATGCCACATGCCTTGCCTGTCTCATTTTTCTTTATGTGATCACCTGAATAATAATCAGCATTGAGTACAGATCATAAAGCTCTTTGTTCTACAGTCTTCTCCACTTTCCTATTACCTTCTCACTCCCAAACCCAAATGTTCTCCATAGTACCCTGTTGTCAAACACCCTCAGCCAATATTCCTCCCGCATTGTGAGAGACCAAGCTTCACACCCATACAAAACAACGAACAAAATTGTAGCTCTGTATATTGTAACCATTATATTTTTGGATAGCAGATTGGAAGACAAAACGTTCTGCACTGAATGATGGCAAGCATTCACTTAGTTTGGTTACTCTTTCATTACTTCAGGAATGCAATATTGATTGGTATAGGTTCTTCTAAAATGTTTGAACTGGTCCACCCTTTCAAAGGATTTGTAATCTGTCCGTATGTTGCGATATTGTCATGCATTCTGTTTATGAGACACGAACATATACTTATATTTCTCACCTTTTGTGGGTTTTTTTTAATAGTACATTGCTTTCAGCCAGTAAATTAACAGCATAATCTCTGTACTGAACTAGTAGTTAATATGGAACAAGAAAGGGAAAAAAAAAAGTAGTAGATACATAAAAACATAGTAAATTATACAGTTACTTAAATTTACATAAACTTTTTTGGAAATGTATTTAGTTAATCCTATACTATTTAAACACAATGTTGTCATTTACACTGTGTTTCCCACCATGTTTTCAGTCATTTCATGGCTATCTTAACGATAATTCACAATATTTACACAAATTTCTTTTATTCATAGGACTTTAAAAACCATAATAACTTTGCCAAAATTTGATACTTACGATTATAAATTTCTGTATGAAGCATAACATTCTATTTTAATAATTTCTTCTCCTCGTATCATCAATTATATTCAGACTTGCTACTGAAAAACAAGAAAATAGAAGAGAAAAGAATAATGAATATTTCTTCAATAATCAGTTTAGAGATCAAGACAAACATTGACAACACTTCATGCTAGTATATTCTATGGCAGCACACACTGCACCACTTCATATTACTGTGTTTTACATCAGCACACTCTGCACCTGTTCATATGCTTATGTTCTGTGCCAACACCCTAAACCATTTCATTCTGCCCTATTCTGT
>Ga0209755_10005479_pt1 | contig 14422 bp, 6 predicted proteins | sample TergutCo191P1_FD_187301 | JGI IMG/M metagenome (GOLD analysis project Ga0209755, IMG submission 187301) | Cornitermes sp. P1 segment gut microbial communities from Petit-Saut dam, French Guiana - Co191P1 (SPAdes) (version 2) | ecosystem: Host-associated > Arthropoda: Insects > Digestive system >... | reverse complement strand
GCACTTAGATCCATGTTCCTACCAGAATTATAATATATAGTGGATACAATCTTAGATTTAACTTAGCTATATTTACCATTTATGTACATAACCACTCACTGTGTATTTATAATTATAAACTAATGTGTGTGTATATATACACACATATAATATCCAATGTCATAGATATAAACTATACAAACTTAGGCCGACACAATAGTACCCATGCACCCACATCACCCTCCCTACTCAACACACACGAGATCTCGTACCCCCATCCAACCCCAACCCCCCTCCGCCATACACAAGACTCATGCCAAAGTATAGCTGCTTACAAGTTTGTTGTTAATCTGTCAACCTGAAGATGGCCATAAGAGGCGAAACATGTAGTTGATACCTATGTAATAAACAAAATATATATCTAACCACCAGATAGTTGTGTTCGACAGTTGATTAAACCAATTATAATGGTCTAATCGGATTACCGTCTTTGTGCAGTTTTATTTGTGCCTTAAGTGTGGGTGGGTTTTTGAGCGTTAAATAATGAAATAATAAAGCAAATGACGAGTTGGTCTATTTTTATTCAACTATCAAGATGATGCACGGTCCAATAAACATAAGCTATTACCGATCTACGAAATCACACACATCATTATATCCCAGCAAGAGTAATTAAATACAAATAATGTGTTCAAATCACGAGGGGACTGCTGATTAATGGCCGTACCCATAATCCACGTGGCAATGAATATCCTGTTGCGGGCTAATGTGAAAGCTGCGACGTTTCTTTAGTTTCGAAAATAGCGAAGAATTTCTGGAACAACTAAGTGGCCGCAGTGCCCGGCTTCCGTTGGTCTGTACTCCATGGCGCCGGCAGGGTGCTTTTTCCATGGATGAGAGCCAGTTTTGTCTGTCCTTGTGGTCCGTAACCCATGTCACGGATTACTACGAGGCCAACCATACATACATTTCATAGAACTCTTTAGGTTCCTCTGACCGTGCATCGTGAGCAAAGTATGAAGAAATAAGAAAAACAAAATGTAACAATTAGATGTGAGCACATCCTACAAGGGAGCGCCCCACAACCGCTACCAACCACACCCAACAAAACCAGAACAATACACCAAACGCAGTAACAGGGTCTTTTATCTCCTGAAGATGGGCATAATGATGCCCGAAACATGTTGTGACAGAAGGTAATAATAAACATCTAATTGTTACATCTTGTTCGTTTTTTTCTCTTCATACTCAACTAAAAATTTGTCAGAACAGTACGACGTGAAACAAGTTGGGGTAGCAGAACACACAATTAAAGACAAAAACTGACACATATTAATTCAACTCACATAACAGAATGTTAAACATTTAATGCACCTTCAAACAGCTTCAATAAGAAAATCGTAAACCATAAAATACAAATGAATTTATAAATTACCTAGTCCATGTTGCAGCCTGAGAGACGGTTGGCAGTTGACTGCAAGACTATGTTAGAGTGACTGGCATGGTAACAACCAAAATGGAAAGATATTTGCCATAGGGTCACTCTTGTCCAAGACTGACTATCCTGGAAATTAGTTAATTTCAATGTCACCTCCGTATTCTCTGCCCAAGTAGTAATTCTGTTTTTTCCACTTCCATACAGAATATTGAACAAAATAAAGCCAAAAAGTTAATGCATTTTAGTATTTCAAATTCATTACAATATTTGAACACAACTTAAAATTTTATTAAAGGCAGCTACTTTACGACTATATAAAATTGTTAATACCAATATCCCCATATAATTCACAGCTGACGAAGGCAATAAAGCATAACGGTGGTTTCATCATCCATGAAAGGTAGGCAGTGATGCAACTCAGTAGAGTTCACATCAAGACAGGGTGAATCAACAAGTGGAACATAATATGAGTACACAATTTGGGTTAGGCAACTTCAGAAGACTGTATCAAATAGGATGACTGGGTATCATGAAACAAAGAATATATAAGGCCTTACAACACACACGGTTGGACTAGACTCAAATGGCTCTGAATCGTTGGCAGGTACTTTGGGTTCCATAACAGAACTTCTTTCCTATCTATCAGCTTGCTGCTTTTCAGACATCCATGAAGTCCAGTTATGAAAGTGAGGACACACCAGTCCAGGTTTCAGGGACCATTAGAATCTGAAGTGAATATTCTTTATCAGTTTTAACATTTGCATTACCTCAAAACAATTTATATACAAACTTTGTACAAAAAAACCCAAAAAGTAATTTTCCATATACTCAGGGCCTGTTGAAAACAAGACATATCAAACCTATGAATTCTTTAAATACGGTCTGTTCCCTGCCCTTATGATATGCCTGTCACCATCCCTGCACTCTATCCCTGGTGACTGAGACAAATAATTTATAACAAGTGGGACAGGATTCATACGAAAACACAATGAACGGTATGTGTCCAGCACAGTTTTCTTTCCGCTCCCGGTTGAATTATCTACCCTGGTGACGGAAATTACGTGAATACTAAACTGCTATCAATCCACGACACAATTGGATGTGAATAGTGATGTACAGACTTATATGTTGAACGGGACACTTTTGTAAGTACAACACTCCCTGTACAGGCCTAAACAGGCCCTGAGGATTCTGGGAAGTTGAGGGTCCCAGATTTCCAGACAATCAGCACATGGATGTTGTAAGGTTGTCAGCCTTATGCACTGGTGACCTTTACCCCTCAGAAAATATTCCTGGTATTAATTTTTTTAGAGGCTCAGTCAACCCCAGGGCCACAGTGTGGCCAAAAGGACTCTTCTTCTTCTTATCCTTCAGTCTTTTGATTGGTTGGCAGCTTTCCATCTGGAATTGTTGCAAGCCATTCTTTTCATTGTTGTATAGCTGTCAGCTCCTGTGTTTCTGGTGACTTGCTTTAAGTATTGTAGTCCAGGTCTTCCCACGGCCTTTTTTCTGGATATTGCTCATTCAAGATGTTTACTAGCCTAACTGTATGGCGTATCCATGAGAAGTATCTATTCTTTAAAATTTTTAAAAGTAATTTTTCTTCTTTCACCCTTTGAAAAACTTCATCATTCGTTATTCTATCTGTCCATTTCATTTTTAACATTCTTCTCCAGCACCATGTTTCAAATGCAATTGTGAACCTTTCTTCATTTTTTCCTTGGGTCCATGTTTCTGATTCATAAACAGCAGAAACATGGGCCCTAGGAAAAAAGTATCAAGTAAATGAAAAATTCCAGTGATACCATCAGGAATTTAAACCATGACCTCCTGGATTGTAGCGCAGTGCCTCAACCAACTGTGCCACCACGTTTTGCAACACCTTAAATGGATATTAGACAAGAAAATAATGAAAACAATGGATATAAAAACAACCAAAATACATAGTTTGAATCAGTTATCCCACAAGCCACAACTGCCTAACAGTTACTTGTATAAGTATGTACACTCAGACAAACAAAAAGTATTGGGTCCTTGGAATCCACAACAGTAAAGTTCAGTTAAATAAATGGTTATATCACGGCATTCAATAGGCTGCAAAAATGGTGCTCCCCATAGTTCTGCACTACAAGTTTCTTGTAATTCTAACTAGCTGTCCCTTCAAATAGATCTATTTACTATTTTCATGGGACAATAATAAATGTGGCATTTCTTCAGTAAGTAAGGAAACATTAAAACCCAAACTTTATACGTGTACATACTTCGTTTTATGCAACTATACTGTGCATTTACACCATATAAAAACAAAGGAACATCATGCAGTGTATAGAAAGTTTATGGTTATCATTAGAAAAGCTAAACAAAAATTCTCCTCCTCTTCATCATCATCACAAGCAAAGTGAACTGTTAAAAACACAAAACATGTACAACTCTGACATTCTGATGAAACATTGTACATAATAATATTGTATCAAGGATCTATTTTGTTGTTATAAACCTATTAAAGTTATACAGATATATATACACAAAACAGTTCAAGGAATGCATCACAGCTACTATATTAGGCATGATAAACACATTAAATGGGACACAAGCAATTAGCACACACACTCTATTACTTTGCTCATATACAAGGTATATGGCAGTCACAGTGGTCTTGGAGCTAAGGAAAAACTGGTCCAGGTTTTGAATCCAAATCACCTATCACTATATATTATAATGTGTACAGTGCAAGTGCTGAATAATGCAGAAATTTGAAATCACTATTGACAGAGTGGATGCATGTCAAACAACTTTTGTACTTAAGTATTAGTTGCTTACTAAAGGCAGGAATGTTCTTTTCATATTTATATGGAAACATGTGTGTACTTATTGAATTAATTTTCATATCAGAAAATGTTTGCCTGTGCTTGTTCATGGATTGGACCTCCTAAAACTATCAGTAGCCACAATACTACATTATCACTGGATAAAGTTTACCTTTTGGAAACAACACATTTTCAATTGAAGTCAATGGAAACATCATGGAAGTATAAGGAAACATATGTATGCACTAACTGAATGACAAAAGACAACAGAACTTCTTAATGCACAATATGGTTACAATAACATAGTGGCTATGATGCATATTCTTTAATATATACAAGCCTCATGGCTTGAAGCCTTCACCTGGTTAACAAGAAAAATTGTACAAATTGTAGAAAAGCACTGCATCAATAAGACACTACTTTTTAAATCCTTTCAATATTATCCTGGGCCAGGATGGATATTAGAAAACACTGTGTGCTTATATTAGACCATGTGTCTCATAAAATTGCAGCGCAAAATGTTATGGAACTTGAATGAGTAGTAGAAAAAATCAGAAATTCATTGCTGAGTTTATGATCTGAACATTGTGCATATTATTACTATTATATGTTAAAATGTAGCATAATTAAGCTGTATTAGAGTATCTTTAAAAACCACAAAATCACAGATGACCCTAAGCATTGTTAAAATACAGAGAATGAATAGCTGAAGTCAGAGGTAACCAATGCCTCATTACGTGCAGTAGCTGTAACACAAGATAGCACAGCACTTCACACATTTATGCAGGAATATGAATGAATACTACCTCAGACAGCTATGAGACCAACATGACCATAAATGTATGCAAACTCAGTGTTTCTCAACTCAACTTCCGCAAGTTGTGCCTAAGGGTCCAAGAATTGCATAAATGCAGTCATTAGAACAAAGTTATTTTTCCTTTAGGTTTCCTAATATCAGTTCTGGTCTCATTACTTTTACGACAATTGTTTTTGTATTAATTTTTTTACACTGATATAAGAAAATGCTTTTGCAGTTTACGTATGCTCCTCATTTGTATACAAATAAGGGATCCACAAGTTGTGATGATTTTGGGGAGGGAGTCTGCACAATTCTTGAGATTTTTTACTGGGTCTCCAGTACCATAAAGGTTGAGAAACACTGCTGTGACTCACTTGAAACAAGGAATATACAAACATGGTCACTGCATGACTACCTACAAAATGAAACAGAACATATCACCACCCAGTAATATTATTACTGAGAGAAATGTAAACATAAACTGAATATGTATCCTTATAAAACTGACCAGAAGTTGTAAACCCACAATTTGTAAAATTCTGGCTACGGATTCATGGCAACTACATCTAACACATATCACATTCTACAAACTGTTTACATACCTGGTCTAAAACAAACCCAATAAAATATTTACACAAAACTTTATCGAAAGCTGGCAACGTAATGCAATCAACAAATAATAACAAAAACAAAATAAATCTCAAATGTGATGAGGTTAGTCCTCATCTATCTGCATGTCAGTACACACTTAAGGGTACACTTACTTTACATATGGGGCCTGCTTCTTATACATTTATGCTGAAGTTTACAAAAACCTGAATATATGTGTCACCTGCAACTTTTGAAATTATCCTGAGAAACAAAAAGGTAGTTGAGATTTGCAAATGCTACTTGGAAATGTAGAGTACCATTGCAACTAGATGTATCTTATGGAAGCCATTCCACATTTCTGTGAAAACAATGTGGTGGAAATGAAATAAACTTTCCTGGCAAGCCACTATATGCGCACAGAAATGACTTAATCTCAATGCTGTACTGTGATTCTGTAAGCTGAGAGGAGAGCTGCTTCACCTTGAACTTGTCACACTAAGGGCAATTCTGCACTTTCTGTTTCATTCCTACTGAGTCCCTTTTATTCACTCTCACAGCACACAAAACACAAGAGACACACTGTGAACATAAGTTTAACATTCACATCTAGAACACTGTCCACAAAACTAAAATTCATATATTTCTCAAACTATACGCCCATCCCCGCTCCATAACAACAAACAAACACAGTTTCAAATATACATCATCTTCAAGCTTTATCACTTAACAGTGTTATGCTACTAATTAATGATTAAAACATCCTACTTTATGGTAATTTATTTGTAATATGCAGTGAATTACTGCTATGTGGGACAGCAGTGAAGGCCAAAATTCATTTTGAGAACCTGTGTATCTGAAACAGATTAGGCCAGAACTGTAAATTTATCATTACTGCAGAGTTTTGGATGTAACTTCCTAGGGTTTTGATGTCCTATGCACAACAAATCAAATCCATTCATCAAGTCAACTGTAGTAAATTCCATGACTTCACAATCAACTGTCAGTGCAGGTCTATATGCCTTTAAAGTTTCTACATTTTTCAAGATAATCTTACACTGGAGGTAATGATACCACAGTTGTACCATGCCCTGTTAATACAATAAATATGGACAGACATAAAGTACAGTACTGAGTGAAGGATACATAAAGCAATTATTCTTAAAACCTTTTATTCCATGACCACATAAAATGAGAATGTTTCTGTATCAAACTAAAACTTTTAAATGTTGCCATTTACTAACTGAGGGCTCTGTTGACTGTGTATGACAACTATAATTAAGCTAATCTGTGGCTGCTAAAACCCTCCAAAGTCCAACATTAATTCCCTTCATTCATCAAGCAGCATGCTTCCAAAATATATACTGATCTTCAATACAAGATGTTAAAGTATGAACTCCTTTAACAAACACACATATTAATATTATGAACGACAGATCCCCAAAACAACTACATTCCTTGATGAAAAACTCATTCTCAGCTGCACAGGTTGCAGTGTATCAAGTAGGACTATAAATATAAATTATGTAGGAGAATGCATTTCTAACCTACCTTGCCTACAGAACATGAAGAAAGCTACTGAAAAACACATCAGGTCAGCAGGTCTTCAGGCCAAGAATTAAAGCTTGGACTTTCTAAATAAAAAGCAGAAGTGCTAACCACTCACTAGGCCATCACTTGTTTTAACCAGCTTTTAAAACATACGCTTATTGACCACGTAATACTCAATAATTTAATGACAGATTTCACAGAACTGCCCATCTTGATAACATGTCTAATTACAGACATATTTACCTGCTAACAAACATTACATGGTCAGTCCAACTACACACAGATTCACAGTACCAACATTACATTCTGAAAAATACATCTTAGGGAGGTATGCAAGATATTCTAACTAAACACTTGGTTTCCACAAACATTTGGAAATAGGTGTTAACTTACAAAAAAAAAAAAAAAAAACATTTTATAAAGTTCAATATTCTCATTTACAGTGTTAACAAGTTATACCTTAAAAGGACACAAGTTGGTTACAACATTCTACATTATCATAGTGTATATATATGCAAGATAACATTCTTTGTACATAAAAGCTTCACATGCTTTTGTTTAGTAGATGATGAGCAAAATACAATTTGAACTTTGCTGTCTGCTTGTTACATTCATGGTATTGATACACTTTCTTGTTACATTCAGGATGGTTACAACTAAAAAAGCAAATTCCAATGAGGTGCATGCAAGACAGTGGCAAGAGCAGGAAAACAAACTACAAACTTTTATGATCTGACTACTGTTGCTCACATGTTTCTAGTGATATTAATTTTATTACATTATCTCATAATGAATGACTTTACCACTGACTTGCTTTATTTAATATTAAGTGTAGCTTGGTATCCCACACTGCTGCCACCTTGCATGAGAACTGCATCATCATTACAGTTTTCCATTCCAACTGTGACCCTATGTGTAACAACTACTACCAATCGAAGGCAAGAGTAATGCACTTCAACAAGGCTAACAAAGAGCACCAACAGTCTTGTCTTCACAGCAAGTCAGTCAGAACACGATACACAGTTATTGTCACTTTGCTTACACACCAGCACTCATCAATGTAACTAAACCAGTTTCATGGGACAACTGTTAAACACAGCAGCATGGCACGGCATGGCATGTGATTGAGCCAAAGATATCTACTTATGTCATCTTCTCATACTCTATACAAGATACCTACATAATAAAATACTTCACAGTATATTTTAACAAAATAAATAAATTTATACAAAGAAAGGACTATTTTCAATGGGTTAACAACAATGGAAAGGATATTGGAAATGCATGTATAAAAACCAAGATCGGTCAGACCAACATTCAGAGAATTGCTGTCCTGCTAATAGTGAAAAGCCTAACTGCCAAACCTGTACCCAAAGCATATGCCAAGCACACAACACAAGCACTCAAACCTTTTTATATGGGTTTATAACACAGAGTAAAATGTTCTGCAAAAAAGAAAAGAAAAGAAAAAAAAAAAACTTGGTACACTGTCATGTTACTGAGTATTCTTTCTTGGTTTCTTAAACAATCACACTAATGCTTATATCATATTTGTACTGAATATTTCAAAGCAATCATTCTAGTTTCAAAAGGAAAATCGCCCTCTTTCATCACAATATTGTAACTTATCTTGAACTGTGCTACAAATGCCAAGCAATCAAAATTCTCCATTTAAAATTATCAATATACATACACACATAAGATTAAGCAACCTTAAAACTTGCATTCAGTCAAGAACAGGACCCACAGCTAGCATTATTATCTCCACCAAAACCCTAAATTTTCCTTAGATTCTGACATCACTTAATTTATAAATATTTATTTAAATGTTCTTATTTTTTAATACAAAGCAAAAGCAACGAGGATCATGAATTTCTGGGATAAAAGCATGACATAATACATTTTGTTTGCAAAGTTCCTGTAGCATGACAGATAACCTGCTGTCCTATTCCACAACCCAATAAACACCATCTGAAACATACTGCAACTCATTTCCATTCTATCAACGAAGAAGAGTGGCAGTGGTGCAAAAGTGTTTTCAGGGTTACATGTGCAAATACCTTACCTCCCCATTCTACCTGTATTTAACAAGATATTTGTCCATCAATCATACAGCTTCGTCAGAGTGGTCACATTATTAACTTTATGCACGATATAGTCCACTCTCTTGGCACATACATTTCACGGGTTTACTTTACTCTCTTGTTCTGGTTAAGCAGTTGTTATCCTAGTATTCAAAACATAGCAGGCACCATCTCCTTGGACATCACCCTGTGCATTAACTTTTAACCCACGTTTCCTACATTCCAGACACAACCATGACCCTACCAATTTCTTTTATACACTTATGCAACAAGGATATTTCCATAAGTTTTAAGGCAGTATTTATTTTATTTCCCACAAAATGCCATTTATTTCATAATTTATCTCATTTTTAGTTTCAAGCAATATTCTTGTTTTTTACAAAGCACGTGCTATATTTCAATACCCACCCCTATTCTGCACTTGTCAGCAGAAAAAAGTTAGAAAAAATTACAAACTGAAACCAATGTTAAAAGCATTACAAAAATTGAAAATCTTCAACAAAATATCCAAATTCCCCACTAAGTGTTAGCATCCAGTGATGTGGCCTATGATATCAATATGATAATCTTATTATAGAAACATACTCTCTTGTGTGTGTGATTTAAAGACACGTTTGTTCTGCTCTTTCTCATACAAGAATTAAGTGTTAATACCTGTTACGCATACAATGCAGAGTAATTTGTCATGCTCTCACAAGAAAAACAATGTTTTAAATGAGTGACCAAATTCTGTTTCTGGTGAAAGTGTTTCATTCACAAATTAAGAAGTTCAGATAAAGTACAGCTCTTGCCTGATGCAGATGAAGTGAAACTAGGATTCACAAATATGTCCAGCATCTTTTTGTAGATAGCTAGCAAAGACAATGAAGGAGCAACAAAAATAAGTCTAAGAAATGCCTTCTCTTCACTGTGAGTCACAAGTGTTGTCAGTAAAGTCACCGGCTATGTCTTGTACAGATGGAGTATGATTCAGGTAGGGCCAGGGAGTTCTCTCTGTCTATATTCCCAGATGAGCCCTAAGCCCACTGAAGCCCTAAAGGAAATAACAGTGTGACAATGACGTGAGTGAAACTCACTAGTATTCTCCATTTAGTGCCAGGATTAAGAATGTATGGAAATGCACATCAATTCAACATAAAAAATACTAGTGCAGAAAAACTTCTGTTTCACCATATGTATTAGCCTTTAATTTACTTTTACAAGATTGTCAAAATATGTGTTAATGAACAAAGGAGACTTTCCAGTGTAAATCCTCACTCTACTAAATATCAGGTATATGGTTTATCAGCAAGCCAATTTATGAATTACATGCTTCTGCAGCAGAGAAAAATAGTCTGTTTTTAGCCTGCATAACAGGTTTCTGTATGGAAAATGTCACATTCTCCAACAAAAAAGACAATTTCAACATTCTCATAATCTATTAACATGATATACCATACGTGAAGTTTCCAATTCTCAAACAATGGTGTATGACACTTAGGACTTCTTAGTTTCTGGACTTGTCCATTATCTAATATTTCGAAAAGAAACAAAACTGTTTAGAAACCACATTTTTTTCTATTCTCAATCACTGGACAACCCATCAGTTAACTACCTCTACAAAAACACCTAGCATCAGGTTTTGTCACACAGAAGTACTAAGTAATTTACAGTAATAACTGTGGCAATACCAGTGAAGAGAGACAAGTAAGTCTAACTTTTTAAAGCCTCCTGATTACGTGATGCACCAACAAGTTTAACATTCAACAATTGTATGCTCTGCCCACACTGCATTTATGTTTTGTATTTATCTCAGAACTAACAGTGATTTGTGCCACTTACACCATAAACTGATTGGTTTTTATTACTGAGATGAGAAGTGTTTACTGCATGGTAGGAACTGGTGCCTTAAATATGGCAGTGTGTGCTTCATCTTTAAAGGGTTAAATAAAAACTCTCAAACCAAGCCAAGGAATGAACTTGCAAATACTAATTCAGAAGTAACTAAAAAATGGCAAGATATATGTTACCTCCCTACCATCAACATCCTCTATGGAGAAAAAAAATTTAAAGGGCAAAAGAAATAAAGAAACTTAAGCATGCAGAACCTACCAACTTATCCTATTACTTGCTGCTACAGAATCCATATGAGAAAAATTCCTAAATTAGTTTAGCTTACTGGAGTTGTCAAACACCATATGCACTGACTCCTTGTATTTTCTATACCTGCAGTTACATTTCAATTTGCAAAATTCTGGCTTCATTCCATTACATTCTAAATTCTAATAAATGTCTTTCACACTAGGTCTAACACAGAGCAAAGAGGATTAATTTGTCACACAGAACAGTTAAGGACCGAATCAATAAACCACTGGAAATATCCGCTGAGCTGAAGGTGCATCTATAGCTACAAAATTCATTGAACAGTTCTTGCTATTCTTGAAAAATGATGCTAGCTCTGTTACACAGGCTTTGAACTGCTATTTTTACATGAGCTGGAAGATTACCTTCAAAATTATGGTAGCAGCCAGGATGGGTCAGTTTTCTATTGGCAGCTAAATAAAATATATAGTCAAATTTTAGATTTTTTAAACTGCTGATTGCACAGTTTTTTCTTGCTTCAGTTTGAGGGTTTTAATTTTAGTTTTTTTGTCTTATTTCAGGTTTTCACAGTTATGCCAACAATTTCTGTGGTAAGGTTCTTTTGTCTTACCAACAGCAAAACTTACTTGTAGGTGGATAGGAATTCACTGATATTAAGATGGCCAGTGATTGAAAATAGCACTTTCTATTAGCCCAAACTACATAGGTGCCTCCACACCCTTTCACGTGGAAAATGAAGCAGATTCAGTTCCCAAAATCACAAGAACATTTTTTAAATACCATACTGTAAGTCCAGAAACAAAGTAATCCTAAATGATACAAAGGAGTCAGAATCGAAACCAGGTTACAGCTGACAGTCAGTCAGTCAGACTGCCTTGGTGTCAAGCCCCTCCTATGGTTTAGGACCTTAAGTTTGATCAGTTTTGAAATTTACATTACTACAACCCTTTGGGCATCCTCTTTTATGAGGCAGCAGGTCTGCCATTTGTGAAAACGAGCATTAACAGTACTGAGAGCATGAACAAATATCTTGAATTGTGTTTGACTTCTGCTACAACCCATAAGCATTCTTGATTTGGTCAATTTCATACAATGAGTTACAAACACTCCCAAGCAGCCATACTGCTTACATGATACTAATGCATTGCAAAGTCTTATTTGAGAAACTATTAAGATCCATCTCACTGTACTTTTGTTAGCTCTAGTACTATAGCCCAATTCAAGCTCTGACCATCTCAACTATGCCCCTCCATTGGTTCCTAACTAGTTCTTTGGCCTTACAGATTTTGATATGTCCTTGTGTTTGATACATCACTTATGCTGGTTATGGCTGGCTAACTGGGTTCAGGGATTCTTAACATGAATTTTCTTTTTAGAGGGACTGAGTTAACAGCTTCATGCCTCAATCCCAAACACAGAGAACCAGGACACTTATATTTTTATGGCAACTTGCTCAAAACTTGTCTAGCATGCATGGCTCTACCAGCAGCTTAGCTCCCAAACTTAACTATACAACTTAATTTTACTTGCTTATTTTCAACCAAAATCAAATCCCTTTTATTAAATTATGTTCATTGTAAATTTGCTTCCACTACAACAAGTTACAGAAGCTATACTCTGTTTGCAGAATGCTCCTTTCTACATAATATACTTCACTTCTACTAAACACTTCCTCCAGGTCCATACTGTGAACCGAGCAAGGAACTACCCCATGTATGTGACAAAATTTCAAATTACTACAAGCAGAAAATGCTTGCTAACATGTAAGAAACTAAACTCTCAGTAACACCTTGTATAAAAGGAATATGAGCTTCCAAATAGTTCATCACCTTAAGAAGAGCATTCCTTTCAGAGGACAGTGCTCACACACAAAAGCATGAAAAGGACTTTTTAAGCTTTTAAGAAAAAATAAAACATTCACAATATAAAAAACAATGACATCTTTTTGGAAACATGGCCAGCAAAAAAAAAAAAAAAAAAAAAAAAAATCTGTACACCTTTGGAAAAGTTTCACAAGACAGTTTCAACAAGTGTTTTCTGATGAAATATAATGCTGTAACACACCACTACATACCACCAAAACAATTCCTTCCTTTTAAGAATGTTTCTTTAGCTGTTCACACTTCAAAGAAATGATTTTCATAAATCTACTGTGTGATACTTTAAAGAAAACTCTGTGCCCTATTGCACAGTGCTTACCCTTAACTTCAGTTCCAACCATCTAGCATGTATTTAAGAAGCCCTTGCTAGAAATTTAAATGTTAATTAAAGATAATTGTATATTTCTTTTGATAACTGTAACTGCAAAGAATTCTCCCATACTCTCAAGCAAACACAGCATATGACTTGCTGAATGACATAATTTTAAGGCTGCTGAGCTTAATTTTAAATAATATTAGGAACTGTAAGATATATCAAGACCCACAGACCATTTCTAACACAACACAACACAACACAAAACACACACACACACACACACAACCTTACCCATGACCTACAAAAATCTAGGATAAGTAACAATAATCCATTTAAAAATATAACAGCTAAACTTTACTGAGGGGCAGAAGAAGATGATATATGATTAGAAGTACAAATATACCCACACTCACAAAGCACATGCACACATACAGTAATATTACATGAACAAAACTTCTTTTAATTTGTGATAACAGAAAATAATAACCTGGTTTTTTGTATACAGACATAAACACACATGATGTCTATGGAATATACAGGACACAAAGGATAAAGATGCTGCTTCACAGTGAAGCAACAAGGCACAGGACAACAACATTTCTTCTACAACACAAGCAGTACTATTAAGTGGGTTTCAGAATGTCCAATAACTTTAGAGGAACCACTTTATCATTACAGACTTCATTCTAAAACAACTTCTGCTAATCAACAAAATAATGGAACAATTATGACATAACACTGTAATATGATCTTGTACTATTATGCAGTAAAACAATGTTATTAAACACTGTCCTGCCACAATGAGGGAAGATGGAGTCTGAGCATACCGATTTGGAGACTGCAATATTATGTAGCAGTGCAACATGAGCAATTCCTAATACACAATAAATATGATGGA
>Ga0209755_10005478_pt1 | contig 14423 bp, 10 predicted proteins | sample TergutCo191P1_FD_187301 | JGI IMG/M metagenome (GOLD analysis project Ga0209755, IMG submission 187301) | Cornitermes sp. P1 segment gut microbial communities from Petit-Saut dam, French Guiana - Co191P1 (SPAdes) (version 2) | ecosystem: Host-associated > Arthropoda: Insects > Digestive system... | reverse complement strand
ATATACATTATTACTTTGAAACCGATCAAACAAAAATAAAATTAAAAGAAGGCACAAACGGCAAGGTAAACTTTAAAGAATTAAATATTATTCAAAACGTTGTGCAGAATCAGCCGCTTGCAAAAAAAATGCCGCCCGAGGAAGGCGTAGACGGAAAAACCGTTACCGGGAAAATTCTTCCGGCAAAATCGGGGAACGACATTCCGCTTCCTGTCGGCACAAATGTTCATGTTGGCGATGACGGCGACACAATTATTTCCGATATTAACGGACAGGTTATTGTCGTAAACGGAAAAATAAATGTTGAACCTGTTTTAACTGTAGAAGGAGATGTCAATCTTAAAACCGGAAACATTATTTTCCTTGGAAATGTTGTTATTACAGGCAATGTCGAAGACGGTTTCTCCGTTAAAGCTGCCGGAAATATCGAAGTAAAGGGAACTGTATCAAAAGCCGAGCTTGACGCGGAAGGCGATATAATTATTTATCAGGGTGTTAACGGCAAGGGCGGCGGAAAAATCAGGGCAGGTCGCTCGATCTGGTCGCGCTTTATGGAAAACTCGAATGTCGAAGCGGGCAACATGGTCGTTGTTTCTGACGGTATTATAAATTCGCAGGTAGACGCGATAAAGAACATTGTTGTTATGGGCAAACGCGCAAGCATCATGGGCGGACGCCTTCGCGCGGGAGAAGAAATCAACGCAAAAGTGCTTGGTAATTCTACAAGCGGAACGGAAACAATCTGCGAAGTCGGTTTTGATCCGCACAGTAAGATCGAACTTGAACGCCTTATGGCAATTAAAGTGCAGGCAGATGAAGAAATGGAAAATATGAGATTGGATCTTCAGTCTTTAATAAATACAAAGAAACAGCGAAAGAGTCTGCCAGAAGACAAGGAAGCTTATCTTCAGGAATTAATGGAAAGAAGACAGGTTCTAACCGAAGAACTGGAAAAAGCAGTTGATGGCATACAAAAACTGCAGGAATATATGAGTCAAATGCAGGTGCGCGGAAAGGTTTCTGCATCTACGAAAGTATGGCCGGGAGTTAGAATCTGGATTCGTGATGTTAAAGAAGATGTGCGGGTAGAAACAAAGGCGGTTACATTTGTTCTGGAAAATGGGCTAATCAGGCAAACAAAATATGAAGAACCGGATGAGCTTGCAAAGAAGGGACTAGATGGCTATAGCTCCGATTGACCTTCAAACAATTTTTACCCAGGTTGAAAAGGTGGGGAAAGCTCAAGCTGCTGCCAAAGAAGGGCAGACTCTTCAGCAGGCGATGCAAGGCGCGCATATTCAAAAGAAAACAGAAGATGAAATCAGGCAGGTAAATCAGGCGCAGGACACGGGAGAAGGCGCGGATAAAATCAGCGATAACACAAGGCGGCATCAGGAAGGCTCCCAAAACAACAAAAGAAAAAAAGAAGAAGAAGCCGAAGAAGAAAAAAAACAGGCGATTTTAAAGAATCCGTATTTAGGCAATAAAATCGATATTAGTTTATAAGAGTATTAAAATGAATATTTGGCATATTGTATCAATAATCTGCTTCGCGCTTTGTTTAGTAATGTTTTTCTATTTAAAGTGGTATATAAAAAAGCGTTCATTTTCTTCCGGTTTGGAAGAACACCGCACGGAGATTTATAAATTAATCGCGGATATTAATTCTATCACTGACAGAGATATGCAGCTTGTAGAAGACAGGGTTAATAAATTAAAAATACTTTTACTTGATGTAGACAAGCGCATATTGCTCTACGAAAAAGAAATGGAAAATCTTGCTTTAAAAGAAAAGGAAAAAACAGAGGAAAATAAAAAACCGGAAACACTTTATACAAGTCTTGGACGCGGCGTTCGTATTGCGCTTGAAACGCCTGAAATTGCGCCTGCAATACAGCTTCCCCTTGAGCCTTTGCCTGCAAGCGAACCTGTTGAACCGCAGATAGAAACTCCAGTTCCGGCAAAGCCTTCGTCCATGATGCAGATCCGCGCTCATATTGATCTTCTGGCAAACGAAGGGCTTTCTCCCGATGAAATTGCTTCACGGCTGGAAATCTCTGCTGCGGAAGTAAATCTTGCTATGAACCTGCGCCGGGAATAAAACGAGACACCATGAACTTATTATGATATACTTGGATTATTATGGTAAAGAAAGTATCATTGTTATTAATTTTTTTTATTCTCGCGGGAACTTTTGTCTTTGCTCAAAGAGAGAACATTACGATTAAGGTTGCGGTGATAGGTCCCGGGGATGCTCTTTATTTTTGGTGGGGACATATTGCCCTTGTTGTCGAGGAAACAAGAACCAGACGCAGTCAATTTTATGATTATGGGATTTTTGATTTTTCCGGAGATAACTTCTTTTTTAATTTTGCGATGGGACGGCTATGGTATAGCTGCGGAGCGTCTCCTTCAAAAGCCAATTATGATTTTTTTAAAAGGACAAACCGCGACGTTGTAATTTATACTTTAAATCTTCCTCCCGAAACAAAAAGGAAAATAAGAGATTTTGCCGCGGCTAATGTTCTTCCGGAAAATAAATATTATTTTTATCATCATTTTAGGGATAACTGTTCAACAAGAATCAGGGATATAATCGATCTTGCGACAGACGGTCAATTTAAAGAAGAATTTGAAAATGAAAAAAGCCGTTTTACATTAAGGCAGCAGGTTCGCCGTCATACATGGTTTTCGAACTTTTTTGACTGGTTGTTAAATTTTTTAATGGGGCAGGTGATTGACAGGCCAATCACTGTATGGGAAGATATGTTTCTGCCGTCGGAAGTGGGCAGAACAATAGAAGATTTTTATTATACCGATATAAACGGCGAAAAGCGAAAACTTGTTTTATCAAAAGAAATATTTTTAGAGTCAGAAGCCCGTCCGGGCGTGCTTGAAACGCCGCGAAGGCAATGGCCTTTTCTGTTAATTTTCAGCCTTGTGTTATCTGCAATTTTTGGTTTGTTTTTTTATATGCAGATGAAAAATATTAAAGCGGGAAGGGTACTGGCAGGAATCAGCATGAGTATTTGCAGCCTGTTTTTCGGCATTTTGGGAATATTTTTATATTTTCTGGTTATTTTCTCTAACCATGATTATACTTTTGAAAATTTAAACGTATTGTTTTGCACGCCGCTTCTTATTGCGGGTTTTCCTATTGGTCTAAGTTATGCGTTTACAAAAAAACAGGAAAAACTTGAAAAATACGGCTTTTTTATAAGAATTATTTGGTTTGTTACGCTTGCCGGTATTTTCTTATCGATGTTAATAAAAATCTTACCGTGGTTTTATCAAGATAATCTTGCAAGCCAAATGTTAATGCTGCCAATAGCTTTGCTTTTTACCCTCCAGCCAAACAAGCTTAAAGAATTTTGTAAAAAATATTGCATATGGGCAGTAAAATTCTTTAAAAAGGAAAGTTGATATGGCGGTAAGCGTAGAGTGGCAAGACATAAAATACAAAGAGATATTCGATCAGGAAATGAGAGGTTTAACCCGCCGTATGGAAGCAGATCCAAACTGTAAACCTGAAGATTTGGAAGGAATCCTTGAAAATCTGTATATTATGGACGGCGCAGACCAAGGCGGCAGAGGAAGGCTTCAGGACACAGTAATGGACGCGACAATTGCCGCATATGAAGTTTTTATAGCCGGTTTAAGGGCAAAATCTCAGCATTAATTTTTAATTTTTTTATTTTCTTTGTAACCATTTAATCGCTGTATGGTTGTATAATTAGCAAACTTAGATAGCTAAGCTGGATAGCTGGCTTACTAGCTAATGTGTTTTCATGTTCCTCCTATTTTTCTCCTTCCCCCGGAGTTACTCCTTTCTCCGGGGTGTTTTTTTGTCGCAAAATACACCCCGACTTGACATTTTTATTTTCGCAAAAAAAACTATTATTCATTTTTAAAGCATTAGTTTGTATATGTCTTTTATAAATAATCATATTAATTTATTTAAAAACCGATTATAATAAAAAGTAATAATTTATAAAGTAGGATTAAATTGACTAAAAACATGGACAAAAATGAGGTAAATGACGATCATCAGGACGAGGAATATTTAGAACGTCCTCGCCTGCACGCTCTATTAAAAAAAGCTATGGACTATCCGTTGATTATTGTATGCGCAGGTTCAGGTTACGGAAAAACGCGAGCCGTACATTCATTTTTTAATAATTACAATGCTATAGCTCCCTGGATGCAGATTTCCGAAAGGGATAATATACCGCTTCGCATTTGGGAAAGTATTTCCCAAATGTCATTGATGGTATCGCGGGAATATAGTTCCAGCCTTAAAGAGATTGGATTTCCAAAGACAGACCAGGCGTTTTCAAAATTTATTGAATCAATGAAGAAACATATTGCGCCGTATCCTGGAAAAATAATTGGAATATTTGATGATTTCCATTTATTGCAAAATCCGGAAATTCTAAGCTTCTTTGAACGAATGGTTAATTCGTCTCCTTCTAATATGCCAATAATGCTGATTACGCGAAATATGCCGGATATTAATCTTGTCGGAATGAGTATGCGCGGGAAAGTATTTACAATTCAGGAAGATATGCTGCGCTTTACTGAAGGCGAAATAGCCAAGTATTTCTCTCAATTAAACCTGCCTGTAACAAATGTAGACATACGCAATATTTACGATGATACCCAGGGCTGGGCTTTTGCAATTAATCTTATTGGAAGATCTCTTGCTAAAAACCAAAAGTATGAGCGTTATGCGCTAGAAGCAATGAAGAAAAATATTTTTAAATTTATAGAAGCGGAAATATTTAATACTATTCCACAGCCGCTTAAGCGTTTCCTCATGCGCATGGCGCTTCTTGATCGTCTTTCTGCAAGTCTTGTAAAAACGCTTGCAAATGATGATAAGCTCATAAAAGAAATGGAAATGCTGAATGCGTATATTCGCTATGATTTTAATATGGATTCATACATGATACACCACATGCTGCGTGATTACCTAAGGCTGAAGCAGGAAAAAATACTTACAGACGAAGAAAGAATGCAAACCTACGAAACAGCGGCTGTTTGGTGCAACGAAAACAATTATCATCTGGATGCGTTCTATTATTATGAAAAATCCGCCAATTACGATGCCATTACGCAAAAAGTCGCTTCTTTGAACATAGAGATACCGTCTGATATGACTAAGTATATTTTAGACATATTTGAACGGGCGTTAAAAAAAACAATTCCTTCAAATCCCTTATTCCCGGCAATGTATATGAAATTAAAAATTAACATGGGTGATTTTGAAGAAGCAAATAACTTAGCCGAACAATATGCCAAAGACTATGAAGCGCGGCCTGAATCAGATGAGCGAAACAAGGTTTTATCCACTATTTACGGTTCATGGGGAGCCGCGCGGATGCATATGAGCACATACACCGACGTGTATGATTTTGATGTCTTTGCTAAAAAAATGAGAGAATACTTTGATAAAAACCCGTATAAACTTATTGGAACATACAAGCAAACATCTTCGGCATGGTCATTGTTTGTCGGGACAAACCGCGCAGGCGCAATGGAAGAATACATCGCCGCTGTAACGCGCGCAGCTCCTCATTTAATGCATGTAATGAACGGATTCTACAGCGGAGTAGAAGAACTTTTATGGGGTGAATTATACTTTTACAGAAGACAATTTAATGACGGAGAGCAGTACCTTAAAAAATCAATTGCAAAAGCTGAGAAGTACGATCAATATGTTACACAGAACAGGGCATTGGTATACCTAATGCATATAGATTTTACACGCGGAGATTATGAAAGCGCAACTGCAAAATTAAAGGAAATGGAAACGCTGTTAAATGGAAAAGATTACGGAATCCGTTACACGATATACGATATTGCAAGCGGATTTTATCATCTTGCATTTGACAGATGCGAACAAATACCTGAATGGCTGAAAGGCGATTTCTCGCCTTTTTCCCATTCGTCATTTTTGGAAAATTATGCAAACCGCATTAGAACGCGTTATCATTATAAAACAAATCAATATAACGCGCTTTTGGCGTTTATAGAAAGCGCTGTGAAGCATCCGATGATTTTATTTTGTAAAATTGAGTTATTAACGCTAAAAGCATTGTCTCTTTATCAGCTTAAACGAAAGAAAGAAGCAATCGCGGCGTTTACAGAAGCTTACAATCTTTCAGAATCGAACAGCATTATAGCTTCGTTCACCGAGCATGGAAAAGATATGCGTACTCTGACACTTGCCATTTCTAAGGATACCGCTGCCCGCGGAGTGATACCGAAGAAGTGGCTGGAAGAAATTAATCGCATATCATCGACCTATGCAAAGAGAAAAGCAAAAATGATTGCCGAGTTTAATCTTGCCAACAATATGGAAGGCGTACTAAAGATGACCAAACGGGAAATTGCTATTTTAAAGGATATGGCTGACGGGCTTTCGCGTACCGAGATTGCATCCAACAGAAATCTTTCGGTTAATACTGTAAAAATGGCTGTTAATATAATTTACGGCAAATTGGGAGTATCAAGCCTGCCTGAAGCCATCCGCACAGCTATTGACAGGAAAATTATCTAATTCCGCAAGCGAGATAATTGGAACATTTCTTGCATAATTAGTGTCGATCTCTTCTCGGATAATACGCACAGCCTCTGCCCTGTTCATGTCCGGCATTAAATGATCCATGAACACAGCTTCAAAGTACAGGTAATCAGCTCTTACTGCTTCACCGCAAGCGCGGATCAAATCTACTGCCTCTTTGCCGTTTTTTACATAATATAAATGCAAACCGTAAGGTTTTAGCATTTCCTTTGCTGCCTCAAGGTTTGCCGGTTTATCATCCACGATTAGTACACTCGCATGTGAAAGGTCAATTCTTTTTAAATCTGAGTTTTGGATATTTTTTATATCGATAAAACTTGCGCTCATGAGATACTCCCCTTTGCGATATATCCTCCCATTTCAATTTAAGGAAAGCAGATTTTCAATAAAATACCCAGAAAAATTATTTTAAAATCGCAAAATACACCCTAATTTGACTTCTTGAGAAGTCTTTCGGTTAATACTGTAAAAATGGCTGTTAATATAATATATGGCAAGTTGGGAGTATCAAGCCTGCCTGAAGCCATCCGCGCAGCTATTGACAGGAAAATTATCTAAAAACAAGCCAATTACAGTTTGAAATCTCGGCGAAATTCGCGGTTTTGGTCACTATAAGGGTGTATATTGCGATTTTTATAAAACTTTTCAGGGTGGTATTTGCGAAAATATTAAAATTATTATTAAATATTAAAACCGTAATAAAAAGACCAGCGGATAGAAGAGAGGTTAATAATGGGATTTATATCAAATCTTAAAATTAATAAAACACTGTTAACGCAATTATTTGTAATAATTATGGCTTTTATTATTATGATATTTTTAGGCAGCCATTTCGGTTCGCTCATTGTTAATAAATATATCAGCCGGTACGGCGATGAAATAATCTCTGTATCAGCCGAAACCATCAAGACATATCTGCAGGGTTATGAGATTACTGTCATTGATACCGCATTTTTACTTGAGGGGCTTTGGGCTCAGAATGCAGGAAATGCCGAAGCTGCGCCTGCAATGCAGGAAGGGCTTTTAAAGTGGTATAAATGGCTGCAAGCCCAAGACGAAAGGTTCGCCGAGATTATTTCCATCTACGGTACTGTGGGCGGGAAGTATATTAAAACTTCCAGCTGGACGACTCCTGATGATTACAGGCCGGAATCGCGGGTTTGGTATACAGGCGCGTATGAGGCAGACGGAAAGATATTCTGCAGCGATCCGTATTTGGATGCCCGCACAGGCGAATATGTTGTATCGTTTTCCAAACTTCTGTTCGATGAATATGGAAACCCTTTCGGCGTCGTCGCGCTGGATGTGTTTATTTCAAATATATCGGAACATGTCGCCTGCATCAGGCTGATGGAATCAGGCTACGGTATATTGCTGGATTCAAAACGCCGCGTTATTGTTCACCCTGTAACAGATTTTTTTGGCATGTCTTTGGAAGGCATTTCAAGCGCGAGCAGAAGCTACTCAGAGCAGCCGGATGGCGTAACGGGCGCGAGCAGATACCTCAATGAAAGCTCTGATCATAAGAGCGGAACGAACCGCAAAACCGACTCGTCTATCTTTTCCGGTTACGCGCAAATGGCACAGAGCCTTCAGAATACCGAGAGCATATCCGCTTATGACTTTATCACAGCCTCCGGTGAAAAAATCGTTATCTTCATGAGGAAGCTTGAAAACGGATGGTATTTGGGGTTCGCTCTGCCCGGTAATATTTATTATCAGGATGTGAAAGTCATGCGCGCCATATTAGCCGTAACGGGTATTATTTTGGCGTTATTGCTTTGCGCAGTACAGACGTTTATGTACATTGCTAAAAGCCGTTCGGATTCGGCAAGTCAGATAAAGTCTGCGTTTTTGGCCAATATGAGCCACGAGATTCGCACTCCCATGAACGCGATCATCGGCATGACTGAACTTCTGGATCACGAAGATCTGACAGTCCGTCAGAGAGATTACGTTAAAGATATTGACGCGTCCGCCAATTCGCTGATGTCAATAATCAATGATATTCTGGATCTCTCAAAAATTGAATCCGGTAAATTAATGCTGAATCCTATCAATTATGATTTCCCGGCAATGCTTGACAATATAAGTTCCATGTTTAAATATGTCGCGCAGAAAAAGGGGATTGAATTTAATTTTATCAGCATAGGAGAAATTCCAAAAATTCTTTTTGGCGATGATATACGTTTAAGGCAGGTGCTTACAAATCTCTGCGGAAACGCGGTTAAATACACGGAGAATGGATACATTAGGCTCAAGGTGAGTTCTTTGGAAGACAAGCTCGTTTTTGAAGTTAAAGATACAGGCATGGGTATCAAAAAGGAAGCGCTTCCGGGGATCTTTAACGCTTTTGAACAGGACAAGACAGCAAAAAACCGGCATATCGCCGGTACAGGATTGGGTCTTCCAATCAGCAAAGCGTTTGTGGAAATGATGGGCGGCAGCATCATGCTTGACAGCGAGTATGAACAGGGAACGGTCATTACCGTTATTATTCCTCTGGTTCCGGGATGCGAGAGCGAAGTAAGCTATGAAAGCAAAACGGAAACAAAACTTGATTTATTCGCGCCGTCAGCAAATATTCTGTTAGTTGACGATAACGAATTCAATCTGAAGGTTGCCCACGGGCTTTTGAGACTGTACAGTATTGACGCGAAAAAAGCGCTGTCGGGAAAAGAAGCCATTGAACTGGTCAAGGAAAACGATTTTGACATTGTGTTTATGGATCACATGATGCCGGAAATGGACGGCATAGAAGCGGCTGCCGAAATAAGAAAACTCGGCGATAAATACAAGAGTCTCCCGATCATTGCGCTTACAGCCAACGCCGTACAGGGCGCGAAGGAGATGTTCCTTTTGAACCATTTTAATGATTTCATTTCAAAGCCGATTGATGTGCATAGAATGATAGAGATATTGATAACATGGCTTCCGAAAGGGAAAGTAACTCAGATAAAAAAGATTGAAAGTGACGCGCAAAACAATTCTTCGGGTGATCAAAAAAATAAATCATCGCCTCAAATAACGGCGATAATAGAAAAATTATCCGGGATAGAAGAATTAGATGTAAACGCGGGACTCTCTTACATAGGGCAAAATCAGGAAAGCTACATTGGCATTCTAAAATATTTTTCTGAAAATTGCAAAAAATATATTGATGAATTAAATCTCGTGTGGAAAGAAGAAAATTGGGCATATTACGCTATTAAAGCGCATTCCTTAAAAGGCGTTCTTGCGAATTTGGGCGCGGATGCGCTTTCAAAATGGGCGGCAAAGCTGGAAAACGCGTCAAAAGATGATAACGCAAGCGAAGCTGAAGCTGTGTGCCGAAATGAAACCGGCGCGTTCTGCGAGGCGCTTCATTATTTTCATGAAAAGCTCTGTTTAATTTTAGCCGTAAAAACAAACGCGGACGGCGGCGCTTCCGGCGACGCTTCCAGCGAAGCTTCCCGCGGTACAACCCAAATATTTTTTGAACAAATCCGGTTATTAAACGCAGCCTGCGCTGACTATTCCTTTACGGATACTAAAAAAATATTTTCATTTTTAGACGAATATGAATGGGATGATGATACAAAAACAAAATTAAATAATTTAAAAAATATTACCGCTTCATTTGATTATGAAAAAGCGCAGGAGATTATTAACCAAATATTAGGTCAGAGTTTAAAAGGAGAAGAATATGTCTGATAAAAAAATAATACTGGCAGTGGATGATATGCCTGAAAATTTGATGCAGTTAGGATCGCTTTTGGAAAGTTATTTTGACGTTAGGCTTGCAAGGTCCGCGGATATGGCGTTTAATGTCTTAAATAAAACAAAGGTTGATCTTATCCTTCTTGATATTGTAATGCCTGAGATGTTAGGGTTTGATTTCCTTAATCTTCTTAGGGCAGGCAATTCTGTTAATAAAAAGACCCCTGTTATTTTTGTTACCTCGCACGCTGATATAGATATTATTGGCCGCGCTATTAAAGCAGGCGCAAAAGATTATATTGTAAAGCCAATAGTCGCAGAAACACTCTACAAGAAAATAAACTCTGTAATAGGATTACCAGAGCATATTCCGGGCATTATCGAAGGAAAACTGCAAAAGCTTATGACTGAAGCGTATTCCGCGAACAAAACGCAGGCGGATGCATTAATCAGCGAACTTCTGGTTCTTACAAAGGATCTTCCGCATATTCAAAATCCGCTTAAGGATATAGAAAAACTGATTAACGATTTTGAATACAAAGAAGTAATAAATTAGGTAAATGTAATAATACAATTATTGGATTTGGAAAAGACATAAAAAAAGCCGCCCCAAAGGACGGCAATTCACTCCCTCGCGCGGATTCGAACCACGGACCCAGTGGTTAACAGCCACTTGCTCTGCCAGCTGAGCTACAAGGGATACTTCTATTCCTAAAACTAATGAAAATAAAAAAAAATGTCAAGTGGTTACTGACGCTCCCTGCAGGAATAAAGACACGATTACTGTTATGGGCGGCGGAAAAAAATGGTACAAATAGTGTATGAAAAATCATACACTATAAAAACTGTTGTACATCTTAATAAGAAATTGCCTGATTTTTCTTGTCTCTTTTATGATTATTTTTTAAATTTTACTATTGTAGACCTATATTTGGAAAATTACTAATAAATTTAGGAGGTAATCGTATGAAACTCAAATTTAAGCTAAGTATCATGGTAATTGCAATTTTAACAGTCGTGGTTGCTGGTGTCTCCATACTTTTGTTATCCAAAGCGTCGAATATCAGCATCGATCTTAACAGGCAGGTGATGAAATTCCTGTCCGGCGAGCAGGCTGAATACTGGAAAGGCAGACGGGATGCTCATTTAAGAATGATCAGCACTATTGCGGATATTATGGCAGATTATTCGCAAATACCGGCCGGGGAGCGGCGGGATACGTTTGATCGAATGCTATACGGCACATTGACCTCGCAGCCGAATATTCAGCAAATTTATACCATCTGGCTGCCAAATGCGGTTGATGGTTTGGATGCGCAAATGATTGGCAGAACGGGTTCCTCTCCATCAGGGCAATATGCAGTTGCCTATTCAAGAGAAAAAGGGCCGATAGAAGCAATTTTTTGCCCTTTTCTGGATTCAACAATGGAATGGCTTACAGGTCCCGATGCTAAAAAACAATCTATACCGGATCCGTTTTTCAGGGATATTCAAGGAGATGAAATGTTAATGGTTAGAATGGTAACTCCGATTATTGATTCGCAGACTAATCAGGTGGTGGGAGCTGTCGGTATGCTCATGGATGTCGAAATGATGCAGCCCATACTCGCGGATACTATTAAAGCCAATGATGAAATTGCCGCAATGGTGATTTATTCCAATGACGGAACTATATTGGCGCATACATATCCCGATCGTATCGGAAAAAATTTACGGGAAGTGGATACTGTTTACGGCGATTATATGGAAGCGGCAATTATTGCTATCGCTGAAGGAGAAACATACCACTGTTCTTCGTATTCAGAGGTAATGGATTTAACGCTGGAAATATTTTTGACGCCTTTTAAATTGGGCAATTCGGATACGACATGGTCTATAATGGTAGCGGCAACGGATGCATATATTTTATCCGAGGTGCGTGATATAACAAGGTTTACTGTAATTCTTGCAGTAATAATAATTGCGGTTGTTGCCTTTTTAATATATTTTGTTTTAAACCTTACAATGAAACCGGTTGTAAATGTCGCAGAAACTCTAAAAGATATAGCAGAAGGGGAAGGAGATCTTACCCGCATAATCCCGGAAAAAGGCAAAGATGAAATTACGGATCTTTCACGTTATTTTAATCAAACGCTGGCAAAAATAAGAAACCTTGTTACAAATATAAGAGACGAGGCCAGGAAATTATCAGGTATCGGAACTGAGCTTGCAAGTAACATGAATGAAACGGCTGCCGCAGTAAATCAAATAACAGCTAACATTCAAAGCATTAAAGGCAGGATTATAAACCAAAGCGCAAGCGTAACGCAGACTAATGCGACAATGGAGCAGGTAACGATTAATATTAATAAATTGAATGATCATATTGAAGATCAAAATAATTATGTTTCTCAGGCTTCTTCCGCTATTCAGGAAATGGTTGCAAATACGCATTCTGTTACGGGAACGCTTGTAAAGAACAGCACTAATGTAAAACAACTGAAGGAAGCTTCTGAAATAGGGCATGATGGATTGCAGGAAGTTGCGTCGGATATTCAGGATATTGCAGGCGAATCGGAAGGGTTACTGGAGATCAATTCTGTAATGGCAAATATTGCAAGCCAGACAAATCTTTTATCGATGAATGCTGCGATAGAAGCGGCTCATGCAGGAGAAGCGGGCAAAGGTTTTGCGGTTGTTGCAGATGAAATTCGTAAACTTGCAGAATCGTCAAGCGAACAATCCAAAACAATCGGAGTGGTATTAAAGAAAATTAAAGGTTCAATTGACAAAATTTCTTCTTCAACAGGAAATGTATTAAACAGGTTTGAAGCAATCGATTCAAGCATAAACACAGTCGCGCAGCAGGAAGCGAGTATCAGAAACGCAATGGAAGAACAGGAACATGGTTCAAAGCAGGTTCTTGACGGCATTGAAAGAGTTAATGATATAACAAAACAGGTAAAGACAGGTTCATCTGAAATGCTTGAAGGTTCTCAGGAGGTAATAAGAGAGAGCCATAATCTTGAAAAGGCAACGCAGGAAATTACATCCGGCATGAACGAAATGGCTTCTGGCGCAGATCAGATCAATATTGCGGTAAATCAGGTTAACGAGATTACAATTAAAAACCGCGAAGGAATCGAGGCTCTGCTTAAAGAAGTGTCACGGTTTAAGATAGAGTAGAATTTTTCTTCCTTTCCCTGCGTTTTTCTAACATTAGATAAACGACAGGGATAAAGAAGAGGGTTATAAAAGTTGAGCTGAAAAGACCGCCGAAAATACTTTGACCCAGCGGCGCATAAGTTTCCGAGCCTTCGCCTGTTGCAAGCGATAATGGGATAACGCAAAAAAGAGTAGTGATCGTTGTCATTAAAATCGGGCGAAGGCGCGAAATTGATCCTGTTATGACAGCTTCTTCCAAGGGAAGAGAATATTTAGTGCGAAGAAGATTAATGTAACTTATTAATATAATTGCGTTATTTACGACAAGACCTGCAAGAGTAATGATTCCTAAAATAGAAATTAAATTTAACGATGAACCAAAAAGCAAAAGCCCTCCTGTTATGCCAATAAGCGTAAAAGGAATTGACGACATGACGAGTAACGGCTGGGTAAATCTTTCAAACTGAATAACCATGACAGAATAAACCAAAAAAATCGCAACAGCTAAAATTATTAAAAGAGAGCGAAAAGATGAAAACATTTCGGCGGCGGTGCCGCCCAATTCCCAGAATGCGCCCGGAACAATTCCGTGCGTTTTTAAAAGAGTTTCCAGCCTGCGCGTGCTTTCGCGCACATTTGGGTCTTTTAAGCTTGCGCTTACCGTTATAGAACGCGATTTATTGCGGTGATTAATTTGTGATAAAGTTTCTTCTATATTAAGTTCTGCAAAGTTTGCGTAAGAAACTTGATTTCCCATGCTTGTGTTTAAACCAAGCGAGTATAAAACGTCGTGGGAAATTGCGCCTGAGCCAAGATTTGTTCTAAGCTCTATCGGATAATTTCTGTCAGGGCCGTAGAAAGTTCCAAGCGAAATACCGTTAAATACAATACGGTTTGCAAGCGCGGCTTCGTATGAAGAAAGCCCCAAAAGCCCCAAATATTGATGAAGAATACGCGTGTTCATTTCGCGCTGATTAAATCTTATATCAACGTC
>Ga0209755_10005477_pt1 | contig 14425 bp, 9 predicted proteins | sample TergutCo191P1_FD_187301 | JGI IMG/M metagenome (GOLD analysis project Ga0209755, IMG submission 187301) | Cornitermes sp. P1 segment gut microbial communities from Petit-Saut dam, French Guiana - Co191P1 (SPAdes) (version 2) | ecosystem: Host-associated > Arthropoda: Insects > Digestive system >... | reverse complement strand
TATTGCCGAGTATCAACGGACAAAGACGACCAGATTAACTCTCTGAACAGTCAACGGCAATATTTTACGGACTACATCAAAAATCGGAAAGAATGGACTTTGGTTAATGTCTATTATGACGAGGGCATATCAGGAACCTCAACAAAAAAGCGTAAAGGCTTTAATTCCATGATTGCAGAAGCAAAAATGAAAAATATTGACATTATCCTAACAAAAGAAATTAGTCGTTTCGCCCGCAACACTCTTGACAGCCTAAAATATACCAGAGAACTAAAAGACCTTGGTATAGGCGTTCTGTTTATTTCCGATAATATAAATACCCTTGACCCAGATAGTGAGCTACGCCTAACTATTATGGCATCTATCGCACAGGAAGAAAGCCGTAAAACATCCGAGCGTGTGAAATGGGGGCAGACCCAACGCATGAAAGCAGGGATAGTTTTTGGGCGTGATATGCTAGGCTATTTCGTAAAAGACGGCAAGTTGATTGTCAACCATGACGAAACCGAAACAGTACGGTTGATATTTCACAAGTTTTTGAACGAAAATAAGGGTACTCATGTAATCGCAAGGGAACTGCGAGAAGCAGGACTACGCCCCAAACGAGTTAAGCAATGGAGCAACGTCACCATTTTGCGTATTTTGCGTAATGAAAAATATGTGGGCGACCTCCTGCAAAAAAAGACCTTTACACCAGACTATTTGACCCATGCGAAAAAATATAACCGAGGGCATGAGGATATGATATATTTGCGCGACCATCACGAGCCAATTATAGACAGGGAAACGTGGGATAAAACGCAGAAGGAACTAATTAGGCGTTCCCCAAGTGACGAACAAAAATCAAAACATAGTAACCGCTATTGGTGTAGCGGTAAATTAGTGTGCGGCGAGTGTGGGCATCGTTTCGTTAGCCGTACACTCCACTTAAAAAACGGTGGAATATACAAGGCGTGGCGTTGCCATGCTGCCGCTGTTCACGGCACACTAAAGACGGATAACTTTGGTGACGAAATTGGTTGCGATTCTTTTGCCATAAATGATAAGGTGGTTCTTGCCTGTGCAAAATTCGTTATTGAGCATATCCGATTCAATAAGGAGAAAATTATTAAAGAATTGTCTAATGACATCAAAACCGTGCTATCGCAAGACGTTACAATCATTGATGTTAAAAAGCTACATGGTAAAATAGAGGATATAAACGACAAAAAAACTAAAGCCATAAATGCAATGATAGAGGGAACTATCGACAAAGACGACCTAAAGCTGATGAACGAGCGATACAACAACGATATTGCCGAAATCCAAGCCCAAATATTTGAAGCCGAAAACTCTCATAGCTTACAGCAAAATGTTGTCGCACGAATTAACGCCTGTATCGCAGAAATTCGTAGCGTAGTAAATATGAACCTTGAAGATGAAATGCTCTACCGTGAGCTTATAGAAAAAGTTGTTGTCCGTAATGACAACATTGTAGACATATTTTTGAGCTTCGTACCATTTGGGGTTAGGGTAGAATGGGATGCGTCTGGCAAGATGGAAAAATATAATGTAGATGTGGACGTTATTGAGATGTTAGGATAATAGTAGTTTGCCCCATATTTGAAGGGAAGTGATGTAATGTTATATTTTCGAACAGATGACGAAAATGGCCTATCTCCACATGAACGAGAAAATACAGACAAGGGCGTAGTGCTTAACTATCACGATATTGATGCGTTCATCGCAGAGGAAGTTAAAAACCAAGTGAATGGAAGCAAAAATCGTAACATATTTAGCTTATCAAAGTCACTTGCCACAGTTATATTTAAGTACAACTATTTCTCCGATAATCCAATTCAAATTATTACGCCTTTATATACACACGCTCGCTACGGTGGATGTGCAAAAGTGTATCTACGTAATAAATGGGGTGAGTGGAGAAGCAAGCCACGCTATATACCATTCAACACAAAAGGTGACTTCTTCAAAATATCAGACCGTATTGTTGATATGAAACGGTCTGATTGTAATGTTTTATTGTCTAACTATGTTTTGGAAGTATCGACACAACGTGATTTGCATCAATATTTACTACGTCACACAGGTGTTGGATTAAAGGCTCGAGTTTCTCCAGAGAAAGATGCAGAGGTATTTATCAGAAATATAGATGCCGGGTGGGATAGTGTAGTAATTAGCCAGAATGTGGATACCGTTTATTTAATTTACGCTTTACAATACAAAACGGATTTTCTGCTTGATTTGGAAATCTCAAATGGCCTAATTGGATTGTTGCGAGAGTGTATATCTGATGATATAGAGTTTAATGCTCTTAATAAGTTGATATATTATTTTAACAAGCTATGGAGATTAGAGAAGTTAATAAGCAAAAAAATAATATATGAAAAAATTTTTGCAAACAGTAAAAGCACAGATATGAAAATAGGGTACGATGGCTATTGGGCAGCTTATGACATAATGAACGGAAAGGATTTTCGTATGGTGTGGGACTTATGTTCACATTATTTACTTAATGAATCTATAGAATGTGTTTGGAAAGCATACTATCATTATCAACAAAAAATGGGCGAGGCATATAATTAAACTGGAGCAGTTAACTCATAGACGAAAGGGGCAATTTTGATACGTATATAGGTAGATATGCTATTCGCCCCTTGGGTATTCAGCGATGGTATGTGGTACACGCTCGGCTTAAACGATAAATCGGATTCGGAATCAAAATGCCTGTTTCCTAATATTATTATGGACGAGTATTTGCCACCACTCACACGTTGGGGGCTTGCCCGTTACGATTTCTTAAAAGCTGAACGCAAGTTCATGGCGGCAGGTTTAGGTACAATTGGCCTACACAAACATTGCCTTGAAATTCAGGAGCAAGCCGAAAATCGCAAGCGAAATATGATGACAGCAATCCGCAAAGACCCCGCTAATCGTGTAACCGAACACGACAAAGCGGAAAATCCAATTGCGTGGGTGCAACGTATGAATATGTTTCAGGCGCAAATTCACGAGGTTATCAATGCTGATTTAATTTTCAGTTAGTGATTTCAAATGTACGCGCATAACATGAAATTGAAGCATCTAAAATTTCGGGTGCTTCTTTTTTTATGCCCTCTGAGCGAAAATGAATTTGCAAATTCACCACAAATGTTGTGCCGAAATATTCGTGAAAATCGATTTGAAATTGGTTGTGCAAATTTCATTTGCAGTAAAACCTTCGAAATTTTCGTAATAATTCAACTCTACCACCCAATTTCAAATTGCTGTGTGCCACTAAATCCAGAGCGCAAGGGCAATTTCAAATGTGTGCATTGAAACTGAAATGTAAAAATTGAAATTGACGAAATGCAGAATTGAAATTGCAATCATCATTTGAAATTGCACCACGCACCAAATTCACAAACACGCCAATGCCAAGAATTAGAGGATTTTAGCAGCGGAACGCTTAACAAAAAGTGCGCAGCAATTTTTGAATTTGCCAAATTGAGAAGCTATGCGAACAATTTGGCAAATGGGGTCGTGGGGTGAAACCCTGCGCAAGCCGTATGTGTGGAAGCACATACACTGCTTGCGCATATACCCCGAAATAAATTTGGGGTCGAGGGAACTCCCTCGCAAGCGTCTGTGCTTCCACACAGACATTGCTTGCAGATTTACTCCAAAACCCCATATTTACTATAGTCTTGGAGAGTTGCCGTCTATGCTGTTGTTTTATGTCAGTCGCATAAAATACAACCAGTTAATAATATCCCTGACGGTGTATGCACAATGGAGTAGCGGGCAATCTACGATTTAAGCTCATCGCAAAGTTACTGTTGTAATCGGTCAAAATTTCTGGTATAATGTAAACTGAGGATAAGTGTACATTGAAGACGGCAAGTGAATTTCAACTTGCTGTTATTTAGTGTTCGCCCACAAACTACATTGCGAACAATTTCAAGGAGAATACGTATATGGCAAAGTCGAAAGCAAAAGCGAAAACAACCGAACAAACATTGGAAATAATTATGATGAATTGCCGTAATGCTCTCCGTGGAACAATTGGGGGCAATGAAAAAAATCGTGATGCTGTTTTGGGATTGGTGTTCCTAAAATTTGCGGGAGTCAAATTTGAAAATCGCCATGCTGAAATTATTGAACAATTTGGTGATGTTCCTGCATTTTTGGAAAAGAAATCTTTTTATCTTTCCGAAAATGTTTTCTTTCTAAATGAAACGTCACGTTGGAGTCATATTGAAATTAACGCAAGTGCAAATGACATTGCGGTTATAATTGATACGGCAATGCGTGATATTGAAGATGGCAACCCGCCGCTAAAAGGCGCATTGCCGCAAAACTTTTATGTAACACTAGGCACACGTCCAGAGCAATTGAAAGCATTGATTGACGAAATTAACAAAATTGATAGCAAGCGTTTTCACGAAAGTGATTTGATTGGGCGAGTTTATGAATATTTTTTACAAGTGTTCGCAATTGATTCTGGCACGAGCAATGAAAAGGGGGAGTTTTATACCCCAGCCAGTATTGTTCATCTAATAGCTGAATTGATTGAACCGTATTCAGGTGTGGTGTATGACCCTTGTTGTGGTTCAGCGGGAATGTTTGTATCCTCCGTTAAATTTGTGGAGCGACATAATGGCAATCGTTCAAAAATTTCTGTTGTTGGGCAGGAACGTAATCTTGATACATGGCGGCTCGCAAAAATGAACCTTGCAATTCGTGGCATTGCCCATAATCTTGGTGAGCGGCCAGAGTCTACATTTGCTGAAGATTTGAATAAAGGTAAAAAAGTTGATTTTATTATGGCAAACCCACCATTTAACTTGAAGTTGAATGCGCAGGGCGTAACACAAGACAACATGAACGGCGACCCCCGCTGGGATGGCTATACCCCACCACCAGTTTCAAACGCCAACTATGCGTGGATTTTGCATATGCTTTCAAAATTAGACGTAACCAACGGCATCGCGGGCTTTTTGCTTGCCAATGGCGCATTAAACGCTGATGGTGTCGAAGGTGAAATCCGCAAAGGTTTGATTGAGAACGACAAGGTTGAAGCTATTATCGTGCTTCCGCGCGAAATGTTCTATTCCACCGACATTTCTGTAACGCTTTGGATTTTGAATAATAATAAAAATGCAAGGATTCTAAATGGGCGGCAGTTGAGGGATAGGCGTGAAGAAACCCTCTTTGTTGACCTGCGCCGTTGGAATGAAAATATTTATGAGAAGAAGTATGTACAATTTTCTGATGAGCAGATTGATGATATAAAGAAAATTTATACAAGCTGGCAAACAGGTGTTGATTATCAAGATGTGCCTGAACTATGTCGCTCTGCGAAAAAAGACGAGATAAAAGAACAAAAATACTCTCTTGCTCCCAGCAAGTACATTGAGTTTATAGACCATGATTTGGAGATTGACTATGAAGCGGAAATGACAAGGATTCAAAGTGAAATGCGTGAGATATTGAAAGCAGAAAAAGAATCGCAGTCTATGCTGGAAGCGGCTTTTAAGGGTATTGGCTATAATATTGAAAATGATGAGGAGATATAGAATATGAATATAACTATTGATGATGTACTTGGATTTTTGGGTAATGCTGTGAGTTTTGGTGACGATTTAAGATTTCGACATGACAATTATCAGGTCTTAGAACGGATAGACATTTTTGCTATCGTCCGAAGATTAGGGAAAACAGAGGAACGATACGAGGAACGATACAAGGATGAAATCCGAATTTATGATGCTATTCTTGCGGCTAAGAGTGCGGCAACTCCTCCGAATCCACAAAATTACTATTTTAACAACTATGCAAACATCAACCAGTTATATAACCCATACAATCCAATGCTTGCTGAATTTCAGAAGTATCAAGATGAGTTGCGTTGGCTTACAAACAACATACACATCTATCTTGTTATAAAATATGGTAGCAAAGGCATTGAATGGGTTTTGGATAAGTTTGGTGATGAAGTTAAGCGACGTTACTATTCAACAAACGCTTGATAGACTTATAAATTAGAGGGGTTGGAATTATGAAATATAGGCTTGGCAACCTAATATCGTTATTGGAAACCAAAAACCGAGATATGAGTTATAATCTGAATAATCTAAAGGGAATTTCAATTAAAAAAGTATTTATTGAAACAAAGGCTGACATGACTGACGTGTCATTGCATAATTACTTGGTTGTACCCCCAAATGCGTTTGCATATGTCCCAATAACTTCACGAAATGGCGAAAAAATAACTATTGCCCATAACGATACTGCGAATACGTACATTGTTTCGTCATCATATATTGTATTTTGCGTAACAGCAATGGATATTTTGAATGCAGAGTATCTTTACATGTACTTCAACCGTCCAGAATTTGACCGATATTCTCGTTTTAATTCATGGGGGTCAGCGCGAGAGGCTTTTTCTTGGAATGATATGTGCGATATAAAAATAAATCTTCCCTCGCTGTCAATACAAGAAAGATATGCTGCGTCGTATATGTCCATAATGAGAAATGAAAATTATCGGTTGCGACTCGGAAATGTTGCCCCCATACTAATAAAAGGCTCACTCGAAGAAGCCAAGGCATAAATTGTGCCAACACTGTCGGCACAATTTCAGGAGGTGCGAAGGTGCTTATAAATAACAACGAATATTTTGAAATTTTAGAAAGCGTTAAAACGCACATAAACTGCGCCCAACATAAGGCTGTGATGGGTCTTAACCGTGAGCAGATAATCCTTTACTGGAACATTGGAAGGGTTATTTTAGATAATGCCAAATGGGGCAATAAGTTTGTAGACACCCTTGCTAAAGACATTAAACTGGAATTTCCAAACGCAAAGGGATATTCGGTACGTAACTTGAAGTATATGCGCAAGTTTGCTGAGTTTGTGGACGATATAGAAATTGTGCAGACACTGTCGGCACAATTAAGTTGGTCGCATAATCGGCTTCTACTCGACAAAACAAAATCCCTTGGTGAATACTTGTGGTATGCTGATAAATCGGTGCAAGATGGGCTGTCGTTGTCTGGTTTGGAGAATCGCATTGAACTGTTAAACTATGAACGGCAAGCAACATCAGAAAAAGTTGAGAATTATGGACGATTACTGCCCACACCGCAAAACAGCTTAGTAACCGAAACATTAAAAAGCCCTTATCTTTTTGATTTTATCGAAAAGCATGATGATATTATTGAGCGCGAAATAGAGCATGAACTTGTTGCAAACATTGTAAAAACACTTCTGGAGCTTGGGACAGGATTCGCATTTATCGACAAGCAATACACACTGACCGTGGCAGATGTGGACTATCATTGTGATTTGCTTTTCTATAATACACGGTTGCGCTGCTATGTCGTGATTGAGTTAAAGGCGGGCAAGTTTAAGCCTGAATATGCGGGTAAGTTGAATTTCTATCTATCTGCGGTTGATGATATGTTGAAGCATGAACTGGATAATCCGACAATCGGCATTATTTTGTGCAAGCATCGTGACAAGCTAACTGCTGAATACGCACTTAAAGACATTCATAAACCTATAGGCGTTAGCGAATACAAGTTATCTGATTTTGTGCCAGAACAACTGGCTGACACGTTGCCTTCTGCGGAAGATATTGAAAAACGAATAAAGCAAAAATACAAAATAATGGAAGATTAGACAAAGGGGGCTTTGCCTTGGATTTTAATTTTGTTAAAGGACAGTTTACTGAAGCAGAGCTTGAAAAGGCTATTATTAGCCTGTTGGAAGAACAAGGTTATACCCATCTTCATGGCGAAAAAATCCACCGCAAACTTGATGAAATTTTGCTAAAAGATGATTTGCGGGCATATCTCAAGAAGCAATACGGCGATTTAACCTCGGGAGAAATCGAAAAAATCATTAGCCGCTTGGATAACATACCATCGAATACGCTCTATCAGTGCAACAGAGAAACCTTTTTGTTGATAAATGAAGGGTTTAGTTTTATGCGTGACGATACAGCTAAACCGCCCATGCACATCAACTATATTAACTTTGGTGAACCACAAGAGAACACTTTTAAGGTGGTTAGCCAATTTTCAGTGCAAGGCGAAATTTTGCGCAAGCCAGACTTATTGCTTTATGTAAATGGAATCCCTGTGGCAATTTTTGAATTTAAGTCTGCAATAAGAGAGGATACGGTAATATATGATGCTTGGAAGCAAATAACAATCCGCTATAATCGGGATATTCCAAAGCTGATGAAGTATTGTTTTTTGGCGGTAATAAGCGATGGCGCAAATAACAAAATGGGTAGCATTTTCACGCCATATGAATATTTCTATGCTTGGAACAAAATTAACGAGAACGAAAAAGCCAGCAATGGCATAGCATCTCTGCTGACGATGATTAAGGGTGCATTTGCTCAAGACCGTGTTTTAGCAATCTTGAGGGATTTCGTTTATTACCCTGATGACAGCACAAAAAATGAAGCCATTGTTGCTCGATACCCACAGTTTTTCGCTGCACGAAAGATGTTTGAAAATATCAAGGCACATATAAAGCCACATGGCGATGGCAAGGGTGGTACCTATTTTGGTGCGACTGGCTGTGGAAAAACATATACAATGCTATTTCTTGCTCGTTTGCTCAATCAGCATGACAGGGAGATTTTCAGAAACCCAACAATCGTCATAATTACAGACCGTGAGGACTTGGATAGGCAGACATCAGGATTATTTGTCGAATCCAAACGCTATCTTCGTGACAAAAACGTGCGAAGTATTGAAAACAGAAAAATGTTACAAAAAGTCTTAGCGGAAAAAGATGCAGGAGCCGCAAGTGGTGGGGTGTACTTAACCACGATACAGAAATTTTGCGAAGAAACAGGCTTGTTGTCTGGTCGTGAAAACATCATCTGCATTTCTGATGAGGCTCACCGTACCCAAACTGGTGTTGGTGCAAAACTGAAAACTACCGAAAAAGGCGTATTTACTTCGTATGGCTTTGCAAAATATTTGCGTGATAGCTTTCCTAACGCCACATACTGCGGTTTCACAGGAACTCCAATTGATGAAACAATAGCTGTTTTTGGTGAGGTTGTTGACAGTTATACAATGAAAGAATCAAGTGATGACGGCATAACCGTTCGCATCGCTTATGAACCACGCTTGGCAAGGGTAATTCTTTCTGACGAGCAAGCGCAGGAAATTCAAAAATACTATGATAGATGCACTGAAGAAGGCTCTAATCCTGAACAAGTTGAAGAAAGCAAAAAAGCCATGAGCCAAATGCGTAAAGTGATTGGTCATCCCGATAGGCTTAAAAAGTTGGCACGCGACGTTGTGTACCATTATGAAGCATTAACGGAACAAAAACCTGAAATTGTGCAAAAGGCAATGATTGTTTGCGCAAGCAGGCAAATTGCGTTCAGTTTGTGGAAAGAGATAGTGTCATTGCGCCCAAACTGGAACGAGCCTAAAAAATCTGATAACGAGTCATGTCTATCAAAAGAGCAATTGGAAAAATTGACACCACTTGAAAAAATAAAGCTCGTAGCCACACGAGATAAAGATGACGAGCGAGATTTGTTTGAACTTTGTGGCACTAAAGAATATAGACAAATGTTGGACAAGCAGTTCAAGAATGACGATTCCAATTTTAAGATTGCGATTGTTGTCGATATGTGGATTACTGGTTTTGATGTACCATCACTTGCTGTCATTTATGTGGATAAGCCTTTGCAAAAGCATACGCTGATACAAACCATTTCGCGCGTTAATCGTGTTTTTGACGGAAAAGATATGGGCTTAGTGGTTGACTATATTGGCATTAAGCAGGATATGCTTGAAGCTATCAAAAAATATAGCAAGTCACAAGAAAGCCCAATTGAAGAAATAACAATTTCGTTGGTGGTTTTCCGAAACCATTTAGCACTTATAAATGAATTGATGTATGAGTTTGACGCTAAAAATTTCTACACAGGGGAACCCCTTAAACGGTTGCTTTGCTTAGAATACGCAGCACAGTTTGTTCAGATTAAAAAAGAACGAGAAAGCAATTTTATGAGCTTGTCTCGCAATCTAAAGGCGGCTTATGACATTTGCTTTCCAACAGGAGAGCTGACTGATGGGGAAGTAACGCAAGCGCAGTTCTATCTTGCAATTCGTTCAATTATTTACAAGCAAACAAGGGGCGATGCTCTCGATGCAGAAGTAATGAACCGTGTTGTAGAAAAAATGGTGCAAGATGCCATTACCTGCACAGGTATTGAAAATATTGTAAACGCTGAAAAACCAGAGGATTTGTTTAGTGAAGACTTTATGAAGCAACTGGACGAAATAAATTTACCAATCTCTAAATTCAACGCCCTATTAAAGTTATTACGAAAAGCCGTATCAGGGTATAGCAAGGTAAACAAAGTTAAGGCTTTGGAATTTGATAAACGACTTAGGGCTGTTGTCGAAAGCTATAACAATAGAGATAATCTTGTCTTTACAAGTGAGGTTGTTGCTGATTTCATTAACGGTCTATCGGATGAGCTGGTAAAGATACTCACAGACCTGCAAACCGATAAAACCTCATTTGAAAGCATGGGCATATCCTATGAAGAAAAGGCGTTTTATGACATTCTTGTGAAAGTGCGTGATGACCACGTTTTTAAGTACGAGGACGAAAAATGCCTTGTTCTGGCAAAGAAAATCAAAGAGTTAGTTGATGATAAATCACAGTTTGCGGATTGGGCGAACCGTGATGACATCAAATCACAGCTAAATATGGAATTGACGATGCTGCTTTACGAAAGTGGTTATCCACCAGAGTGGGATGAGGAAATTTTTGAAAAAGTAATGGAACAAGCTGAGAATTTCAAAAAATGGGCGGATTGATATGCAATTATGCAAATATCGGAGGAAATGAAATATGGTACTGAAAAAAATAAAATTAAAGAATTTTAGATGCTTCGGTAGCGATGAAACTACCATTTCTTTCGATGACCTTACAGCATTTATTGGCGCAAATAGTACAGGCAAAACGGCAGCAATGCAAGCTATTGTGAAACTATTTGGCATGAATCAATCTGAACGTGAAATACGTCGCTCGGATTTTCACTTAACCGAAAGCAAATCACCAGATGATGATGAAACAAAAATCCTTTCGATAGAAGCTGTATTGGCGTTTCCGGAACTTGAAGACGAAAATGCACCGACGGGAGCAGTAGCCCACTTCTTCAAATATTTTGTTGTCGATGAAAAAGGTCAGCCACCTTACCTGAGAATTTTATTGGAATCTATATATGCAAAAGATGGGACGATAGAAGGCGATATTGATACTCGTTATTATTTTATTACTTCCAGCGAAAAGTTAGCTATTGAAGATGGTGATAAGCGGGCAACACGCTACAGCACATTTTCAACGATTAGATGCATATATGTTCCAGCATTACGCAACACGAGCGAACAGTTAAAAAATGTTTCTGGTACAATGCTATACCGATTGCTGAATAGCATTGACTGGAAAGGAAATTCGGCTACGTTAGAGGGCTATATGAAGCAGGTTAATGATGAAATAATTAAAGTTCCGGGAGTTAGCGATTTGCAAGATGATTTGCAAATGCAATGGCATGGCTATCATAATGATGGACGATACACCAACACAAAAATTGAATTTAATTCAACAGACGTAGAGAGTGCCTTAAAAACGGCAGCCATCAAATTTTCGCCCACAGAGATTCCGCGCGATTATGAAATTAACGAGCTTGGTGATGGTCTCCGTTCATTGTTTTATTTTTCTTTAGTCAATACATTATTACGAACTGAACAAAAGATTTTAGTATCCATTGAGAAAGGTGATGCTCAGGCGAAAGTGCCAAAAATCACGCCCCCTTCTCTAACTATATTGGTTGTCGAAGAACCCGAAAATCATATATCTCCACAGCTAATGGGTAGGGTTATCAAGAATATTAAAGACATTGCCACTATTAGTAATGCTCAAACGGTTTTGTCTTCGCACACACCAGCAATAATTAAGCGAATTGAGGCTACGAAAATTCGCCATTTTGGCTATGATAATAACCAAAAATGCTCAAAAGTAATGAGTGTTTTGCTCCCCGAAAAAGAGGATATTGCATACAAGTATGTAAAAGAAGCCGTAGAAGCATATCCCGAAGTTTATTTTGCAAGGCTTGTTATATTGGGCGAGGGAGATAGCGAAATGTCAATACTACCGAAAGTAATTGAAGGAGCAAGCGAAAATATAGATGTGATGGGTATTTCTGTAGCACCGCTCGGAGGTAGGCATGTTAATCATTTTTGGAGATTGTTGAACCAACTTGAAATTCCACACATTACGCTTTTGGATTTAGATAGGGAGCGTAGTGGCGGTGGGTGGGGTCGCATTAAATATGTCATTAAGCAACTAATGGAAAATGGAATTGACAAAAGTGAATTATTCAACATGAACCGTAACGATAAACTTACTGACAAATGCTTGGAAAAAATGCACGAACGACAGCAATCTATGCTAACAGAGATTGAGTCATGGATTGGCTGTCTTGAAAAATATAATATATTTTTCTGCTCTCCACTTGATTTGGATTTTTTGATGCTCGAAAACTACACAGAAACATATAAAGCAACCATCGAGGAAGGACATGGGCCTGAAATTAAGGGCATTGGAAAAATAAAGGATATTGAAAACTGTAAGCCACCCAAGGTAGAGTATGATAGTCGAATAAAAAGCAGTATAGCGCATACTCTTAAAGAAGAGGGTGGTGATGGTAAAACATATACACCTGAACAACATAAGTTGATGGTCTGGTATGATTATCTTTTTCTAAATCGAAGCAAGCCTGTCACTCACTTGAAAGCCCTGTCATCTCTGGATTTCGATGATGTTACATTGTATCCAGAGCCACTCAATAAAATTGTGCAATTTGTAAAAGAATGTTTGTCGAGGGAGATTCAAAATGGGATTGGAGATAATGTCACCCAATGAGTGGGTGCCTCAAAACATAAAACTGGAAAAGGCAGCTATGGAAGCGGTTGTCAGTTCATCAAATACATTGATAATCGCTGGTCCGGGGGCTAGTAAAACTGAAATGCTTAGTCAACGAGCTTGTTTTTTGTTGCAAACAAACACTTGCCCGTCACCCAAGCGCATTCTTGCTTTGTCTTTTAAGAAAGACGCAGCAAGCAATTTATCTGAACGTGTGCTAAAGCGTTGTGGAAAGATATTAGCCAACAGATTGGAATCACTCACTTTTGATGCATTCGCTAAAGAAATATTGGATAGGTTTTATATGGCATTACCCGAAAATTTTCGTCCTGCAAAGGATTATTTTGTAGACTTGAACTCTGAACTGCTGAGAAGGGCGTATGAATTAGCTAGGTTGCCTTATGTTAGAGAGTCTGCGACAGATGATAAAACAAATATCAAAGCTCCTGTTATGAAAATTTTACTTCACGGAAATAAAAATGCGGATTTCCCGCCTGCACTTACATTTACGACAATTTCACGTTTAGCAAATTACTTATTGAAAGAAAATACGCTTATAATCAAGGCTTTACAGCTTACTTATAGTCACATTTTTTTAGATGAGTTTCAAGACACTACAACCGTACAATACAATCTTGCCAAAACTTGTTTCTTGTCAACAAGCTGCATCATAACAGCTGTTGGCGACCAAAAACAACGAATTATGGGCTGGGCTGGTGCGATGTATGATGCCTTTGACAAGTTTCAACACGATTTTGGAGCTGTAGAAAAAGTTTTAGTAATGAATCATCGTTCGGTGCCTAAGTTAGTCAACGCCCAGTACAAATTGTACAGTATATTATCCTCATCTGATTTAACGGCTAATGCCAACGTCAGTTTGCACACAAATGAGGGCTGCATAATGTCGCATACGTTTGCATCGCAAATTGATGAAGCAAACTACTTGAAAAATGACATCAGAATCAAGTTGAATAACGGAATACAACCACGTGATATTTGCATTTTAACAAAGCGGTCTATTAGCGAATATTGCCATGATTTGTTGGGTGACATAGAGGGGACAAATTTTGCGATTAGAGATGAAAGTGTTTACCAAGACTTGTTAAAAGAAGATTTGGTGAAGGTTTTATACGCTTTTCAATTATGTGGAAAAAAGAACAGGGGAGCAGCAGAAGCCTTTGAGTATCTACAAGAGCTATATTTGCAATTTAACTCCGTTGAGATTGATGATGCAGATAAAGTGAATATTTGCTCTGTACAGTTATAGTTAGTCAACATAATACTGCATGACAAGCCGAATGGATATGATATAATAGCAATATGGCATACAGTATGGATTTCAGAAAAAGAGCAATAGAATATGTGAACGAAGGGCATACGGGGAAGGAATTATATGAAGCGTTCAAAATTTGGCCATCTACCGTGTACAGATGGCAGAGATTGCTCGAAAAAAACGAATCGCTAAAGC
>Ga0209755_10005476_pt1 | contig 14426 bp, 8 predicted proteins | sample TergutCo191P1_FD_187301 | JGI IMG/M metagenome (GOLD analysis project Ga0209755, IMG submission 187301) | Cornitermes sp. P1 segment gut microbial communities from Petit-Saut dam, French Guiana - Co191P1 (SPAdes) (version 2) | ecosystem: Host-associated > Arthropoda: Insects > Digestive system >... | reverse complement strand
GGCACAGCGACACCGAATCCCGCATCCGCAGGTGAAACAATCACACTAACTGCAAACGCACCACAAGAAGGCTATCGCTTCCTACGCTGGACTACAGGCAGTGCGATTGAACTTGTAAATGTAAACAGCGCAGTTACGACCTTTGTAATGATAGACGCACCTGTAAGCATAACCGCAGAGTTTGAGCAGTACGGCTATGCCGAGCATCTCATAACAGTCACCGGCGGCACAGCGACCCCGAACCCCGCAGCCGCAGGTGAAACAATCACACTAACTGCAAACGCACCACAAGAGGGCTATCGCTTCCTACGCTGGACTACAGGTAGTGCGATTGAATTTGCGGATGCAAGCAGTGCAGTTACGACCTTTGTAATGATAGACGCACCTGTAAGCATAACCGCAGAGTTTGAGCGTGAGTACGGCGGCTATGCCGAGCATCTCATAACAGTCACCGGCGGCACAGCGACCCCGAACCCTGCATCCGCAGATGCAACAATCACACTAACTGCAAACGCGCCACAAGCAGGCTACCGCTTCCTACGCTGGACTACAGACAGTGCAATTGAACTTGCAAATGCAAGCAGCGCAGTTACGACCTTTGTAATGATAGACGCACCTGTAAGCATAACCGCAGAGTTTGAGCGTCAGGGTGAGGAGAATGTCGTACCAGACACGGGCGGCGCGGGCGATACAGGCGGCACAGCGGCACCAACTCCCGATGCCGTAGGCGAAGAAACAATCATCGAAGATGAAGAAATCCCGCTCGCTCCGTTTGCGCGTACTCATTACGCGTACCTCATAGGCGACACAACAGGTATGATTCGTCCGAGAGACGACATTACACGTGCAGAAGTTGCAACTATATTCTTCAGACTGATAACAGACGATTTCAGAAGCCTTATGTGGACTCAAACAAATGCGTTTTCTGATGTCAGCTTGAATAATTGGTTCAACAATGCAGTATCAACTATGGTAAACGCAGAGATATTCCGCGGTATGCCTGACGGAAATTTCGAGCCACAAAGAGCAATCACCAGAGCTGAGTTTGCTGCGGTAGTATCAAGATTTACAGAAGCATCTTATGATGGGGAAGACCTATTTACCGACATCGCAGGTCATTGGGCGCAAGGATACATCAACACCATTGCGAACCTTGGTTGGGTCATAGGTGTTGGTAGCGGCGAGTTTGAACCAAATCGCCCGATAGCGAGAGCCGAGGTTGCCACCATAGTTAACCGTATCTTAGTGCGTCATCCTGAGACAGTAGATGATTTGCTTGATAGCATGAGGGTTTGGTCGGATAACGCAAACGAAAATGCATGGTACTTCCTCGACATGCAAGAGGCAACAAATTCTAATGACTTTGAAATGAAAGAAGACGGTATCCACAAAACTTGGACGGCGTTGATAGCAGATCCCGACTGGGCAGCCCTTGAGCGTCTGAACTCAGCTCCTATGGATCACAGAGCAGGCCTCACGGCTGAAAACGGCGAAGAAGAAAATATCGATGAATAATTCAACGTATAACCATTAACCTCATAATACTGAAACACAAGGGGGATGCCCTGGAATATTCATATTACGTTGACCGCTTACGCAAGAAAAATGATAGAGGGCAGTTGCTATGAGAAAAAAATATACCCTATATGTGAAAACATTAACGGCTGTACTTATCGGCATGGGGATTGTTACTTTTTTGTTTAGCCTTGTTTATTACAGCGTAACTGAAGATGAAATTTTTGACATTATGAAAAATAAAGAAGTCACCGCTTATGTTATTCAAGGTGACATAATTGCTTATTCTTTTGAGAATAATGATAGGTTTACAACATACGTATATAATAAGGGCATATTGTCTTTAAACTTCCGGCTTCATAAAAGTTTTGATTATGATTATTCATATGTTACAATAATTCAAAGCAGGCTGAGGACTGTTGTGCTAGAATCCAGAGATGGAGAACTTTATATTCATGATACAGATCATTACCGTGTGTGGGATGTTTTTGGATGGGTCATATTTTCAATTTCACTTGGCAACCTTTTGTACGTATTGTTGCTGCGCAAGTTTAAACTACTTTAATCTGACGTGAGACGCGGGGACGGTTCTTCTGTCCCAAAATTATACAAAAACACCACAACAATGGGACAGAAGAACCGTCCCCGCGTCCCACTAACCAACATCAGGAAACCCCATCAAATAGATTTCAAGTTCTGCGAGTGTGCCTTGATTAAACACTGATGTATCGACATCCGCTTCATTTTCCATGCAGTCGGTCACCAAAAAAGCCTCGGTTCCAAGTGACAGAGCCACCATATCTTCCACAGGGTTATTGCCCACCATCAAACATTCGGTGGGCTTTTTGCCGAGCTTTGAAATAACCTCACGGAAATATTCAGGATTAGGTTTGCAATAAGAACTGTTTCCATAATGTGTGACAAGTTCAAAATCAGATGCCGAAAGTCCTGTCCAACTCAGCCTTGTTTCAACACCGCAGAGCGGAAACAGCGGGTTTGTAGCCAAAGCCACTGTATAACCTTTCTTTACCATAGCCCTTACAAGCCTCTTCGATATATCATTCGGTCTCAAAACTGACTTGACGGTATCAAATTCGTTGACATAAAAACTATCACAAGCGCCCTCAACAACAGCACGCTCATCATCTGATAACCCCAGAAGCTGCGCAAAACATGTCCAAAACCGCTCCCTATTAAGCACAGCGCCATCATTTTTTGCCATCGCCACAGTCCCCGCCCAGACAGCCTCAGAAGACTTCTTCACATCCATACCCATCTTGCCAAAAACCTTCACAAGCTCACCAAAATAAGCGCGAATAAACTCCTCTTGCGAAAACTGCAACAAAGTCCCATCCAAATCAAACAAAATAGTATTTATCATTATATGCATACCCCCAATCCTAAACCAACTTGTCGTGCTTTTTCTGTCGATGCCTTAACACAAGCGCAAAAGCGCACGAGAAAAAACAAGCAATGCCAAAAATTAAGAAACCTACGGAAAAAGCTATGGCAACACCGGTCTCGCCGTGAGACGCAGTAAACGCCACCCTTGCCTGATTTATAACACCACCTATAGTTAAATTTGCAAGAATCATAAAAGTACCCACAAAAGTTAAAAGCGTTGTCATTGCAATTTCAATGGCATCCGAAAAAAGCTTTGCAAGGACAGCCATAACTGTCGGAAAAATGGGAGCAATACCGATTCCGGCAAGAACAATAAGTACTGACCCACCGCGACCAAAAATAACCCCTAGAGTTATCATAACCCCTGCAAAAGCAGTCACAATAATAAGAGAATTTATAAAACCAACTCTATCAATAAATGGACCAAGGAACAACCTGCCCAAAGTAAAGCACACAAAATACAAAGTCAAATGTAAAGCCGCACGATCGTGGCTATAAGCATGAGACATCTCCAAAAAAGCCACCATCCAAGACACAATGCCACTTTCGGCAATCAAACCAAAAAACAAAACCATAACTATTAGCCACATAGTCGGCTTTTTAAGGAGCAAAAAATAGCTCGATTTTTCCCTCACTTCATCTGTTTTTTTTACGAGGCGGCCCAAAATAATTGGAATCATAGGCAAGATGGCAAAACTGAGCGCAATAAGATATACAAATCGCCAGCTAGAAATCTGATCACTAAACCGTACAGCCATTATACTCGTTGATATGATTGGGGCAAGTGTCGCCCCTGCACCATAGGCAAAATGCGCCAAATTCATCATTGTGCCTGTATTTTTAGTGAAAATCTTTGCAGCAATTACACCATTTGCGATTTCCAAGGTACCAAAAGAAAGGTTTAGAATAAAGAAGCTTAAAACCAGAATCGGGAAATTTGGTGAAAAGAATATGAAAACTCCACCAACTACGATTAATGAAAGCCCCAAGATATGGCAGCTTTTTATGCCAATCCGCCTTGAGAGTGCCGCAGTAAATGTACATGCAATCAAGTATCCCGCAGAACTTACCGCAAGAAGCAAACCAAGGTGGAATTCAGTTAGAGTAAATTCATCTTGAATACGCGGAAGCGCAGTTCCCCTAACAATTTCAGCAACACCAACAATAGCAAAAGAAGTGAAAACTGCTACGGTAAGAAAAATGTAGTTACGCCTGCTCTGTGACGCTGACCCTAAGTTTTCATTTTCCATTAAATAAATACTCGACCTTCTCAAACAAAAATAAAAAATGGACATCAAACGACGATGCTATTCGAGCCCACGCCATTTTAACATAAACAGTCAGGTATGGCAATTATCAGGGGTGACTGAATTGTAGACCAGTTACAGTGAGTCACAGTGAACAGAAAATGTTGATTTCAAGAGCTTTTTAGTATATATTAAATAAAAATAAAAAATTTCTAACGAGGTAAACGTGATGGAAAACCGTGGAATGAATGAGCGAATTCGCTCGTTACGTAGAGAAAGTGTGACTACTGAGCCAAAATTATGCATTGAGCGTGCAGCACTTGTTACCGAGGCATACAAAGAACATGAAGGCAGCGTCTCAATACCTGAACTGCGGGCTCTTGCATTTAAAAACATAATGGAAAAAAAGACATTATGGATTGGAAATGGCGACCTGGTTGTCGGAGAAAAGGGCTCTGCACCCCAGAGCGCTCCCAGCTTTCCGGAAATCTGCTGTCACACTATAGAAGACATGCAGGTTATGAATGAGCGGGACTTGATATTCTTTAGAGTAAAGCCTGAAGACTTTGAAATCCAAGAAGAAACAATAATCCCATACTGGAAACAACGTGCTCTTAGAGAAAGACTACTTGCAGCGATGACACCAGAGTGGAAAGAATGCTACGCCGCAGGAATATTTACCGAATTTATGGAACAGCGCGGCCCCGGGCATACCGTTGGCTCAAGAAGCATCTACCACAAGGGCTTTTTAGACTACAAGCTCGAAATACAAGAAGTCATAGCAAAACTAGATTATAAATGTGACCCAGATGCGGTTTCAAAGCGCGAAGAGCTTACGGCAATGAGCATTTGTTGTGATGCGATAATAGCACTGGGCCAGCGCTATGCAGCTTATGCCAGAGAACTTGCAAAGACTGAAAAAGACAAAACACGCAAAATGGAGCTTCTGCAAATTGCTGAAAACTGCGATGTGGTACCTGCAAACAAACCCAAAACATACTGGCAGGCTATTCAAATGTACTGGTTTGTGCATATAGGCGTAACAAATGAACTAAACCCGTGGGATGCCTTTAGCCCCGGAAGACTCGACCAGCATCTGTATCCATTTTACAAAAAAGACTTTGCAGAAGGAACTCTTACAAAAGAAAAAGCTCTTGAACTTCTCGAATGTCTATGGGTTAAGTTTAACAACCAACCAGCTCCGCCGAAAGTTGGCGTAACACTAAAAGAAAGCGGAACATACACAGATTTTGCAAACATTAACACAGGCGGCATAGCCGAAGACGGCAGTGACGGTGTTAATGAAGTCAGCTTCCTCATACTCGACTGCATGGACGAAATGCGCCTTTTGCAGCCAAGTTCAAATGTACAAATAAGCCGCAAAACACCAAAAGCCTTTTTAAGGCGAGCCTGTGAAATTTCACGCAAAGGGTGGGGGCAACCTGCATTTTACAATACAGATGCGATTGTACAGGAACTTCTGAATGCCGGAAAAAGCATTGCCGATGCCAGAATGGGCGGTGCCAGCGGATGTGTTGAAACAGGTGCCTTCGGAAATGAGGCATACATACTAACAGGCTATTTTAATCTGCCTAAGATTTTAGAAATAACACTTAATAACGGATTTGACCCGAGACTTAAAAAGCAACTCGGACCAAAAACTGGAATCGCAGAGGATTTTAAATCATATGAAGAATTCTTCGATGCATACAAAAAACAGATTGAATATTTTGTAGATGTTAAAGTAGCAGGTTCAAATGTAATAGAACAGTTTTATGCGCGCTACCTGCCTGTGCCATTCCTATCTATCGTCACAAATGACTGCATAGCAAAAGGCAAAGACTATAACGCTGGCGGAGCCAGATATAACACAAGCTATCTGCAAGGCGTTGGAATAGGTACAGTTACAGATTCGCTGTCGGCGATTAAATATGCTGTTTATGACAACAAACTATTCACTGTAAAAGACCTTAAAAAAGCGTTGGAAGCTAATTTTGACGGATTTGAGAATCTATTCAGCGTAGTCAAAAACAAAACCCCAAGATACGGTAACAATGATGACTATGCCGATAGCATAATGCAATCCGTGTTTGAAACCTACCGTGACATTGTGACAGGCAGACCAAACACCAGAGGCGGGGAATTTAGAGTAAACATGCTCCCCACCACATGCCACATATATTTCGGAGAAGTGACAGGTGCCACGCCAAACGGCAGACTTAAAAATAAGCCAGTCTCTGAGGGAATTTCTCCCACACAGGGCGCTGACATGAATGGTCCAACTGCAGCGCTTAAATCAGCGGCAAAGATGGATCACCTGAGCACCGGTGGAACCCTTCTAAATCAGAAATTTGCGCCTGATGTCGTAACCGGAGAAGTCGGACTTGAAAACATGGCAAGTTTGGTGGATACATATTTCGATATGGATGGTCATCACCTACAGTTTAACGTTATGGATAGAAAAACTCTCATAGATGCTCAAAACAATCCGGAACAATATAGAGAGCTCATTGTCAGAGTGGCAGGATATAGTGATTATTTTGAAAATCTAAGCAGAGCGTTGCAAGATGAAATTATTGACAGGACAGAGCATAATTTCGGATGAATAATTCAGTTATATAAATTCTAATATATTTTTTCGCTGATTTTATTATCAAAACATAAAGTAATCCCGGTAAACATTGCAACGACAGTGTTTATCGGGTTTTTGTATTTAAAAAAGCATGTAAAAAATAAATTTTTGCACAATAAAAAGCATGAAAAATGTAAAGAGTTGAGAAATATCTAGATAAAGACTTTTTAGTTTCTTTTACGCGGGAAAGAAAATAGCGCAAAATTGAGAAAATAAAAAAATCACGCAAAATTTTTAGTATTTCTGATAAAATATGCTTGAATTTGTGGTGCGGATTGTGTAAAATGACGATAGCATTAAAACAATAATGCTTCAGAAAATTACTGAGAATAAGGAAATGAGGTAATTAACAATGAAGAAAAAGATTTTATGTTGTATCCTTGCACTATGCATGATACTCCCTGTGCTTGCAGCGTGTGTAGCGGAAGCGCCGCCCACACAGGGTACAGGCGGAGGAGCGACGGGGGCGGGTGCTGCAACGACAACGCCCACCACGCCAGAGAGCACATCACCAGCGCTAGGAGAAGGAAGCGAACTCGTTGAGCTTGGCGATTGGAAAATTGGTATCATAACGGGTACAGTATCCCAAGGTGAAGAAGAATACCTCGCATCAAAAAGGATGGAAGAGCGCTTTGGTTCTGACCGTATAATTAGATCAACATATCCGGATAATTTTAGTGCAGAAATCGAAACCACGATAGCAAATATCCGTGCACTTGCAGATGCTGGTGCACAAGCTATTGTAATTGTTCAGGCGCCTCCAGGTTCAATGGCGGCAATACAAGAAACACGTGCACTCTTCGGAGATGATATTTTCTTCTTTGGCGGAGTTACGCATGAGCCCCCTGCACAAGTCGCAGATTTCTTTGACATTGCTCTGCTTACCGATGACCTGTCAATGGGTAGGGTAATTGTCGAGCAAGCTGTAAAGATGGGTGCAGACACCTTTGCTCACATCTCATTCCCTCGCCACCTTGGTATGGAAAATATTGCGGCACGCCGTGCACTTCTCATGGAAACAGCTGCACAATATGGACTTGAGTGGGTGGAATTAACTGCCCCGGACCCATCTACTGAAGGTGTACCTGCAGCACAACTGTTCATCATGGAAAATCAGCCCAGATGGATTGATGAACATGGTGAAAAAACAGCGTTCTTTTCGACAAACTGTGGACTTCAAGAGCCTTTGATGAGACAGATTGCAAACCATGGTGGACTCTATCCTCTACAATGCTGCCCAAGTCCATTCCATGCACTACCTGCAGCGTTCAACGTTTCAATGGAAGGTCGTGAAGGAGATTTGGACTTCCTGCTTTCCCAACTGCAAACAGCAGTAAGTGATGCGGGAGCCAGTGGACGCTTTTCGACATGGCCGGTCCCAATAAACATGCTGCTTGTTGAAACCGGAGTGCTCTACGCAATAGAATTCCTTGAAGGCAGAACAAACGGTCGTCATGACCCTGCTGTTCTTGAGAAAGTAATTGGAGAGGTTGCAGCCGCAAACGGTGGTGCCGTTGCACTTAGCAACTGGCCTCTTGCCGACGGAACGCAACTTGACAACTTCTACCTCGTACTTTCTGACTTTATTACTTTTTAGTCAGCCGGTACTTATACACGGACTACAAAGAGAAAACACAGATGAGTAACTTGTTAAGGATTTACTAATAGAGAAAGCCGCCATGTCGCTCAGGTATTGGCGGCTTTCGAGGCGTGAAGGGAATGTGTATTGTGATGGAAGAATATGTCTTAAAACTGGAAAATATCACCAAAGACTACAGCGGAAACGTTGTGCTAAATGATGTGTCTCTTGCGGTAAAACCTGGAGAGATACACGCTCTGCTTGGTGAAAATGGAGCAGGAAAATCAACACTTATGAATATCCTTTTTGGTATGACTGTAATACACGATACGGGAGGGTATGAAGGCACGGTAAAAGTTTTGGGAAAAGAAGTTAAATTTACTTCGCCGAATGATGCACTGGAAGCAGGTATAGGTATGGTGCATCAAGAATTTATGCTGATCCCCGGATTTACAATTACGGAAAACATAAAACTTGGCAGAGAAGATACGATACAAACAGCTTTAAGCCGTATATTAGGAACAAGCCTCGAACAGCTCAACCATGAGAAGATGAAGGCAGATGCACGAAAGTCTCTTGATGCAATTGGTATGAACATAGAGGAACATGTGCGTGTAGCAGGCTTACCCGTTGGCTATATGCAGTTTGTTGAAATCGCAAGAGAAATTGACAAAGAAGGCATAAAACTTCTTGTCTTTGACGAGCCTACAGCAGTTTTGACGGAAGAAGAGGCGACACAGCTACTGGATGTTATGAACGCTATTGCAAAAAAAGGGATAGCAATAATATTCATAACCCACCGTCTTTCAGAAGTTATGGCAGCGGCACACCAAATGACAATACTTCGTGACGGAGAGCTTGTTGGCACAAAATCGGTTTCGGAGACAAGTCTCACAGAAATAGCGGAGCTGATGGTTGGACGGGCTATAGATAAACTGGGTGTTGTAACCGATGAGCAGAAGCATTTGCAAAATGCAGACATTGCTGTTTCGGTCAAGGATTTTTACGTCAATATGCCCGGAGAAATGGTGAAGGGTGTCAGCTTTGAGGTTCGTCAGGGAGAAATCTTTGGCATAGGCGGAATGGCGGGTCAAGGTAAGGTTGGAATACCAAATGGCATTGCAGGTCTATTTGAGTCTTCCGGTGTGGTTGAGGTGTTTGGTGAAAGTATAAATTTGAAAAAACTTGGAGATGCTCTAAACAAAAGTATTGCTTTTGTTTCTGAAGATAGGCGCGGAGTGGGGCTTTTGCTTGAGGAAAGTATTGCCCACAACATTATGTTTCGCACCATGACAACAAAGCGATCATTTTTAAAGTTGGGACAACTTCAAAATTCAAAAATGCAAGATCATGCAAACAAAATGATAAAGACACTTGATATACGATGCCGTAATTACAGACAAAAGGCAGGAACTTTGTCCGGAGGCAACCAACAAAAGGTTTGCCTCGCGTCAGCTCTGACCATGGATCCGCGTGTTTTGATAGTTTCTGAGCCTACGAGAGGTATTGATATCGGAGCTAAGGAACTTATCTTAAATTATCTTGCGAAGTTGCGCGAGGAAGGGCTGACAATTATCATGGTAAGCAGTGAACTTGGTGAGCTTAGAAGTCTTTGTGACCGAATAGCAATTGTATCTGACGGAAAAATAATTAAAATTCTAAATCCAAACTCAACGGATGCTGAATATGGTCTTGCGATGAGCGGCGTAACCACGGAGCAAGAAAACAACGCTTACGGTACTACTGTGGTTAAAGAAGGCTCAGAGCATGCCATGGACGGCGTAATTGAAATTGAAAATAACTCGAAAGGTGGTGATGAGTCATGAAACCGGCAACAACGGTAGAGCAATCAACACCTGCAAGGAAAATTCTTACAGACTTTGGATTGCCGCGCATTATCATTATTTTGGCGTTTGTGCTCATGTTTATAATCGCAGGAATTGCCGGAATGAACACTCCGTCATTTTTCGGTGATGCTATAGCCCGTTGGGGCATGTGGGGCTTACTTGTACTTGCAATGGTGCCAAGCATTCAATGTGGGGTTGGGCCGAACTTTGGTGTTTCGCTGGGCATTCTTGGTGGACTGGTTGGAGCTGTAATGAGTATAGAACTCAATCACAGGGGGATCTTTAATGCAATTACAAACCAATACCTACACCCGGTGGTGCTTGCGTTGGTGGCAATTGTAATTGGGTTGATTGTTTCGGCGGTTATTGGTGTTTTATATGGCCTGCTGCTCAACAAGGTAAAAGGCAGTGAAATGGCAATCACCGTATATGTAGGTTTTTCGGTTGTAGCACTATTTAATATACTGTGGGCGACCATTCCGATCACTGCGGATATTGCAATCCTACCGGCAACGGGCAGAGGACTTCGCCAAATGGTCAATTTGCAAGATGACTTTGGAAATGCTTTTGACCAACTTTTGAGATTTAACATAGGAGATATGACCATAAGACTTGGGCTTGTTTTGGTGTTTTTCTTCTTTTGCACTGTTATATGGTTATTTACAAGAACCCGTACAGGAATGATGATGAGTGCGGCGGGAGCAAATCCAAACTATGCAAGAGCATCGGGAATCAGTGTTGACAAGATGCGGATTATCGGAACCACAATTTCAACATGTCTTGGTGCCGTAGGTATTATTGTATATGCGCAAAGCTTTAACTTTCTGCAGCTATACAACGCACCGCTGATGATGGGATTTACAACAGTTGCATCAGTGCTTATAGGTGGCGCGACTGTCAGAAGAGCAAAGGTGTTTGACGTTCTGCTTGGAGCATTTCTTTTCAACGGTATTCTCGTCATAGCCTTGCCGCTGGCGATTCAGCTTTTGCCGGAAGAATTTGCGGCAGGAGTTCCGGAAATGCTCAGGTTGATTATTTCAAATGGCATAATTTTATATGCGTTGACAAAAGTAAAGGGGGGAAACCGATGAACGCGAAAAATACAGTGCTTAGCAAGCTAAAAGATTTTGTGTTTGAATATAAGGTTGTCCTGCTCTTCCTGCTTGTTACGGCGGGAGCCTTTTGGTCGGCGGGCATGTCCACGGTTGTGTTTTTTAGTGAACTCTTCACAAGACTAGGGCGCAATCTGTTTCTGGTTTTGGCACTCCTCATTCCTGTAATTGCGGGGCTTGGACTTAACTTTGGTATAGTACTTGGTGCAATGTCGGCTCAAATCGCACTGTTCCTAATCATCGTTTGGGGTGGTCAGGGACTTTCGGGTTTGCTACTTGTTGCGTTTTTGTCCATACCTATAGCTTCTTCATTAGGCCTTATTATAGGCAAGCTGTTTAATAAAATGAAAGGCTCGGAGATGATAGGTGGAATGGTAGCAAATCTGTTTTTCAACGGATTTTATCAGTTCCTATTTCTCTTTGTCTTCGGTGGGATAATCCCTATTGCCAGAGAAGGTCTTACAACAGCCACGGGAATAGGCGTTTTAAACGCAATAGAGCTCGGCCCATATGCAATGAGGCAAACTTTAGATGATGTGCATATGTTCCACATACTTCAGGTAGCGTTTTGGGGACTCCTCGCGCTTATAGTGCTCGTTATTGTCACAAACCTCATGCGAAAAATCCCAATCAAACTAACTGGTCAAAACGGACTTCTAAAGTTGCTTATTGTGCTGGGTGTTCTGGGAATAGCATATGTGCTAAATTACGTAATCGAGCCCTTCCACCAATGGCTTTATGTAGACCGCCTGAGAGGACTATATGCTGTTTGGATTGCGGCCGGTGCTGCGATGCTGGTTCCGCTTGTCAGCTTCATTAAGTCAAAGACTTTAAAGCAGACTCGTCCATTTGAGAAAAAAACACTGAAATATCTGTTTTTGGGAATAATTGTATTTTTGCTGACTCTGGAGCCGGAAATCTACAATGGTCTGGATAGGGTTGGGATACCCGTCTTTACCTACATGATAATCGTTGCTCTTTGTATCTCCATAAGATGGTTTCAAAACACACGCCTGGGACAAAATATGCGCACAGTCGGTCATGACAGGGCGGTTGCTACGGCGGCAGGTATTAATGTTGACAGGACGAGAATTATAGCGATGGTTATATCTACCGTCCTTGCGGCTTTCGGCCATCTCATAGTTGTGCAAAACCTGGGAGTTATGGCCACATACGGCGGACATGAACAAGTCGGACTGTATGCAATTGCAGCCCTTCTCGTAGGTGGAGCATCGGTTGCAAAAGCGTCTATAAAGCACGCAGTCATAGGGGTCATTATCTTCCATGCGCTGTTTGTTCTTGCGCCGAATGCAGGTAGAAATCTTTTCGATAGTGCACTTATTGGTGAGTATTTCCGCTTTGCTGTAGCAAATGCAGTTATAGCATTTGCGCTGATAATGCACGGCTGGAAGCGTACTTTGAAAAAAACGGGTAAACTTATGATTAGAGTTTCAAGTATTCTAATGTTGCTTGGAAGTATTTTAGGTATTGTGATATCAGTTAGCGGGCTATTTATAGCCTCAAATTGGGATGTTGCGATGCCTATGCCGGTTTCATGGAGTGTGATTTATGTATGCACACTTGTGTTTTCTCTGTATAGGGTATTTTACAGCATAGTCGGTATTATACACTGTAACAATCTGCAAAAGGCACGCAAACTAAGTCTCTTAGGTGGTATAGGAATTGTAGTAGCCATAGTTGATCTTCTTCTGATTATCACGTTGTTTAGCACACAGGCCATAAATACTTTTGCTTTTGTTGTCGGCTTACTGTGTGCGACGGTATTGCCAATTTTATACTACGTTGGTGCGAGCAGAAATTCAGCAGCACTTTCTGAACAAAGTGACCCAGAACCTTTAGCTCAAGAAGTGCAGTAATGAGCGGAAAAGAAGGAGTTAACGGGAAAAACATTAAATAACGTTAGAGGTGCCCTTATAACCACAGGACGATTCGATACTATTGCAGTAAAGAATCGTCCTTTTTCTGAAAGCTATTGTTTGAGATACGCGACAATAGATTCTGCACTACCACCATTATAGGCGACAGTGCAGATTATAGGCTGGTTGTCAACTGATGATGCGGCATAGTTTAAGTGTTTAATTTTGGAAATTTGAGAAAATTTGGATAGCGATTCTGCGTCTAAAGAAATTTTCTGAGAATATTTTCGGACAGGGAATTTAGAAAGCAGGGGAGTAGTATACACTTTTAAACAGAGTTTTCATTGACAAATAAGCTAGTCACTGCGACAAAAATAGAGGGAAATTGTCAAATACGCATAATTTATGGTGGAGAGAAAAATATATCTTGACCTTATAGTGATATTTGTGTAAAATACTGTAAGCATTAGAACGTTAATGCTTTAGGATGTTAAATAACAAAGAAATGGAGAAAAAAGTAAAATGAAGAAAAAGATTTTATGCTGCGTCCTTGCACTATGCATGATGCTTCCTTTAATGGCAGCATGTGTGACAGAGGCTCCGGTGGCACCACCGGCAGCAACACCTGGTGAAGCGCCCCCGACACCGGCACCGACCCCAACGCCAACACCGACCCCAACACCGACCCCAACGCCAACACCACCACCCCCTGTAGAGCCTGAGCCGCCTGCTGCGGACGCTTTCCCGGGCATGATAGCTATCGTAACAAATGCGGTTGACCAAAACGAAGAAGAATACCGCAGCGCAGAAGCTCTCGTAAACAGATTCGGAGCTGACAGAGTTATCCACAGAACTTGGCCGGTTTATTTCGCACAAGAACCAGAAATGATGGTAACTATTCTAACAGATATAGCATCTAACTTGGATGTCGGCGCGATCATCATCAACCAAGCTGTTGTAAACACAAATGCAGCGATTGACGCAGTTCGCGCAATCCGTGGAGACGATATCTTCATCGCAGTTGCATCAGCTGCTGAAGATCCCCGCGATGTTTACGCCAGAGTTGACTTGTCACTTGACGTTAATAACCCCGGCATAGCTGAGCTATTTGTTCTACAAGCTGTAGCAATGGGTGCAGAAACAATCGCTCACTACTCATTCCCAAGACATATGGCAGTTCCTATGCTGGCAGCACGCCGTGATGGTATGGCAC
>Ga0209755_10005475_pt1 | contig 14426 bp, 14 predicted proteins | sample TergutCo191P1_FD_187301 | JGI IMG/M metagenome (GOLD analysis project Ga0209755, IMG submission 187301) | Cornitermes sp. P1 segment gut microbial communities from Petit-Saut dam, French Guiana - Co191P1 (SPAdes) (version 2) | ecosystem: Host-associated > Arthropoda: Insects > Digestive system... | reverse complement strand
CCTTGCGCGGCCTCGACGCCGGCGAAATAGGTTGTATGGCCTTCCGGCGCGTCGCCGCCATAGCAAACGCCGATGCTGCGCCCTCCCGGCAGGCGGGGAATGTCTTTAATGGATTTATGCAGCTTTCTCCAGATTTCGTCCGGCCCGGAAACGCCCGGCCTTTCGCCGAGCATCTTGCCTCTCTTGAACGGCATGTGCCCGGCAACGCCAAGAAAATCGATCGGCGCGTCGAGGGTCTTGCGGCTCATTTTCAGCACCATCCCGTCGCTTATCAGCGGCGCGCCTTCGCCGATTTTGACATAGTTCAGCGTCAAATCGGGCTTGTCGAAATGGTCCAGGCCGAGCGGCCTCTTGCGAAACTGCGCCGGGGCGATCCCGTAAGCGTCCTTGAAAGCCCGCGTGAAGGTCTCGCGGCCGCCGAAGCCGTATTCGACGGCGACGTCGATGATGCGGTTTTTCCTGTCGCGCAGCGCGCCGCACGCCCTGGCCAGCCTGCGCAGCTTGATGTATTCCCGCACCGGTTTTTTGACAAGCCTCGCGAACAGCCGCTGGTAGTAATACAGCGACAGCGCGGCGATTTCCGCCAGCTCCTCGATCTCGATTTCGTCGCCGATCCGCTCCTCGATGTGGTTCAAGGTTCTTTGAACGGCTTCCCATGCGTGCATCCTCGCGCCTCCAGCCCCTGATATAAGGATAGCGCAAAAGCGGGGGAAATGCGTGACCGTGTCTGCTCTTTTTAGGGAAATTCGCGGGAAGGGGAGCGCAGCGGCGCGCGCCGCTTTTTCTATCGCCGCAGCCTCTTTTCTAGCCGCAGCATCGCGTAAGTCGCATCGGAGTATTCCGAATCCCCTATCCACTGTATTATTCTGTCGTACCCGTTATTGAGCCAAAATCTTATTGCCGCCCAATTTTTGATGTCAACATTAAGGATGATCCTGTCGTATTTCTTGCTCGCCCTCCATTTGTCCTCGTGCATGCCCAAGATGCTTCTGCCCAACCCATTGTTCTGCTTGCTTTGCTTGATGAAGAACCCGCCAAGAAATATGGTTTCGTTGTCTATATAATACTCGCAGAAATTGACCATCTCGTTATTCGCATCGTATACGCATTCAAGCCTGACATTCGCCTTTTTTCCGCCTGGCGGAAGATCGGGGCTTGTTATGGTTTTCTCGGCAGACCAAGCCGCAGGGTACCCGCTGAATTTCGTGATGTAGATGATTGAATCCAGCAATTCCTGCAGATCGTCTTTCATCGAAATATCTACGGCCTGGATTTTCATAATATGCCCTTTATTTTGCACGCGATTGTTTCAGCATAGATAAGAAAATGTTTTTTGCCAAGGAGCTTCCCATGCCTGCATTTGTGTTTCCCTAGCCTCTACAACCATGATAGCGCAGAAGCGGGGCGAATGCGTGATCGTGCCTGCCCTTTTTCGGGATTTCCCTCATTTTTCGTCACAATGCATTCCATGCGATGTTTGCCGCCTTCTGGAAGGAAACCCTCCCACGCCCGTATCGCGAACGCCGTTTCCTTGTCCTGCAGCGATTTGACGAATTCCCGGGGACGTGCGCCTACGCTCGAACATCGCAAGCTCCATATGCCCTATAGTGGCTCTCCATGCCTCGCAGCCCGAAAAGGCGCGCTTCCGAAGCGCGCGCCCGCTGTGGCTCGCGAGGCGCTATCGCGGTGTCAAGGATGATGCCGTTCTCCAGGTCGCGCGGCAGCGACGCCAGCGCAGGCTTGCCCTTGCTCCCAAGCCCGCCGAGATGCTTCGGCGCCACCGCGTCGGGCGGTAGGCTCAGGGAAGTTCCGGCGGGCCGAGCTGGAACAATCCAGTGCAACGGGGCGAGCGCAACGTCAGGCCAGCCAATCGCGCGAATATCATTCCCGCGCTTGACGCTTCAGGAGGCCCCGTTTATGTCAAGACCAGTACGCGCAGTGTTCTTGCATTCACCGAACCATTTGCTGGCTAGCGTCACGCGGGGGCCTTCCCTCTGTGCGCGAAAAAGACTGGGCCCGCCGTATCCATTGGCTGACAAAGGGCAATACCAAAGCGCCGAGAAAGCTATGCTGGTTATGGGCAATCTTAGAGACTGTTCAAAATCCCCAGGGCATGTTAGACTGAAGCCCCAAGGGAGGCAGACATGTGCACATTCAGCCATAATTACGAAAGCGACATAACGCGGGAGCAGCTCGAGCTGATCCGCCTGGAGCTGGAAGGGGCGAGGAAAAAGACAAAGCCCAGGGAGATCGACATGTACAGCGTCTTTTGCGCCATTCTGTACCTTGTCAAAGGCGGGATACAGTGGCGCATAGTGGTGGACACGATGGGGCTGCTGCACGGTTTTTTGGTGACGACGGCGGACGAGACGGACCGGAACGGCGCGACCGAGATGGTCGGGCTGCATCTGGACGGGCTGTCGCAGGCGAGGAAGCACGTGGTGGACTGGGGGTACAGCGGGGAAAACTTTGCGGCGGCGATAAAGGCGCTTGCCGGCGCGGAGGTTCAGGTGGTGAAGCGCAGCGAGGTCGGGAAGTTTGCGGTGCTGCCCCAGCGCTGGACAGTGGAGCGAAGTTTCGGGTGGCTCAACCACGCCCGCCAGCTATGGAAGAACTGCGAGCGCACCCTGCACAACTCTTGTCAGATGATGGTGCTGGCGTTTATCTCCGTTTATTTAAGGAGATTTTGAACGGTCTCTTAGGAGCAGGACTGTGGAAGAGGCGAGAACGAAGGCGAAGGCAAAGACGCGGCACATTGGCATAGATCTGGGCAAGAGGACGTACCAGGCGGCGTTCGTGGGAGCGAGCGGGAAGGCGGCCATGACCAACGGGGAGACCGGGGCGCGGGCCAGGCAGGCGCTTTACAAAAAGCTGCGCCCCGAGGATCGGGTGGCGCTGGAGGCCGGGAACATGGCGTTCGTTATGGCGAAGGAGATCGAGGCTGCGGTGGGCTGCAAGGTGTACGCGCTGAAGCTTGCCCACATGCTGGAGGATTGCCGCGAGGAGCGGCTGCCTGTGGTGCTGGTGCCCAGTGACGAGGAGATGCGCAGGCGGAAGCTGCTTTCGCGCAGCCGCCGCGCGTGCCGCGACCGGACGAGCGCGATAAACCGGCTTCACGGGCTGTTCGCGTCGCAGGGGATAAAGACGGTCGCGAAAAAGGGCCTTGCGACGGACGCGCGCCGCCGTCGAGGCGCTGGCCGGGATCGAGCGGGAGGAAGCGGGGCGCATGGTGGAGTGCCTGGCCTTGTACGAGGCGCGGATAGCCGAGCTTGACGTGCGGATGGCCGAGGAGCTTGCCGGCGACGAGGATGCCAGGCGGCTCAAGGAGGTTCCGGGCGTAGGGCCGAAAGCGGCGTTTGCGTTTCTCGCGTTCGTCTGCGCTTCGCGGTTCGAGAGCGCGGGGCAGGTGAGCAACTATCTGGGGCTTGGCCGCGCGTGTACATGTCCGGGGACACCGTGAGGTACGGGCGGATAACGAAGTGCGGGAACGAGTACGTTCGGGCTCTGCTCGCGCAGGCTGCGCGGGCGCTTGTCCGGTCGAGAAAGGGCGGGAAGCTTAAGGAGAGGTACGAGTACATGACGCGGACGAAGGGGCTGGGCAAGAAGAGGGCGATAGTCGCGATGGCGCGCCGTCTTGCGGAAATAATGTATGCGATGACGCGCGACGGGGCGGCTTACGAGGCGCGGCCTTTTTACGGCGGCGTGCGCCGCGGCGAGGCCCTTGCCCTGGAGGCGCGGGCGGCGTGATTGCCGGGCCGGGGGCTGTCTTGGGCGGGAGGCTTTCTTTCGCGGAAAGCCGCGCCCACCCTTGACAAAAAACATAGGAGCGCTTCCCAAGGCATAGCCGCTTCTGGAAGCACCGTCGCGATAAACAACGGCAATCTGGCTGTGAGAAGGCAAGGGAGCGGACATGGGCGTCCCGGCGACTGACGAGCACGTCATTCCCGCGCGTCCGCGGCACGAGCAATGGCGAAAAACGAAGCCGGCGCGAGGGTAGGGAAAGCCGCCCATGCCTTGGTTTCCTCGCCCTCTGATCCTGGCTCAAAAAAACGCTAAAGTTCGCCGAAAACCTGCCGATAATAATGGATTTGGGCGGCGGGATTCATTATACTTTCCGTAAAGACGCGCGGATGCGCGCGCGAAAAAAGGAAAGCCAATGAATCGTTTCGCGTTTGCACTTACGGTGCTAGTCGCCCTTGCCATCATGCTTGCCCCCGCGCTTCCGGCGGCGGCGACCGCACAGCCGAGGATCCCAGCGCCGCCGACGAGAACTGTGGTTCCGGAGCGCCCGGACTTCGACTGCCCGAGCCAAGGAGTGACTTGGGAAGAGGCAGGGCTCCGGGACGCTGCGCAGGCCGCCGCCCCCGATCCTTCGGCTTGCCGCGCGACTTGGGCCGAGCCGGACGTTTCCATAAAAATCGTGGTCTCCGTGGGCGGGGAGAGCAGCGTCGTCGAGCTTCCCCGCGAGACAACGCTGCTCCTGCTCCAGGCGCTGGCGCCGGCGATCCCGCCGAGCGAGCGTTCGGCGGCTCCGGGCGCGGCGCCGCTTCCCTCCGCGCCTTGTCCCCCGACCCCTGTCGCCGCCGACGCGCGCGGCTGGACGCGCGGCGACCCGGCCGTCATGCACCCGGCGGGGTACTCGATCGACCCGCTGGGCGTTTACAGAGTGCAAGTGGGAGCGTTCTCGAACGCCGCGCTCGCGCTGGGCTGCTTCGACAGGCTGCGCGGCGCGGGCTTCGATCCCCGCTTCGAGCGAATCGCCGGCGGGGCCGGCTCGACCTACAGGGTCGTCCTTCCTGGCGTGGGCGCGGCGGACGTGCCTTCGGTGGCGCGGAGGCTCGGCGACGCCGGGTTCAGCGAAGCCCTGATACGCCGGGAGAACTGAGCCGCCCGCGCCGCCCGTGAGCCAGACCGAGAAAGCCGAAGCCGAGAGAAGACTGTCCCGCGCGGTCGCCCTGGATCCCAGGACGAAGATCGCGCTCGCGCTGGCGCTAACCGCGCTCGCGTTCGCGGTCAATTCCCTTCCCGTCGCCGCCGCGCAGGCGCTTCTCGCGATACTCCTCGCTCCTCTAGCTGGCGCGCCGCTGCGCAGGGTCTTCCCCCGCCCTGGCTTGCTCGCCGCAATGATCGCCGGGATAGTGCTTATGCAAGCGCTGTTCAGGGGCGCGAACGGCGGGCGGTACCTGCTTAACCCAATAGTGCCGGAGGCGGTTCCGCTCTTAGGGGGGCTGGGCGCGCTTAGCGTCGCGGGCGCGCTCGCTGGACTTGCGATTGCCTGCCGCCTCGTCGCGGTCTCGGCGCTCATGCCGCTGCTGGTAATCACCACCGAGGCGCGCAGCCTCGCCTACGGCATCACCAGGCTGGGCGCGAACTACAGGGTCGCGCACGTCATCACCTCCACGCTGAACCTCGCGCAGTCCTTCGAGGACGCCCTTGCGACGATAACGGCGGCGCGAGCGCTGCGAGGCGCCCAGCCGCGCGGCCTTCGGGCGCGCCTCGCGGAATACGGCGCGATAGCCCTTCCCCTGATGGTGAAAGTGATGCGCCGCTCGTCCGCCGTCGCGCTTGCGATGGACTCGCGGGCTTTCGGCGCTCGCAGGCGCAGGACGTGGCTCGTCGAGACGAGAATGGGGCGCGCGGACTTCGCCGTCCTCGCCGCGGGCTTGGCGTGGGCGGCGGCGACCGTAGCGGCGAGCCTCGCGCTCGGCGAGCGCTGGCCCTAGCCCCGATGCCTCTACCCGTCGTAAGGCTGGCGAACGTAAGCTGGACTTACGCGCGCGCCGCCTCTCCCGCGCTGTCCTGCGCAAGCGTCGAGATAGGGGAGGGGGAGCTCGTCGCCGTAATGGGCGCAGCCGGAGCCGGGAAAAGCTCGCTGCTCAGGCTTCTGAACGGGCTGATCCCCCACTCGCTTCCGGGCAGGCTCTCCGGCAAGGTCGAGATCGACGGCGAGGACACGCGCGCATCTTCGGTCGCGCGGCTCGCGGAGAAAGTGGGGATGGCTTTCGACGATCCGGAGGCGCAGTTCTTCACCGCCAGGGTCGCGGACGAGGTCGCCTTCGCCCTGGAGAACATGGAGGTTCCGCCCCTCGAGATCGCTCGAAGGTGCGAGCGAGCGCTGCGGGCGGCCGGCTTGATGGAGCTTGCGGGCCGCGCCCCGGCGACGCTTTCCGGCGGCCAGAAGCAGCGCCTCGCCATCGCCGCCGCCGCCGCTATGGCGAACAGGGTCCTCGCGCTTGACGACCCATGCGCCCACCTCGACCCCGCCGGCGCGCGCGAGGTTCTGTCCTTCGTCAGCGACCTGCGCGCCGGCGGGCGCCTGGCCGTGGTGATGGCTACGGGCTCGCCCGAGGAAGCCGCCCGCTTCGCGGACAGGGTCTGCGTCCTTAAGGAGGGCAGGATCCTCGCGCTTGACACGCCAAGCCGCGTCTTTTCTAGCCCGCGCCTTCTCGCCGAAGCCGGCATAGACGCCCCCGAGGCGCGCGATCTGGCCTTCCGCATGAAGGCGCTCGGTCATGCGCTGCCGCGCCTCCCGCTGACCGAAGACGAGGCGGCGGGCGCGGTTCTCGAATGGTGGGAGGAGGCGGAGGCGCGCGGGCATCCGGCGGGGGAGGGGAGGGCCCCTGCGACGGCTGCCCCATCCCCGCGGCGCCTGACTGTCGCCTCCCCCCCTCTCCCCCCCGGTCCTAGGCCCTCGATTCCCAGTCCCCTAAAAATCGAAAACCTGCGCTACGCGTACGGGGCAAGCCCCGCTCGCGACGCGGTGAGCGGCTTCAGCCTGACGGTCGGCGAGGGGGAATTCGTCGCGATTCTCGGGCAGAACGGATCCGGCAAGACGACGCTGCTCAAGTGCGTCGCGGGGCTTCTGCGCCCGCGCTCAGGGAGGATCCTGGCGCGCGGAAGGGACGCGGGCCTGATGAGCGTCGCGGAAATCGCGGGAGAGGTCGGCTACGTGATGCAGGACATCGACGGGCAGCTTTTCGCGGAGACAGTGTGGGACGAGGTCGCCTTCGCGCTGCGGGCTCGCGGGCTCGCGGCCGCGGAAGTCGAGCGGGCGGTCGAGGAGGCGCTGCGGACGCTGGGCCTCCTCGACCTGCGGGGCGCTTTCCCCCTGGCGCTCGGCAAAGCCGACCGGGTTAAGACGGTTTTCGCCGCGACGATAGCGATGGGCGCGCGGACGCTCATGCTGGACGAGCCGCTGGCGGGGCAAGACTCGCGGGGGGCGCGCGCGGTGCTGGACACGCTCGAGCGCCTTCGCGCCGAGGGGCGCGCGATCGTCCTGGTGACGCACAACGTTCGCGCCGCCGCCGAGCGCGCGCAAAGGATCGTCGCGATGAAGGACGGGCACGCGCGCGTCGAGGGAAGCCCCGCGGAAGTCCTTGAGCGAGAGGAGGAGCTTGCCGAGGCGGGGCTGTTGCTCCCGACCGCGGCCAGGCTCTCGAAGGGCCTGCGCTCCCGTATCCCGCTCGGGAGGGTCGCCGCGTCCTGCGCGGAGCTGGCGGGCGAGCTTGCGAATCTCGCCTCGCCGGGCAAGGGGCGGGAGGGCTAGGCTCGATCCGCTAGGCCATTTCGCCCTCGCGCAATCTCGCGGCTTCGCCGAAGGATCTGCCGGGTTGCATGCGCGCTCCCAGCGGCCTCGCGTCTTTGGGGAGGCGGCGACCGAGCGAGCGCGGAATTTTTGAGTTTTCTTTGCATGCGCTTGCCGCGGCGCGCGCATGCGGATTGAAAAAATCGCGGAAGCGCCATACAATCCGGACATGCAAGCGCAGTTTGAGCCTTCGCGGCGGAAGTCGGCTTTCGCGAGGGCGCTTGAGGACGCGAGGCGCGTTTCCAGCCCGGCAAAAGCGCACCCCGCGCTCATAGCGGTGTGGGCCGCGGTAACCGCGGCGGCGCAGGCGATCCCCACGGTGCCGATGCTCGGCACGGGGAGCAGCTTCTCGTTCGCCGCGGCGCTGACCCCGCTCGCCGGGATTTTCTTCGGGCCGATCTACGGGGCGCTTTGCGCAGCCGCCGGCGGCTTCGTCGGAAGCCTCCTCGCCCCGCACACCGCGTGGATGGGGCCCGCGACCTTCGTGATCGGAACCGTGACGGCGTTCACCACCGGGTGCATCGCCTGGGGCGGGTGGCCGCCGGCGAAAATCAATCGGAAGGGCAGCTTCGTCATCAACGGCGGGATAATCGTCTACGTCCTGGGAACGGCGCTGTGGTTCAGCCATGAGACCGGAAGGTCGCTCGCCAGGTTCCCGCTGGTTTTCTACGGCGCCGGGCTTGTCGCGCTGCTCCTGGGAAGCGCTTTCGCCCCTGGGATGCTGACGGGAAAAAGCCGCGCGCTGAAATTCCCAGCGCTCATGCTGTGCGCTTTCGGCGGAATGGCGGGCGGCGCGAGCGTGGGCAACTTTTTCAGCCTGGTGCTTTTCGACCTGCCGCGAGAGCTGTGGGCGATGCTGACGTTCGTCGCCCCGCTGGAGCGGCTGGCGTTTTCCGTGGGGACGGCGGCGATCGGATTGCCGCTGCTGGCGAGCCTGCCGAAAGCCGGAATTCACGTCGGGCCGCAGCCGGCGCGGGAGGCCGAGCCGGAAGGGCAGGGGAGCGCTTACGCGGCCGCTTGCTCGCCAGACGCCATGCCGACGGCGCAGCCGCAGCCAAGCCCCGTGCCCGCGCCGATAGAGTGCCCGAAGCCAAGCCCGGTGCAGGAAGCGGAGCCGGAACCCGAGCCGTGATTGTAGCCGAAGTTGTCGCCGTAGCCCGTGCCGCCGCCGTAGCCGGAATTCAGGTCGGCTCCGAAGCCCGAGCCGTCCGCGTAGCCCGCCCCCGCGCAGAAGCCGCCGCCCGTGCCGCCGCATTCGGCGCCCGCCTCGTCGAAACCAGGCGCAAGCCCGAGCGCCCAATCGTCCCGACCTTGCCCCTCGACGCCATTCATTCTTATTGTCTCCATAAGCGTGCCCTCTTGATACAAACCAAGGCCAGTGTACCGCAGGATCGCGGATCGCGCAAGCCCCAAAACGGCGTTTTGCGGAAAACCCGCGCCGTTTCATGCCGGCGCGCCGCTTTCGCTTGGGCGCGCGCTTGGAAGGCGCGCGGAACCGGGCTTGGGTTTTTCGGCGCATGTTTGTGAGTTTTTACGGGCGGGCGCTTTCCGCCTGCTGCGGGCGCGAGCGTTTCCCATGCCCGGCGCGGAGCTTTCGCTTGGGCCGCGGCGACCGTAAGCTAAGGCATGTTTTCAGTCGGGTTTTTCAAAAAACGCGCGGGCGCGCCGTCAGGCTTTCCAGATCGGGACCGAGTCTATCGAGGCTTTGGCCTGCTCGGTGCAGTCAAGTATCTCGATGGCGCCCAGCACCGTGATCCGTCCCACGGGCTCCGGAAACTTGCATTTTTCGGGAAGGGATGTGCCGCTTTGCGCGAGCTGGGAAAGCGTGGCCGCGCCCTCCCAGTACCAGATGCGCCGGGCTTCCCTGAGCACGACCTCCTGGTCCTTACGATGTTCGATGTAGCCCGCGAAAACACCCGCCGAGTACGTCCGCACGATGCAATATTTCATGCCTTCCATACGCAATCTCCTCACCATGCAATTGTATTGCCGCGCCTTCCGTCGCCAGAGCTAAAACCGGCGCGCGGCGCGGCTTCGGGTGAGCGGAGGCAGTTGGCATAGTAAGAATTCTAGTTCCATTCCCGGGCGAAATCAAGGCGAAACGCAGGAAAAACGCAAAAGCGACGCGAATTTTTTCACGCCAATGGGTTTTTTCGCAGGGGCGCCGCCAGCGGCGCGCGCGTTGTTTTTTTCCGCGGCCTTGCGTTATAATGGGGCATGGCGAAAAGAGCCGCCGCGCTGCCAGCGGGCGTTATTTGCGCCTTGGCCCTGGCTTCTTGCGGGCTGGAGGACGTCCCTTACATTGGCCAGTTGCCGGAGCCTTGGCGCTCGTCTTTTGACGGGGCCGACATCAGCTTGCACATCGCCGACGGGATCGCGCATTTTGACAATTTCGCGATTTTTTACAGGATTTACCTGAGCGATCGACACATCTTCGACACCGCGAACCGCGCGCTAATTAACCCGACGATGCAGGCGGATTACAACTTTTTTCTCCCGTGGACGACCGGCGCGACGGCGGGAACGGACGTCATGAACGCCTTCATCAACAGGGGGTTCAGGCGCCTGGCGCTGGAAAGCGCGGCAATCAACGACGTTCTTGGAAGCGCGTCGTTGGGAGGGGCCTTGGCGATTTTTTTCGAGCAAATTCCCTACCAGCCCCCACGCCTAGAGTTGGACGGCGCGAGCCATGCCTTGCGGCGGGCGCAAATCGCCCGTCCCGGCATAGACGACTTCAACCCGCTGCCGAACATCAACGGGGCGCTGCCTTTCCTGAACCACGACCAGCTTCTCAACCCAGCCAACATTACCAGCACCGTGAACGCCGACGTCGTGAACAGGACCGGGGCCGGGGTCTCGCCGGGCAACGTGCGCAGCTCTTACGTCATGATGTATATTTTCGCGGAGGGGCTGAGCTTCGCCAGCCTTCCGCCGGCGCGGGTTTTCAGCCGACCGACTTTCCTCGGCGTTTTCATGCTTCCGCCGGCGTTGTAGCCGCCTTGGCGCGGCCTCGCAGAGCAAGTTCGCGCGCGAGGCCAACTATTCATAATGCGTATTCTGTCTACTTGGCGATTCTCGCCAAACGGCTTACAATGAGCCACCGAAACTCGCACGGGTTTAGCAGAATACATGCAAGGCCCTGCCTGACTGCTCGCTCTCGCTCATACGCCGCCTTTTGCGCTTGGGAAGATCTGGCTGGACGGCAAGCCGGTGCGGGCTTGTTAGAGGGTCTCGCAGGCTTCGCGATAAAATCGGCGCCCTAGATCCGCTGGAAACCGAGCGTGAAAGCCCGCCTGTCCCCGCTGCTGGAAGAAAACGCTCGTCGCGGGAGCGGATCGCCCTCCTGAGGCGAAAAACGCGCGCGTCCGCGAGGACGCTCGCTCGCTCACGGGGATCGCCGCGCGCTGATTGAGGCGAAAATCGCAACAACGGGCAAGAATCCACCAGATGCGCGCGCAGGCGGCGGCGCGGGGATTCCTCTCGCGGGCGACGCGAAGCACGCGCGAGCATGGCGCTTGGCGGGCTGCCGCGGGTCGCGATCGCCCCGCTTCCCGCTGGTTCCTCGCCAGAGCGCTCGCGGCGTTCGGGAGGCGCGCGGCGGAAGCCTTAATAAGGTAAACTTGCGCCCGAAAACTGCCGATACTGTCCGCAAGAGGTCGTAATATGAGGCGCGAGATTCGGTTTGGTTTTCATGCAGGCGCTGGGCTTGCTTTGGCGGCGGCAATATCGCTTTCGGCGTGCGCAACGACGACCATGTGGGACAGGCTGGCGCAGGGCGACGAGGGCGCGATGGAGTATTTCCTCGGCGAATTCGGCGCGGACGCCAGGGACTCGGAAGGGCGCACTCCCCTGCACTACGCGGCGGCCCTCGACCACGCTCCGCTGACCGCGTTCTTCATCGCGATGGGCGCGGATCTTGACGCGCGCGACAGTTGGGGAAGGACGCCGCTCGAGGTCGCGGCGGCTAACAGCTCCCTGGAGGCGGCCAGGCTCATCGCCGCGGCGGGGGCTGACATACATTTGAAAGGCTCAATCGGCATAAGCCCCGCGGAGATCGCGCTCTGGTACGGGCGCGACGATTTCCTGCGCGCGATTCTCGCTCCGGCGACTTTCGGCGCGACCGACGCGGACGGAGCCACGATCCTGCATCTTGCCAGTTATTTGGGTAGCCCGGGCGCCGCGAGCGTGATTCTTTCGGAGATGGAAGGCGCGGGCGCGATGGCGCGGGGGCTTGTCGCCGCCGGGCGCAGGGACACGCCACTTGACGCGCCGGACGCGCAAGGGCGCAATCCGCTGGACGTAGCTCTCGCCCGCCCCGACTCGCGCGACCATATGGAAGTCGCGGAGCTTTTGATTCTCGCGGGGTCGGTCTCGCGCGGCGCGCTCTACAGTCACTTCGCTCCCGCGGTGCGGAGCGCGAACTACGACCTGCGCAGAGCGGACGGAATCGCGCCGCTGCACTTCGCGGCTTCCGCGGGCCACCTCGGCCTTATCGAGTTCCTTATCTGCAGAGGCGCCGACGTGAACATTCAAAGCCAGTCCGGCGCGGCCCCGCTGCACGAGGCGGTCAGGGCCGGCGCCGTCGAGGCCGTCGGGGTTCTCCTCGCCGGCGGCGCGGACGTCAACGCGCAGGACGCAAGCGGAAACACTGCCCTTCACATCGCCGCGCCGCCCGCTCGCCACGCGGAACTGATAAGCCTGCTGCTTGATAACGGGATAAACCAAAACGCGCGGGACGCCCACGGGGACACGCCCTTGCACGTTCTGGTTACCTTGAACCGAAGCCCTGAGGTAGCGCGCGCCCTTTTCCGCGCGGGCTCCCAATACGCGACCGACGTGTCGCTGCGCAACATAAGGGGGCAGACCGCGCTTCACCTTGCGATCGCTGACAACCGCCTTCAGTTGGTTCCCTTGCTCCTTGAGGCTGGTTCCGACGTGTTTGCCGCGGACAACGCTAGCGTTACCCCGTTCGGGCTAGCGCTGCGGCAGGGGGGCGACGTTTTTGACGCGCTTGTAACCCCCGACACGACTCGCCAGACCGACGGCTCCGGGAACACCATGCTGCATGTCGTGACGCGAACCGCTCCGGTCAACATCCAGGCCATGACGACCATTCTCGGCAGGGGCGCCGCCGTCAACGCGCGCAACCGCGACGGGGACACCCCGCTCCACCTGGCTACAAGGGCGAACCGCCCCGGCGCGGGGGAGATCCTTCTCGCCGGGGGCGCGGACGTGTTCCTCGCGAACGCGGCAGGGGACAGCTCGCTGCGCCTTGCGCTGACCCATCGCTCGGCGCCCCTTCAATGGATGTTCACGCCCGGAACCGTCGCGGCCCGCGACGGGATGGGAAATTCCATGCTGCACTACGTCGCCTTGTGGGGGATGGACAGGCACATCCCTTTCGTGGCGCGCCAGGGCGTGCCTCTGGACGCGGCCAACGCCACGGGCGAGACGCCGCTGTTCTGGGCGGCCCACCACGACGGGGCGTCCACCATCGGCGCCCTGCTCGCGCAAGGGGCGAACCTGAACGCGCGCGACAGCGTAGGCAACTCGGCTCTGCACTCCGCGGTGCGCTGGAACTCGGCGAACGCCGCGATCGCGCTGCTTGACGCGGGCATTTGCCCCAGCGTCCACTCGCTGAACGGAACCACTCCCCTGCACGATTCGGTGCGCATCGGCAACGCGGAGATCGCCGTCATTCTCATCGACCGAGGCGCGAACCTCGAGGCGCGCGACACCGGCGGCAACACGCCTTTTATGGAGGCCGTGCGCGCCCTCCACGTCGAGACCGCAAGCCTGCTCGCGTCAAGGGGCGCGGATCCCATGGCGCGGAACTCGAACGGCGACACTCCGCTGCACCTGGCCGTGACTTTCCTTGACTTCCCCATGATTGACGCGCTTTTGGGCATGGCCGTTTCGATCCACGCGCGCAACACGCTAAACAGAACGCCCTTTCAGATCGCGCTCGGCAATTCGGCGCTGGCGGTTTCCAGGCTGCTTGGCGGAAACCGCATTCACGTTCCCGACGACTTCGGCAACTCGGCGCTCCACGTCGCGGTGCAGGAAGGGGTTCCCGCGCCGACCTTGCAGGCAATTATCGAGAAAGGCGCGAGGCTTTCTTCCGTGGATTTCCACGGGCGCATTCCCCTGCGCCTGGCCGTGGACATGGGCGCCTGGGATCTCGCCAGAACGCTAGCGGAAGCGGGGTCGGATCCCTTCATGGCGGCAGTGGACGAGCGAACCGCCGCCGAGATCGCCATCCAGAGCGGCAGGATCGGCATCGAGGCGATTTTCTCTGGCCATGCGACAAACGCGCGCGATTCATTTGGCAACACCGCGCTGCACCATGCCGCGAGGATGGGCGGGGCCGAGGCAATCGGGCTGCTGCTGGGGCTTGGCGCGGACAGGAACGCCAGGAACATATCCGAGGAACGGCCCGCAGACGTGGCGCTGCGCTGGAACAACCACGAGAACGCAAGGCTTTTGAATTAGGGCAAGCGCCGGCTTAATCCGCGCGTTTTTATGACGCTTCGGGGTAGACGGCGTTTCGCCTGCCCTCCCCCGCCGCCGCAAGTATGGGCGAAAAATAATTTTGTCGCCCAAATCACTTGACTCTAACTGGCGAAAATGTTAACCTAATCCAGGTCAGCGTTTTAGGCTGCGCGATTTTTGGCAGAACGCCCTTTCCATTGGGAGGGGCTTCAGGGAAGGGGAGAGGAAAGCGCCGCCCGGCGCCCGCTTGCGCGGGGCCGGGCGGGACGCAGCGAGAGGTTCGAAGGGACGGAAAACCCCGCCGCCAGGGCGGGGCTTCATGGGAAAGTCGCCCCGGCTTCGGCCGGGG
>Ga0209755_10005474_pt1 | contig 14427 bp, 9 predicted proteins | sample TergutCo191P1_FD_187301 | JGI IMG/M metagenome (GOLD analysis project Ga0209755, IMG submission 187301) | Cornitermes sp. P1 segment gut microbial communities from Petit-Saut dam, French Guiana - Co191P1 (SPAdes) (version 2) | ecosystem: Host-associated > Arthropoda: Insects > Digestive system >... | reverse complement strand
CACACTTCAAATATAATATTTCACATCTTTGAAGAAACAAAAAAAAAAAAAATTGATATATAATACAAATAAATTCAAAGACTTTTACATTCAACTGCCTTGATTTTTCATTTGTTATGGATGCAAAGAAAACCACGTCTGTTAAGCCCTGTATGTCTCTGTATAGTACTGTTGTCTGACATCTGGTGGCTGAACCAGTCCAGGTCACAGTACTTTCTGATTTTAAATAAAAATGTCCCAGAAAAGGCAACCTGATGTGAGCTGTGGAGAAATTCTCTTCACAGTTCCCTGCACATCTTATATGTTGTAACAGCCAACTTGGAAACAAGTGGCAAAGAACAAAAATATTTGTTTTCAACAATGTGTTCCCAGAAAATAAATTTTTAATATTTAAAAGCATGCTGAAAAATATGATAAAGATTCTACTCTTTGAACAGCACATCACAAACAAAAGCAGAAAAGAACAAAAACGTGCTTTTTCAACTACCTTCCCCATATAACCACAAGAAACTTATATACCCAAACTCCATCAATCAAACTCACACAGGACAGGCCCTGAAGTAATGAATATTCTGCATTATCAGATGGTAACTACAGATAATTTGTTTGTCACTGCTCCCATACTTGGGCATTACAAGAGACACCCAAAAATTGCATTCCAACCATAAGTTCTTCAAACTCATGTGTCAGAGACATAAGGAACATAAACAGTTAACCTCAACTCCCCACACAGTCTCATGGTATGATACTAAATTATGAAATGGGACAGCTTTACCTTTTTCCTTGAACCTAAAATGGCAATATCACATTCAAATTTGCATTTGTCATAAAGCTGTGCATAAGCAGCACTGAGATCCAGTTTAGTGTCAACACATCAGATAACGTCTGTACCATTTTGTGAATGGTGGCATGCAAACATGGCTCTTCATTCAAGATTCCATCTACTTTAAACAATTAAACTTGCAAAATGTGGATATCATATAAACATCTGATAGTTACATTATTTGCATCAACTAAACTATACGAAATGTAGTTAACTAGCATGCAGACCTTTCAACTCAGTAAGTCTGTAGAAAATAATAATGGCCAAGGAGCAAGAGTAGTGCATGAATATCAGCCACTCAGCAATTTACTGTTCTAGCAATTGAGTCAGAGTTGTTAAGAATTTACCTTGGTGTTCTGTCCTCTATGAGCAGATGGCCTGAGCAAATGTACTGCTTGCAAGTGGCTGCTATGGGAAACTGAGACATGTGACTGGTGCTGTACATAGGACCAGTTCTTACTATCTTCAATGGAACAGCAATCCAAGTTCTCAGTAAGGCCTGGGGAATCATCTCTAGCACGTTTGGGTTCCCACGAACTATCTTGGCTACCACCACCAAAACCTGTTCCAGGTTCTGACTCGCTGCGCTGACGTAGCCGTTTCCCATCTACACCATCTCGCAGTTCTCGTAATTTGCTACGAAGGACTTCTACCTCACAAAGATAGTGGTCCTGTGTTGAGGCAGTATTTGCTACAAATGGCTGTCTTGATGAAATGTTACCAACTTCTTCGTTCTGTGGACATGAATGATCGCAGTGGTGATTTTCACCCAGCGTACCACTAAAATGAGTATCCTGTCTTATGGTATAGTCATGCAATAAATGCAAGTGATTATCAACATTATGTGCTTTAGGTTTTTGACAGAAATGTTCACCATCATTAGCTCCTTCAGCCCATGCTTGGTTACACAGCACACAATATCTTTTAGCCACATCAAAAGACACTTTGGTAGATTTCCTTGCTAATGAGCCACTTACACTGTGCCCCCTATCTGGGCACACATCACCATGTGTATCATATGAATTAACTAAATGTTTTGGGTTCTCACTTACTTCAGGCAGAAACAAGTTCTGGGTTACTTTGAAACTGTTGTCAAAATTCCTACATTGGTATCGAGAGCGGCTTATCAAAAAATGGTCTTTATACTTCTTCACAGGAACTACAGTTCTGTGATGTTCTACAGTTCCATCTATATCCATGGGTTGAGGTAATGATGCCTCACATAAAGGTTCTCTGGGCAATTGAGACTGATGGTTATCTGCCTGTTGCACAACCTCATTAGAGTTTTGTTGATAACTACACAAGTCATATTCCTTCACCACTTTCTTTCTCCAATGTTCAATATCATGCCTTGAGTCACACAATCTATTACGCTCTCGAAGAGGATCCGCTTCTAAGCCTTCACTTCTGCTACGTCTCCGTCCACATCGTGGACCTCTGTGCACTTCACAAATTGGACACCAATTGGCACATGAAAAATGACACCTGTAATAATTTGGGTGGTTTTGTGTAGTCCCACTACATTTGAATTCACCCTGTGAGTCTGGATGGTGATATCCGGAGTTAGAACTATTTAAGGACACTTTCTGTACAATATAAGGAGTTGCCATGCTCTTCATGTAAATTAATGGCAAAATATTGCCATTTATAACTATCCTCTTGTGTTTCCTTGCACTGCCAATCTGCAATAATTACACAGGACAAATTAATACATCATTCAGCACAGAAATAGCTGATGCTTCCTAAGAAGCAACACCTGTCTACAAATTAATGTGAACATGTAACAGGCTTTTAGACTAGGTCAGCTACTTCTGTGATGGTACAAAATGTAACAAGACAGAACATGAACATCCAGTTTCAGGCAGAACACATTACACATATGCTCTTATAAATCTTGTGATGCTGAACTGTTACATACATAACTGGAGCTTCACAAAAGCATTCACACCTGTGGTTACCAAATATTGCAGATTTTTATGCATTATCACAACATTCTTAAAGGAATGTAAAGTGTACAGTTCATTACATGCCACACTTTTTTTTTACACTGATACATAAAGCACTTCATTTGTTATAGCACAATTTTTACTTTCACCAACATTATTTATGGTACAATTAGGTACCAATTTTCCTTCAGCTTGTATTGAATTTAGTGGTGGTGGAGAAGAAGATCCTCAAAATCTAGACACCCTACAATTTTGGAACAGCTTTCAATTACTACAACGACCACATATGCTGACAGCAGAATTTGAGTGTTAGTTGCAGTTACTAAACCTAACCTAAACACATATAAAATTCCTGAGCTGTCACTACGGCCATTTTCCTGTGCTGTGTTCAATACAAGAAGGTACTCCCACACACATGGCAGCTTAGGCATTCAAAATGAAAGTAGCTTTTTCTTAAAAAGCATGAATGCTGGTGTAATGATCATACAGTACTATCTAGCCTCAAAAGTAAGAGGGACTCATCACGTTCACCAGACAGATGAAAACCTTGATCTGCTGACACCCAATGCTAAACATTCACGTACTGTATTATGCATGGCTGCAAACCACATTTGGTACTAAAAGCTATGGCAACTGTGGGTGGCAACCTGTTTTTGAATGCACTTAGCTTATGTACCTCCATAAAAATATACAAATTTTTTAGGAAAGTTAAATTCAGTAATTTATAAGTAGTAACTTATAAGTAGCTTCATGCATAATGCACGGGAACACTGTATGCTGGTAGCTTGCAATATTTTACAGTGGAAGGATTGAGAAAAATACAAAGTGGATAATTCCAACATCCCCTTTCCTCTTTCAACTTTAAGTATACTCTTACAGTAATTACTACACGTGTATTTCAGTGATAATTTCATGAAGAAGGGGTCCTGCATAGCTCTTAAAACAATTATTCGTAAAAAAAAAGAAACAGTGGCAAGCTTCTCACTGACATTTTTTTTAATCTTCAAAAATAACATAAATCCCAAGGTGCATTATAATTACTTTCCATGCTAAATCCTCATTTCCTTAACACTAGTACTTAATTAGTAGCAATTTGTGCCCCTGTATCACACAAAATACTGTTCTGTTGGAAAAATAGATCTTTTATTGCCAACATTCAGGTTTTTGTTCTGTGTTGAGGTTGGAGAGTTTCCGATAACCCTCGTGCAATAAAAGGTTGCTCTACACTGCCAGAAAAAGGACACAAGGGAGATGACATAACAAATATGCCATTTTTCAACTAACAAATGAAATATTACATGTTTTAAACAATAAAGCAACAGATGGCAGCATCTTTTGTGATCTGGAGAAAGCCTTCAACTCTGTGGATCATGATATATTACTGTCCAAACTACCGTATTATGGGATAAGTGGCAAGGCTAAATTATTACTTGAATCCTATCTTCAGAATAGATATCAAAGGGTTCACATCACTAACTCGTATTTAAATTCCAATGCAGTTTCAAAATGGACCAAAATAAAATATGGGGTGCTGCAGAGCTCAATTTTAGGCCCACTGTTATTCCTAGTATATATTAATGACTTACCCAGGGCTGTAGAACGTAAAGCTCTTCCTATTTTATTTGCTGATGATACCATTATTTTACTTACAAGCCCTAACAATATACAAATGCAGAGCGATCTTAATTTTGTCCTTGAACAACTAAATAAGTGGTTCGAATCTAATCAGCTTTTTTTTTTAATTTTGACAAAACTTATTTTATTGAATTTTCTAATAAAAGTAAATGCATCTCTGACATACAAATTAAATATGAAGACAAACAACTAAGTTTAGCTAATGAAACAAAATTGCTTGGGCTATTTATTAATAATAATAATCTTTCCTGGAAAACAAATATTGAATGCATTAAGTCCAAACTAAGCCCAGCTTGTTATGTCATGAGGTTAGTAAAACCATCTGTAACAATAAATACCTTGAGAATGATTTACTATTCCTACTTCCACTATGTAATGACCTATGGCTTGTTATTCTGGGGGAACTCCCCACATAATATAAAGATTTTCAGGTTACAAAAGAAGATTATTAGAATTATGGCAGGCTGTAGAAGTAGAGATTCATGTAGAAAATTGTTTATTAACTTGGAAATCTTACCTCTCCCATCTCAACACATTCTTTCCCTTCTATGTTAAGAAACAAGAATCAATTCCTGGTAAATTCTGAGATACAGCACATCGACACCAGACAGAATGCAAACTTCCGCCAACTTTCTGTAAATATGACTAATACCAGAAGGGAGTGTACTATTTAGGTCTTAAGGTGTTTAATGTGCTTCCCTCTTACATTAAAACAGAATTTGATAATCCCAAGAAATACAGTGATTTTACAAAAATTTTTATATAAAAATTCCTTGTATTCCTAGAATGAATTTTTTTGAACTTCAAAAAAAATTAATTCCACATATGATTTAGATAGACATATGAAAGATTTGGTATGAATGTCCCTCTTTTTTATCTACCTATCTGTACTATTTATTAGTTTATATATATGTATAATTAGCTGAAGGTTCTATTCATTATTTGTAATGCAGTGAACTAATTTCTTCTCAGTAAGTACCCTTAATTGGTACTTGCGCACGCCACTATTTTACTATGTTTTATCATACTGAATAATTCGCATTGTGCTGAAACATCAAATACTGTATTAGACCATGTGATTGTTGTACACTTTTGTGTTGGCTTCACCTTTTGATTCCTAAATATGTATTTCCATATCCATATGGATTTTGTAAACCTGTACAGATCTATGGAAGGAAAATAAATGATATGATGATATGAGGTGGAGAAGTGGTATATAGCAATGAACTAAATAACTAATACTCTTCACATAGTATCACTTCAGTGGTTGTTCAAGTAAGTTATAATGAAATGGGAATATATCACACATGCACACACAAACAAAAAATGTGCGCTATATAAAATTTGTAGAAACAAACCATTTGGAAGATAAAAGCCCAGAATAAAGCAATAATCATAATGAACAGTGTATAATAAAACAGTCTATGGTGATGACAATACACAACAGCATGCATCAGAATTCTGTTGTACTATGAAATGTAAATTTTACATTGCATAAAATAAACATATCCCAACAATTCTTTATTTATTTTATGATACCATCAGTAGCTCAGACTATACAGCATTTTTGGCTGCAGAACCATAAACAAAAATATTACAAGCCAAAGTGTATTATTTGACCTACTATAACTGTTATCAGAGAACATACATGATAAGATAAGCAAGATTAAACAAGGTATTTGGCAGGCATGGTTAATTTAATTTAATTTATTTCACATATCCAAGATCCATAATAGATAACAGAACCTTTGGATATGGAACAAGTCATAATACAACATACAATATAAAGGCTAAGTGATCCTGTTACAGGCCCGTTGTGGCCCAGAGGTTGGGCAGAGGTATAGTTCTGCTCTTCCATGACTGCGGCACTAGAGGGGGGTGAGTGGACAGAAGCACGCCCTGGCCACACTTTACTCCAAGGAAAGACCCGGTACCCATTTTACAGGAGACTGGGTGGGCCCCAGGGCTGGTCTGGATGGGCGGAAAATCTCGTCCCCACCGGGATTCGATCCTGGACCATCCAGCCTGTAGTCAGTCACTATACCGATTGAGCTACCCAGCCCACAATACAACATATAATGGCTACATACATAATACAACATATAATAGCCACATAAAAATAAACCAGTTATTAAACAAGCAGAAGTATTGAGATCCTACATATAGGTGAAAAAATAGTTAATTAAATATACAATACACACTAAATTATCACAACAATCACTGGTGGACAGATCTAAGAGCAAACACAAGAAACTTAAAAAATACAACAGAGCACATCACTAGCACTGGTTGCGAGAATATCACATCTAGCCTACAGCCTGCAAGTGCAAACATGAACAGATATAAACAGATGTATAAGGATACCTTTCAGGTGGCAAAAATTATGGAGATCATGCCAGGGATAGCAAGGGAATAGTTCTGGGTGATGTACACAAAGATATCAAAATGTACAACGATGTGGCATTGACAAAACATTGAAGTGTTGAGTAACAAAGGTGTAGCATAATCTGCAAAATGTGCATGTTGAATAACATAAAGTCTGATAACAAGAGACACATCACAAACAGCTGTACCAGTACTAACTAGTACTGCATCTTACGTTTTTATGTATATTTTGTCTATTGCACAAACCTCTAGCACAAAATTCTTAGGTTTAATTACAGATTACACATTACCTTGAAAAAACCACATAGATTATATACAGCTAAACTAAATTCTGCGGACCGCGGTAGCACAGTGGTTAAGGTGCTGTGCTACAAATACGAAGGTCGCTGGTTCGATTCCAGCTCGTGTCAGTGGATTTTTCATTGACATAAAATCCTTCTGATCGCACTATGGCCTTGGGGTTGACTCAGCCTCTAAAAGAAATGAGTACCAGGAGTATTTCCTGGGGGTAAAGGCGGCTGGTGCGTAAGGCTGACAACCTACCACCATCCTGTGCCTTTGTCACAAAATCTGGGAACCTTATCTTCCTGGAACCCTCTGGGCCTGTCCAGGCTTGTAATAGGACTGCTTCACCTTTAAACTAAATTCTTTGTTATTTATGTAAAAACATGCTTTAAAAATGTTATAATTCTCTTACACACATTTTCTTATGACCTACAGTGTAATATTCTGGGGCAATTCAACATACAGCATTAACATATTTAAAATTCAAAAGAAGATAATGAGAATTACTACTAATTTAAGAGACAGGGATTCATGTAGGAATATACATAAGACAATGGAAATACTACCATTCTATTCACACTATACATTCTTCTTGCTAATGTACATAGACAATATATATTTATTTATAACTAATAAAGAAATTCACTATATAAACACTAGCTCTAATCTTAAATTTCATATTCCAAGTTCTAATCTTACTAAATTCCAAAAAGGGGTATATTACTCAGGAATTAAACTCTTCAGTCATCTTCCATCTCACATAAGGAGTTTATCTGCTGATACAAAACTCTTTAGAACAATTTTAAAAAAAGGTTTCTTTATAGCAATTCTTTTTATTCTATAGAATACTACTTCGACTTTAAAGGCAATCAATATCCAATTGCATGAACTAAGGTTCAATTTTAAGTTTGTATAATTAACATTTTCCTTAATTTTGTATAACAGGTTATTGCTCTATTATTAATTCTTGTATTTTATTTTAGAGTTTTATAAATTTAATGTAAGAACTGTGTATGGTTCCAGGGATCTGATCACATTATAGTCTCGTTTACAAGATGTTGGCTCTTAACTTCTTACATAATGCATGAAGCTATTACTACTTTGTTATTATGACCTCCTTTGAATGACAAGTTCTATATCCAAAGGTGATATCTTGTATTGATCTATGGAAAGCTGAATAAATGATATGAAATGCGTAGAACATATAGTGGAGTATACTGGAGTGTTGAGATTTACCATTTTATCAGAATATCTAAATTGATAGTTTAATGATGTTCCTCACCAAATATTTTTAAGGTGATCAAATCGCGAAGAATGAGATGGGGAGTGTGGCACATATAGGGGAGGGAAGAGGTGTATACAAGGTTTTGGTGGGGAAACTTGAGGGACAGAGACCACTTGGAAGACCCAGGCATAAATGGAAGGATAATATTAAGATGGATCCTCAGGAAGTGGAATGTGGGGACATGGACTGCATCAATCTGGCTCAGGTTAGGGACAGGTGGTGGGCACTTGTTAATACAGTAATGAACCTTTGGGTTCCATAAAATGGAGGAAATTTCTCGACTTGCTGAAAACCGGTTAGCTTCTCAAGAAGGATTCTGCTCCATGGAGTATAGTTTAATGATGTTCCCATGATTCTACAGTATTCCAACAGCAGAAACAATGAAAGCAATTTTAAAGGCACTGAAATGAGTATGTTGAAGCCAGACTTCTTAAATTAAAGTGTAATAAAAACTGACTGGAAGACATCCATCATAATTTATGTAATGTTTTGATGCAGATGTAAATCTTACATGATGCCATTGCATCTTGTTAGACAGCACTTCTGGGAAATGAATATGTGGCTAAAAATAAATCTCTACTGAATATTTATACTCTTGGAACTAAAATTCTTCTAAATCAATTGAATACTTTTTGAACAGCAGAATGACAGTAGTAAAACTTACTTACTTACTTACTCCATGGATCAGAGTCCTTCATGAGAAGCTAACTGGTTTTCAGCCAGTCAAGAAATTCCCTGCATTTCATGGAACCCGAAGGTTCATTACTGCATAAGCAGTAATAAAACAACCTCTTAAAAATTATTTTTGACAATTTCTGGCATGCCAGAGATGCTGGGATGGATGCAAAAACCCAGAAGGTGGCTACAGATGCAACAATGGTGACCACACCAGACAATAAAGGTTAGTGTTGCCATATACACTTCTCAAAAGGAATTGTTTTATACCTCTCCCAGAGACTCTCCTGTGAATCTCCACAAAATGCATTAATGTCAAATACATAGAAACCGCGAATAATGTTACAATTCCTTGGACAGAATGCATAGAGAGTAAAAAATTACACCATTATCTACGTTAAAAACTGACAATTTTAATCCCATGATAAGCATATATATTGAACTGAGTCACCTCCGTTACTAAACAACTGTATTAAATTTCAAGTCGGCAAGTACAGTTTTTGAGCATGTCTACAAGAGATGAAGTGTGTCACACCTACAAAATTCCTCCATCACTTAATTAATTAAGAACAGACCGTGCCTTACCAGTTAATAAACCGTACACTGCAATAGAGCGACTAATATTCTTACTCCCTTCTGGGAGGAAAAAAAGAAACGTCCACCCTTGCACCTAACCTTAAATAAATTGTTGTTACTCTTCGCATGTGTCTGCCTTACTACTAAGGGCAGAAGTTTAACAAAGTGGCTTTGCATTCTGAATCTGCGTAAACCGCAAAAAAAAAAAAAATTGAACAGCGCATGATGTTACAAGCCAAGAATACAAGCACGTTACAAATTCTATGTCTGCCATGATATTTACAAGAAGAAGCTTTCTGACTAATGTTCTTATCTTACCTGGGGTAAAAAAATGCATTCTATATTGAACTATAAAACCCTACATCACATATATAATTTCATGTTCACCGCAACCCAAGCTATCTCAGGTAGAACTTGATACTTACCACAAAAACAATGACCGGATACAAAACCTCATCTCCCGCACCATGCCTTATACGTGAGGGTAGGCAAAATTCGGAAATCGATTCAATTGCTCCTGACAATGTTACCAACATCAGCAGGGTACGTCTTTACTCCTCACTCCCCTTTACGTTGATGAGGTTTCGTGCGGCACGGCATGTGATACAATTGCACCAAGCACGGAATGGAGAACGCAGTTACCGTGAAAGTATAGAAGTATACACACAATACGCAACAGCACATAAACTGATATTTTTATAGGCTGAAACAGGTCCATCAAGGCCTAACTCGTGAAGGATGATGATGATAATGATATAAGTAAAATGTTCGATGACGAACGCTGGAAAGTACGTGCGAGATATGTATTTATGACGTCATTGGCACAGGAGAGCGGGGAATCACCACACTGTTCTATAAACCTTTATATGCACAGATTATTTGTTACTACGTATCAGGTGATGTGCTGGAGTGTGGAGAAGAAGGTGCGTTGAGATATCCAGGTCGGGATTAAAAGGAGTCTGTTCCTAGTCGACGCATTGTGTAAGTTCTTGGTTTAGAATCCATCGCAGTCAGCTGTTTAAGTGTCATAATTTTTTAGAAATCGCCACATTTTAAAATTTATTGTTGCACGGAGTTGCGTAAGGTATGGTTACTGTGTGGTACGTACGTCATAAAATGTTTAAACAACAAAACTATGGTTTATTAATTTTTGTAATCATAATCTTGTGTTTGTGTTGTGTATTTGATACTAACTTGTTTCATGTCTAACTGTTGTATGACAGAATTATTGGACTTGGGAAATGTATATGTTTGTATATATTGTCTTGCATTTTTGTTTGTGCCATTTTTATTACATATATACGTACATCTGCAGTCTCTTCGTGCATCAGTAAACCCCATGGCATATGGATATGAAACAAGGCATAATGCTAAAGACATCATTATATACAAAAAAAAAATTCCTATATTAAAACAAGTGGACACAATATCCAACTAAAAATATACAATGTTTGTAATCCCTTTCTCATAAAACAATCACCATTGTTTATATCAAGTTGATAATTTAAATATTTCACTATTGGAATATAGGGATTCAGCAATTGAAAACCTTTTAAGAACCAATATACAGTGCTTATCCTTCACTGATTCTGCAATAGATGCTGGCAATGTATTAAAAATTTTTATGCATTAATAGTACACACCCCTCTGATGTGATGAAAATTGTACTGTTGGTCTGTGTAATTGCATTTTCTTTCTTTTATTGATACTGTGCACTGTGAAGTTAAATTATGTATCAAAAACATCATCAAATATAGTATATATGGAGAAGGTAGAGTCAATCTTTACAGTGCTTTGAACGAAGGTGTACATGAAATTATGGATTTAGTCCTCCTCATAATTCTCACAACTTTCTCTTGTAACTGAAAGACTTGTTTGCTATCTGTAGGGTTGCCCCAGAATGTAATTGCATATTTCTTTATGAAGTAAGAAAAGTAGATCATTTTAAGTTACATTACTAGATTTATACATATATCTATTCACATAACAGGCAGTACTCATTCTGGGTATTATATTTTTCACATAAGTGCTCCTCCAATCATATGTTTGTCAAGTTCAAAACCATGAAAGTTTGTTTGTCACTTCTTCAGTTTCTTAGTATTAATAGAGAATTTTAAATTAGTCATCTTGGAGATGGTCTACATCATTTTTTTTTTTATTTTAGTTTTTTCTGTAGTTAGGGATAATCCATTCACTGCAAACCATTAGCAGACATGATTCAGTGTGGATATAGATTTAACGTGGAAATCGTTTGAGTTCTTGGCAGTGATTAATACACTTGTATCATCAGCAAACATCACAGGTTTAGAATGGGTGTTTATCCAAAGAAGGCTTTTAACATATTATCAACTACAAAGGTCCCCAAATTGTTCCCTGGTTAATTCCATGTACTGTTGTTCCTCGGTTGGAAGAAGATAACCGTTGCTGATTTTGAAATATTATTTCAGCATTCTGCTTCCTATTTTCAAGATAAGATTCCAACCACTTAGTATTTACCCCACATATGCCATCATAGAATGGTTTACCTAGAAGATTTCATGATTAACACAATCAAATGCTATGGCTAAATCGTGGAAGATAACTTCTACTTCTTGATTTAACACAAGAAGAATATTGTCAGTGGGGTAAAAATTTCTTTTCCAATAGTAGGCCTGTACCTGTTCTAAATCCAAATTGCTCGGGTGCCAGTGCATTATTATCTTGTAAATGCTGATTTAATTTATTGAACATCACAGTTTAAATAATTTTGAAAAAGTTAACACTAGTGAAATAGTCTTGTAATTTATCATTTTAGTTTTGTTGCACTTTTTATGCATGAGCTTAACTAATGAATGCGTAAGTTTCTCAGGATAAATACCAGATGATAATGAAGAATTACATATGTAATTGCATGGTTTTCCTATTTCAAATGCAGTGTCTTAAAATCCTATTAGGAATTTCATCATATCCAATTGAGTTTTTTGGTTTATGGGATCTTATTATACTTATTATCTCAGCTTCCATTACAAAAATTATTTTTATCTTTGTAATATTATATAATTATGTTCCCTATAATAATTTTATAGCTTCACCTATGTTTGGGTGATCAGTTCTCTGCTGTTGGTAAAAAGAATTTATTTAAAGCACAGGCTTCTTCCTTCGCACAATTTTGTTCCAATTTTGAAGTTTATTTCAGAGATCCTATCTAATATCGGAATCTTATCAGTATTATCTTTAATAATACAGCCCAAAATATTTCAAAGGGTATTCCCATCAAAGTTTTCAATGGAACCTTGAATAATGTCATTTCGGCAAAGTTATTTCAGCTTGTTAAGTGTACGTATAGTTGTTCCTCCCCATACGAGAGCCATTCTGGACTTTTTGGAGAAGAAAAATATCTCTGGCCCCTCCCTGATTAGAACCCAGAATTTTCTAGCCTGTGCCCTGGTTGCAATACTGCATGTAAAATGACAGTAGCAGAATGGTTTTTTTTAAATGCAGTCCTACACAACATATACATTATTCGTAACAGTAAGTGCACATATTCATACGTATATGACTTTTGACATTTTCTTTATCTCAAGGTGACTTGTGGTACCTTGTGTAGATCACTTGAGCATGAATAAAGTATGGACTGATACAAAGTCACATGAATGATTCTGTCAGGTGATAAGATCCAAAATTTCAAAAAAATTCTAAGATATACCATCACTGAAGATAGTCTTAGGGCTGTGTAACTTTTAAAGTAGATGAATGTAAGATAAGATATGATTGGAATGTGGTATCGATATATGTGAATTTTGTAACAGTTTGAAATGTAAAAGTAAAGATAAAGCAATCCCTGTACAGGCCTGGACAGACCCAGAGAGTACCAGGAGGTTGAAGTTCCCAGATTTCAAGACACTTTCAGCACATGAAGGTGGTAAGGTTGTCAGCCCTATGCACTTGTCGTCTTTTTGTTAGAGGCTCAATTGACCCCAGGGCCATAGTGCCGGCCTGAAGGATTATGTCCTTGAAAAATTCCAGTCGTACCCGCAGTGCCTGAACCAACTGTGCCACCGGTTGCTCCAGTTTGAAAAGAATTTTTAGGCTCTATACCATGTTCTGATATAGTGACTTAAATTTTTCATGTTAAAACGGTGATGTATGAACTAGAACCCCAAGATTCTGAAAGGGATTCCGTAAAACTAAACACAGAACTAGGCTGAGTTTGGAGGACTGTTTTTGATGCACTGTTGCTTCAACTACTCTGAGGAACAAGAAACTGAATGAAGCAAAACAGGTGCATCCTGTATAGTAAGTGGGGTTTCCCAGTAGACTTCTCCATTTTCTACATCGTTGTACCTAACTGCATTCGTTGTCTTAACTCCACCTAATCACAAATATTTGAAGAATTGGCATTTATTATGCATATAGCCACAGGTTTAATGTACTCTAAACATAGAATTGTGGTTACAAGGAGTTAGAGAACCACTGTGTTGTGTGCTCATTTAAGAGGTTCTGTATACTAACATCTCTGTTTAGGTATGTTTGTGCTGTAGTAATATTTGTAGTCAATAAATTTGAAGATTTGCAGTCAAATTCAGAGGTTCGTAAAGTTGCTAATTTTGCAGTCTTCCAAAAATGTGTTTAGCATGCAAGAGTTGCATGGTGCAACTGCCAGTAAAAATTAATAATCTGCCCACTGACAGAGGGTGGTTTCAGTTGGCATCAAAAGAATTGATTCCATCGTACACCTTGTACTATATTGACAAAATTTGGACATGATTTATATGTCATCAATTAGAATGTAATGGTATAGCTCCTGTGCATGGTGTGAAGGCATATTGGGGGGAGGG
>Ga0209755_10005473_pt1 | contig 14430 bp, 14 predicted proteins | sample TergutCo191P1_FD_187301 | JGI IMG/M metagenome (GOLD analysis project Ga0209755, IMG submission 187301) | Cornitermes sp. P1 segment gut microbial communities from Petit-Saut dam, French Guiana - Co191P1 (SPAdes) (version 2) | ecosystem: Host-associated > Arthropoda: Insects > Digestive system... | reverse complement strand
ATAGGACAGGGCTTCTACTACGGTACCGCCCCTCTGAGCGGTAATACCTCTGACAAGAGCGGTCTGGGCATTTACATGGTTTACCGTTGCTGCTCCGCTAAGTTCCGTCCGTGCCCGTTCAGTTACTGTTACACCCATCTTTTCAAGAAGTTCAAGTGAAGCTCGCCGTATGCCTGAAAAGTTGTCCAATTCCGCAAAAGTAAAGGTTTCTGAATAAGATGCAGCTGTCATTTTGTCAGCATTTCTGGTAACTTGCATTTGAAGGGCATAGCCTGTAGCCGTTCTGGTTATGTCTCCAATCATGTTATGAGTCGTATGCGGTAAGTGACCTAAATCCCACCCTGCTTCCGCATTATCATCAAAATACGGTGATAAAAGTATATCGTACTGATCGCCAAGGGTTTCATAATTCAATACATCAATAGCGGAAAAACCGGAAAAGTTATTGACAAATTCGCGTTGCACCACTGCGGGAAGGTGGCTTTCATTTTCCGTGAGTCCGGTTGATCTCGGCGCTCTAATAGTGAGACTCATTCCCTTTCCGCCGTCTCCGGTCCAGAACGGAGAGGCAGGCGTTGTCGACACAGAGACGGTCTGTACCGGAGGCTGAGCCTCTTGCTGTTGTATTACCAGTGGCAGTGACGGTACGGTTTGTTGTCGAAACTGAGCCGGGGACATTGGAGAATTGGATTGTGATCGCTGTTGTTGAGCCGGAGATGATGATTGTGTTACTCCTCCGCTTGCGCAACCTGAGTACAGATAAATGCAAAGTGTAAACACAGAGATGATTGACATTGGTTTCTTTAGCGACAATTAAATAAAGCCGCTATCAAATAGTTTTTTCATGTTTGCTTCTTACACCCAAAGTGATCGCTTTGTTACCATTAATCTGGATAACCTACTCTTTTTAAAGCAGCCTGACTTGATAAAGTAAGGTTATCGGTACGAAGTCCAAAGGCTCTAGACCTGCGATCAAAAAGAGTAAAATTAATTGTCGAAACGTTTTCTGGTATAATAACCTCTGTAAGGCGGTTTCCCGAAAAAGCCTGTGCGCCAATTTCACTTATGCTCGCAGGCAGAGTTATTGAAGTTAGTGGATTTCCTTCAAATGCAAATGAGCCTATCTTTTGAACGCCGCTTGGCAGGGTAACAGATGTTAGACCGCATTGCCTAAAAGCACTTTCGCCTATTACCGTTACACTAGCTGGAATATTTATTGCGGTGAGCCTGCTGCATTCTCGTACCAGATAAGGCAGAATTTCAACCATTCCTTCGGGTAAAATGAATTCGCTAAGCACAGAGCAGCGGTGAAACACCTCTTGATAAAGGTATGACCCGTCTCTCGCAAGTTCCACTCTTAACCTTGGATTATCAATAGTGACACTCCTCAAATTGTTACAGTTACTGAAAGCCATCGCCGAAATTAACTCGACCGATGCCGGTAGATAAATGCTGGTTATTGACGAACGTGAAAAGGCATTATAGCTTATCCTTTTTACTGTATCCGGAATAATAACCGAAGTAACCCTTTTCATAAAGAAACAGGCTCTTCCTAATTCTATCACCGGATATCCTTCAATTTGTGCGGGAATAATTACAGTGTTACTATTTCCAACATAGTCTGTAATAACCACACCATCACCTGCTTCATTTAGCCTAACCCTAAAATCACTAACCGGGTTCGGCTCTTGAGCGAAAATCGGAACTGCAAAAACCAATAAAATTACAATTAAAATAGCGTTTCTCTTTTTCATACTTTCAACTCCTTTATTTTTTTAGTGTGTTAGATATGCTGAATTTACATACCCTTCTATATTTCCAAACCTGATCCTCCACCATTGACCGGAGCTGTTGAGAACCTGAACGCGGGCATTTTTCTTTAATTGCCCCACCACGTCGTGATCTGCGGATGGGCCTCTCCTGACGTTGAGGGCATCTGAATCTACGAGCATATATTGCGCCGCTTGAGTTCGGCTTCGAGTTTAGGAAGGAGTTCTATTAGCATTATTAGGTGATGCTGCGTACATTACAAAAATAATAAGCGCGATGCTTGTGAAAATTGTAATTAGAATTTTGGGTATCGGGTTTCTGGCTTTACTTCCTATTTTTATGCAGACGAATATGCATACCCCAATGATGCCGACGGAAATAAGCGCAATCCCATAATTAAGAACAAGGTAAAGACCTCCGATGATAGGTGCAAAAACCAATGCTGTGCGAGCCAGACCTATTACCGGATCATGATGGCCAAATTTTCTTCTGTTGTTTTGCGCTCTGAAATACTCCTCCTGTTGGCTTTCATTATTCCACCAATCCATAATTAAACTCCTTCATCTCATTAATGGATTTGAGGCATTGCAATACTTCTAAGGTTTTATGTAAAGTGCGCAAAGGCATACACATAAAGGCTCTCCCATCCAAGACATACAATGTAATACCATCTCTCATTGCCCATACGGGTTTGTACGTCTGCAACCATAAGATAAGTTCCTGTTTGGCCAATTCTTTGGAATAATTCCATTGCCATATTTGTCATAAGCTCTGTTGTTGCCTGCCTATAGAAAGCATCAGAATGATCCCTAGCTCTATTCCCGGAAAGTTGATTTATGAGATCAACTGTGGCTCTATAACCAACCCGGCCATAATCATCACTGACCAAGCGGGCTCTTCTATCCACGTTTGGTGTAGACATATCAAACCATTCTTGAGCAAAAACCGGCACTACCAAAATCATTAGAACCACAGTGAAAGTAACGCTTCTTTTTTCATAGTTCCAACTTTTTTATACTTTTTTCGTCAGCTGACGGTTTTTCCAATTCTGGCTTCTCATCTGCCGTTTCATGGGCGAAATCCAGAGCCTGTAGAACGCCGAGGATGTAGTCCTGCTTATCCTCTGGCAACTGTGAAAAGCACTTTATTATTTTTTCAAGCTTCTCCTCATTAGTCATAATATTCCCCTTTTTGTGAGTATTATACCTCAATATGTGAATATCGTCAATGAAATTCGATACCACTGCTCAAATAGTAAAAACAAACTCTTGTTTTGTGAGCTTTCTTCCGGTTATACTTGGAACTCAATGACCATCAACGAGCGGATACGGCACCTCAGAACCACCCTCCAATTATCTCAAGCCGAGTTTGCTAAGGCTATTTTCATCAGCAATGGATATGCCGCCGAACTGGAAAACGCCAATCGAAAGGTCACTGATAGGATAGCTCACCTAATCTCGCTGACCTTCGGGGTGAATGAAAACTGGCTGAAACACGGAGAAGGGAATATGTTGTTTACAACGCCAGCGGAAAAGCTTCAACGCTTGACCAGCCTTTTTAATGAACTGCCCCCCAAATTTCAGGATTATGCGTTGATACAGATTGAGCAGTTGCTGACAACTGTGAAAACCAATTAGAAAAAATTAATAGTGCTTATGGATTACGCAATTACTCATGATTACCCATACTTAACCCTGCCCTTAACAGATACGGCTGTGGCTTAAAACCAACAATAAAGAATTATTAAGGCTTTTTGGACCGGATTATCAGACTAATCGCCATAAATTTCAGAATTTTTAGATATGGGTAAAGCGAAACGACCCAAAAGTAGATTCGTTGGAGGAAAGTGGGAAATAGTCGTGGTGATATGGCAAATAATCAATGCGGCTCCCCAAAAACAGGAAAAATCCGGAAAAAATTATGAGCGTCAAGAATCTGGGTAGGGGTAGCCAAAAAAACATTACGGTTTAGATTTTCTACCCACGCCCCCGAAGTGGCTGGGCAGGGAGGCTAGGCTAGTTGAGTAAAAGGCTCTATTATTATTGAAACAAGCAAGCTGCTTTTCGTTGGCGGCATCTAGCAAGGTCAATTCAGAAACAGGCACTTCCATGCCCACCTCATAGTCGGCATGGTTCTTATTGATTTTTGCGGTCAGCACTTCGCCAGATGGGGAGAGAACGAAGAACCTGAAACTGCGGCCTTTGCCAATCAAATCGAACTTTTCAATTTTGACTGTATCGGGTGCGGAGGAAGTGGCGGAGGCTTTTTTGCACGATTTTCCTTTTGTGCTTTTGCTTTTGCGGGATCCTTTGGGCATTGCCTAGTTTTGCTTCGGCAGACATACATCCGCTGATAGGTAAACCATAACACCCTAAAAAGTCCAGCGTGGACTGCACCCTGACCGATTTGGTTTTTTGGGGATCAGCGGAGAGAGCGACCATATAAACATCCTTGTCTCGGTTATATTCGGAAACACTGTAAAAGTGGCACATGGAATGTGAATTGAAAATTATTCAATTGAAAGCGGGAAACGGGAGTCGGACCCGCGACATCGACCTTGGCAAGGTCGCGCTCTACCACTGAGCTATTCCCGCAAATTATGACGCGTATCAGCGCCGTCTTGCCGAACACAATTTCATAGTAATAATATGACCATGATATGTCAAGACGTCATTAGTCATCTTGAATACTCTTTGACATCATGAATAATATAAGCCTATGTCAATAATCCAGCTTTTTAAAAATATTCTTCCCTATGTCCGACCCTATAAATGGCTCATTATCATGGCATTATCCCTGACTTTCGTTGGCGCGTTAACGTCGCAGGTCAATGCCTATGTGCTGCAATATACCGTCAACAGCATTGCCTCTCTTGTCGCGCAGCAAAAACCCTTGAGCGAAGGTTTGCACATTGTCGCGATTATTTCCGTCATCTTGTTAAGCAAAGAAATTATCAATATTCTGATTTCCTTTGGGCAGAAATTTTTCGGCGAAAAGGTCCGGATTTTTATCTCCAAAGATCTTGCCCAAAAGGTTATAGAAAAAGTTTTGACATACAAGATGGCGTTTTTTACCGCCGACGAAAGCGGCGCCGGAAAATTGCAGACACGTATAGATCAGGGTGTATCGAGTTTGACCCGTACGGTGCAGGTCTTTTTTATCGATATTTTTCCCCTGTTTACATCTGCCCTTGTGGCGCTTGCCGGTATGTTCAACGCCAATTTCAGCGTAGGTTTTGTGGCTTTGTGCATTGTGCCCATATATTTCTTTATCAGCCAGCGGCAAGCCAAAAAACTCAAAGGCTGGCGGCGCAACATCCGCAGCTACCGCGAAAACAAGTCCGGCGGAATTATCAATATTCTGGATTCAATCAGCGTAATCAAATCCTTTAATCGCGAAGATATTGAGGCAAAAAAACAACTGGAACTGCAAACAGCTCTGACCGACACGCAAATGCGTACACGCTCGACCAATTTTAAATTTGACGCTCTCAAAACCTTTACCGAACAGTTCGGCGTTGTGATTATAATAATATTAACCGCTTATCTTGTGTTGTCCGGGCAGATGCAAATTGGCGCGATTATGCTTCACATCATGCTGTTCAACAACGTAACGGCTCCAATCCGGCAGTTACACCGTATCTACGATGAAATTAACGATGCCCTGATTTACGCCGAAGGTTTCTTTGATATTGTGAATTCCGATCACCAGAAAGAACAATCCGGCGATTACAGGCCCGAAAAAATCACCGGAAAATTTGAGCTGAAAAATGTGGATTTTTCATATCCGAACGGAACAAAAGCCCTGTTTAATGTGGATATGACAATTATTCCCAATAAAATCACGGCGCTGGTGGGACTTTCCGGCGCCGGTAAAAGCACGGTAATAAATCTGCTTGATAAATTCTATGAGCCTTCTTCCGGAGAAATTCTTCTTGACGGTGTTCCGCTGCGTGATTATGACACAAAGTTTCTGAGAGAGAACATTGGGCTTGTTTTGCAGAAAAATCATATTTTCAGCGGAACCATCGCGGAAAATATTTTTTACGGTAATCCCAATGCCTCTTACGAGGAAATGGTGGAAGCTTCAAAGCAGGCTTACATTCATGATCAGATTATCAAACTGCCGGATGGTTACGAATCCTCCGCGTTATTGCTTTCAGGCGGCCAGCAGCAGCGAATTGCCATTGCGCGGATGTTTCTGAAAAAACCGCCTATCATTTTCCTTGACGAACCTACCGCGAGTCTTGACGCCATTGCTACCGAGCAAATCAAGAACAGTCTGGATGCCATAAAAAAAGATCGAACGGTAATCATCATTTCCCACAGTATATCGCAGTTTATTGATTCCGAAATGATTTATGTAATGAAGCAGGGGCATGTGGTAGAACACGGCACACACGAAGATGTTTACCGTCAGAATGGCGCTTACAAGGAAATATTCGACGCCGCGGCCCGCAGCCTGAATGTGGAAAGAATCAGCGGTACGTTGGAAAAGAAATGATCTGTATTTGAATCTGTATTTGACCGGAAAACCATAATGTATTTGTAATGCTCTATTTAAAAGAAAGCCCCGAGGATAACCCCGGGGCTCACTTGGCTATTTCTTGGCTGCAGGTTTCTTCGGGGCAACGGCTTTGTCAATTTTTTTTGCTGTTTTATCGATTGCTTTTCCCGTACTCTTCGCTTCTTTTACAACCTTTTTTTCGGTCTTGGCGATTTCCTTGCCCGCCTTGTCAACTTTTTTGACGGTCTTTTTGACGTCGCTGTTTACCTGCTTTTCAGCCTTTTTTACCTGCTTCTCAGCCTTGTCAACATCTTTGCTGACTTTTTTCAGAGTGCTTGAGGTCTTAGAAAGTACTTTTGCCATTTGGATAACTCCTTTATATATTTATCGACAATATTAATGATATTCTTCAAAATAACAAAAATCAAGAAATTTTTTTTCTGTCTGCCAAATTCCAGCGCTTTATTCACGACATGCAATTTCGTTTTAATAAGTTGAGCCGCGAAGGGATCGAACCTTCGACCCGCAGATTAAGAGTCTGCTGCTCTACCAGCTGAGCTAGCGGCCCAATAAACGCATCGATTCTTGATGTAATCTACCGGAAAGGTCAGAGAAGGTCAAGCCGGTTTTTTGTCTGACCGCAGGTTCCTTCCTAACCCGATTTCGAAAAATGCTCGATTTTTTCTTATAATATTGCTAAGACTGGTAATCTGTGGTATAATTCGTGGTATGAAAAGGATATTTTTTATAACTATTGTTTTATTATTAACCGGAATGGTAACCTTTGCCCAGGATGTAGATATGTCATACTACACCGAGGAACTCAACAGGACTGACGCGACCATTTTCGACATTTTCGATATATTGGAAGTTGTCAGTAAAGACAATATAACAGGCATCGGCGATTTTTACGAAGGCGCCCTGAGAACGATATTTAACAAGTTCCCAAATTTCAGAACCAGCCGCGAAAGATTGGCAATCCAGGATTCCGCAAGAATTATCCTCCGGGGGCTTATTGCGGAGAAGCAGACCTCGGCGGCTCCGCTGGTTTGGAGATTAATCCAGGAATTTGATATTGTTCAGGAGCAAAACGACGGACTTCTCATGAATGAGGCGATGGTTACACTGGGAGAGATAGGCGCAACGGAATACGCTCCTCATATTATCCTTCATCTGGAAAATTACAATGGCGAGCAAACTCCTGATTTAGGTTCCAGGAGAAAAATACAGCTTGGAGTTATGGGCGCAATCAGCGCAATTGAATCCCTAAAGGTACCGGAAGGTATCAAGCCCGTTTTTTACGCGTCCATAGGATGGTACGATCCCGAGATAAGGGCTATAGCTGCAAATGCGCTCCCCAATATAATGGATGATCCCGGTAAAATTATAAGCGAAATTATACAAAGTCCTTTCAATGATCCCAGCGTCAAGTACGCCGCATGGCAGAAACTGCTTCTGTCCAAGGCGCCTGATAGCTCCAAAGCGGAAGTCGCGGCTGTAGCTCTTGAAATAAGTTATTCGTACATTACCCAGGTTCGTGAAGACCAGAATATTTTAAGATATATGCGCATGAGTGCCATTGACGCAATCCGTACAACGCGAATTGCAAGTGATTCCGTGTATCCCTATCTCGAGAGAACTTACAGGGAGAGCTTTCATACACCCAATATAGATCTTGAGGAAATCAAATTGATTATAAGTACCTTATCGGCGCTGAGAACAAATGAATCAGTGGATCTCCTTACGGCATTCCTCAGAGAGCTCAACATCAGAAGGCGGAGCGGCCCCTGGGGAAACACTGAAAGAGAGATGATGCAGGTTCTTATACCCGCAATAGCGGTCACAGGAACCCAGTCTCAAGCGACAATGCAGCTTCTCTCGGTAATTCAGCGATCCTCACTCTATACAGGCGGAGAGCAGGGCTGGGCTGAAAACGCATTGAGGACACTGGTAAAGTAAACTCTTTCTTTATAACATAACGAATTAAATTTCTGCGTCCGGCCCGACTCGAACGGGCTACCTACGGATTCGAAGTCCGTTACTCTATCCAGATGAGCTACGAACGCTCTTTGGGTGGATGACGGGGTTTGAACCCGCGACGACCAGATCCACAATCTGGGACTCTACCCCTGAGCTACATCCACCAAAAAACAAGTTAAATATGCCCAGAAGTATCTGTTTTGTCAAGTTGCAGATAATGCCGCCGGGCAGCGTGCTGCCTAACAAAGCGGCCTTTTTCCCTTAAATTGAGCTTTTAAAAAGCCGATAAATAAAAAAAGGTTATTTTGAAGCTTGATTAGGAGAGAGTATGAAAGAAACCTGGAACTTTGATCGCTGCGTATCTGTTTTAAACAGTGAAATTGAACTCATAAAGAAGATCAGCGCTGCGCAGGCTTTGGTGCGGCAGGCAGTGATGAAGCGGGAATGGGCTAATTTTGAAGAACGCATGTATGAAGTTAATCGCCTTGGCGAGGAATTTGCCATTCTTGAGGAAACCAGAGCCGCTCTTTTTGCCGCTTTGTCTCCGGAAGAAAAACCCTTCTACGATCTGATTACAACCCTTCCGCCCGTAGAATGCCGTGAGCTTTCACGCCTTTACAGGGAACTTAGGGTGGAAACCTTCAAAATGCGGGCCATTAACGAGACCTTCCTCTCCTATTTGAGTGAGGTGAAAACTCTGTCGGACGCCTACATTGAAGCTCTTTGCCCGGCAAGGGGCAGCAAAATGTACACCCGTAAAGGCTGCAAGGTTTCACAGGATCTTCGGAGTATTGTTATTAATAACCGTTTCTAGGAGCAGAGAATGACATCAACTTTTTCAGGCATTGAGATTGGAAAGCGCGCTGTAAACGCTCATCAGCAGGCGTTGAATATAACCGGTCACAATCTTTCAAATATTTCGACAAAGGGATATTCCCGCCAGCGTGTTGAATTTACCGCTTTTGAACCCATCTACCTGCCGGGTCTTAACCGTGAAGAAACTCCCGGCCAGATAGGGCAGGGAGTGATCGTAGGGAGTATTACCCGTCTAAGGGACGAGCTCCTTGACCGGCGCATCATAACTCAGGCCGGTGGAGAGGGCTATTGGAAAGCGCGGGATCCATATATTCGCGAAATGGAAAAGATTTACCTTGAACCCGGAGGTAATTCCATCAGAAGCAAGATGGATGATTTCTGGAATGCCTGGCAGGAACTGTCAATCTACCCGGCGGACACGGCTCCGAGACTTTCCGTTCTTGAAAGGGGCAAAACCCTTATGGACGGTATTCATGATCGATACCATGCCCTCAAGACCCTTCAGGAAAGGGCTGACGAAGATATGCGCATGAGCGTAAGGCAGGTAAATGAACTTTCTACCCAGATTGCCGGGCTCAATGAAACAATTCAGAAAGTTAGGGCTCAAGGGGATAACCCCAACGATCTTTTGGATCGCAGGGATCTTTTAGTGGACAAAATTTCAAACATGCTCAACATTACGGTTGATTCGAGAGACCCGGACGAATTTATTGTTCATACCAACGGGACTGTCCTGGTACAGGGCAGGATAGGCCGCCAGTTCGATTTGGAACTCAATCCCGAGACAGGATATTCAAACATTATATGGGACGATACCAGGAATAAACTTGAGTTTTTGAACGGAAATCATAATGGAAGCATTGGCGCGCTGCTTGATTTAAGGGATGTTACAATTAAATCCGAAATTCAAACCCTGGATAACATGACCATGAACTTTGTAGGCCTTGTGAATGAAGTACACGAAGACGCCTACGGTCTTAACGGGGTAACCGGCTTAAAGTTCTTCGCCGAGCATCCCTTTGTTACAAACGTAAACGGTAATTATGATAAAAGCGGTGACGGAGAATACGACTCGTCATATATATTCAGAGTTTCCGGAACAAATGTACTTGAAAGCCGCGCCCAGGTCGGTCTTGAAGGAAAAATAACCCTTTCCGCGTCCGGTGAAAACCGCGAGATTCCCTATTATGCGACAGATACAGTCGCGGATATTATCACAAGAATTAACAATTCAGGTGCGGAAGTTACCGCCAGGCTTAACCGTGAAGGCATTCTCACCATGAAGGCTACTCCCTCTGCCAACTGGGAAAACCCTGATTTCGTTATACGCCACATCGAAGACTCCGGCCGTTTTCTTGAAGGTTATGCCGGACTCCTGAAAGCTTCAGGGCCGGAAGGCGCTTACGACTGGTCAAAGCCGGACGCGGTGCAATCCCTTAGAGGCGCTCCGTCTGATTGGGAGGTGGCGCCCATTGCCCATCCTTCCGGATGGATTGAGATTAATCCTTCCCTGCTTCGTGATCCGCTTTCAATCGCCGCCGGATTCGGTGAAAACGGAAGAGCCTCAAACCCGGGTAACGGCGAAGCCGCTTTGGCAATTGCCTCTATCAGAAATACCGAAGCGATGGTTGGGCAGTTCAAAACTTTTGATGATTATTTCGCGGTTTCCGTCGGGCAAATCGCTCTTTTGGGTGAACAAAGCCAGATAGCGCTTGAGACACAAAACACGATGATGAAACAGCTCCACGAAATGCGGCAGTCAATTTCAGGAGTCAGCGTTGATGAAGAGCTTTCAAATATGATCAAATACCAGCACGGTTATGCAGCGGCGGCAAGATTTATCACCGTCGTGAATTCCATGCTTGATACCTTAATTAACAGAATGGGGGTGTAAACCATGAGACGAGTTTCAACAGATATGCCCAATACGGATATACAGTTTTATCTTCGGAGACAGGAAGATAATATACAGAATTTAACCAATAAGATCACAGGCGGAACCAGACTGAATCAGCTTAGGGATGATCCTCTTGCGGCGTCACACGCGGTACGCTATGAATCATATCTGGCAAGGCTTGAGCGCTTTGAAAACAACGTGCTTTATTCCAAGGATCACTACAATCAGGTTGACATTTATCTTCAACGCGCCGTAGACGTAATGCAGCGCATAAGGGAGCTTGCGGTAACCGGGGCTAACGGTATCTACAATAAAGAAGATACCAGGGCTATGGCTGTGGAAATAAATGAACTTCTCAAAGAACTTGTTTCGGTTTCCAATACTATAGGCCCTGATGGAAAACGTCTCTTTGCGGGAGACAAAGCTTTCACCGAGCCTTTCAGAATTGTAGAAGGAACAGTTGAAAACGGAGGAGGATCTCTTGTCGTTAACGTTGAGTATCGCGGTTCCGGACCGGCAAGAAAAACAGAAATAAGCGAAAACACCTACGCCGAACTGGACATAGGGGGAGGGGAGGCGTTCTGGGCGGAAAGAATGCAGATTTTCTCGCAGGTGGACGCCTCCAATTGGCGCGCTGCCGATGACGGCGCTTTTTATGTAGACGGCTATGAAATACCCATAAAGGCAGGGGATACGCTTCCTGCAGTAGTTGCAAAAATAAATGACTCGGGCGCTCCGGTAAAAGCCTCTGTCGATCCGGAAACAAAAGGGTTAATGATCAGCGGAACCAATCCTCACCTTATCAAAATGGAGGATAAACAAGGTTCCAATACTCTCGAAGAACTTGGTGTAATTCAGTTTAATAATGATCCTTCCGCGCCGAACTGGTCGCCTTCCGCCAGGGTAGCCGGAGGTTCTGTCTTTGATATGGTAATACGCGTTCGTGACGCTCTCTTAAGAGCGGACAGTGAATATGTGGGAAGTTTAGGAATTAGCGGCATTGATCTGGGGTTGACTAACCTTGAGACAAGGCTCACCGAAATCGGAAGCCGGCAGGAAAGGGCAATGGTCACCTGGAACAGACTTAATCAGGAGATACCCAATGTTGCGTCAATGCTTTCAAGGGAATCCAGCGTGGATATGATGGAGGCGGCAACAAACATGGCTATGATGGATTTCGCGCATAAAGCGGCTTTACAGACTGCGGCGAAAATAGTTCCTCCGACTTTGCTGGATTTCCTGCGTTAGCCGATTGTGGTATAATATTTAGAGGAGTAGATTGTGAAAGTCGCTACTAAAGCATACGGCTCTATAGAAGTGGACGAAAATCAGAAGCTCGTTTTCCCTTCCGGGCTTTTTGGTTTTGAAACACTGAAAAATTATATTCTCCTTGATGCTGAACAACAGCCTTTTTATTGGCTTCAATCCCTTGATGTTGAGAGAGTTGCCTTCATCCTTATAAACCCGTTTCTTTTCAAGCCTGATTACGAAATGAACATCGACAATGAAGAATTGCATCAAATTGGGATTACAGATCCCGGAAAAGCAGTGATTTTTTCGATTGTGACCATCCCCGGAGACGGCCCAATGACAGCCAATCTGCAGGGACCTTTGGTAATCAACCGTGAGAGCCGTCTCGGCATTCAGGCAATTTTAACAGATTACAGATGGAAAACCAAACACGATATTGTCGCGGAACTAAACGCGGTTAACAAGGCAGGACGGTAAAACTATGCTCATACTGTCCAGAAAGACTAACGAGAAAATAATGATAGGGGATGAAATATCAATCTCCATTATTGAAATCCGGGGGGATCAGGTGCGTATAGGCGTGGACGCTCCAAAATCGGTAAAGGTATTTCGTCAGGAAGTTTATGACGCAATCAGAGCCGAAAACAGGGCAGCCGCCGAGTCCGCTTCCATTCTTCCGGTTCTCGGAATAGACGCCAAAAGGGAACCTCTTTAGTCAGATAGAATTCAAGTTTCTTTCTTAACATCCTGATAATCTTCAAATATGCGGTCAAAATCACTTTCCACTGAATTAAAAACATCTACGAGGAAAGGATCAAAATGCCTTTCCTTTCCTTCTTCGATTTTGTTGATGGCTATATCGTGTTTAAAAGCAGGCTTATAACTCCGTTCCATTCTGAGGGCGTCATATACATCGGCAATGGTCACTATCCTCGCCGCAAGGGGAATCATTTCACCGGAGAGTTGATAGGGATAACCCGAACCGTCCCAGCGTTCGTGATGGGAGAGGGCAATTTCTTTCGCCATCGGATTGGGATATGTTGAAAGAATGAAGGCGCCGTTTTTGGTATGCTCCCGCATTACGGTCCATTCCCAATCAGAAAGCGGCCCTTCCTTGTTCAGAATATCGTCGGGAGTTCCAATTTTCCCGACATCGTGCATTGAAGCCAAAAAACCGATATTGTCAATAAAATCCGCGTCAATTCGGTTATACTTTGGATCCTTGCTGGAAAAAATCTCTTCGGCGAGTCTTCTGGAATAATAATTCACCCTTACGATATGTTTACCTGTATCGTTGTCTTTCAGTTTGGATGCTTGCAGCAGGCTCAAAAAGGTATTCCTTGTGAGTTGTTTGTTTTCCTCGGTTACATCATCAAACATTACTACGAATTCTTCAGGAGCTTTTTCCTCAAGTTCAGCAGGGAAAATATATACCTTAATCTGGACAGAAACCACGTTTCTGGATTTTATTCGAACTTCTCCTTTCCAAAAATAACTGTTTTGCCCGTCTTTAACGGTTTCCCGGATTTTGCGTATTTCATCAATTCCGAAAGATTTGCCGAAGGCGTCTATAAAGTATTGGCCGGAAAGATTTACATATCCTTTGAAAAGATGCTTACAGGCCTCATTAGCGAAAAGAATTTTCAAATCTCTATCGATAAATAGCACAGGGAAAAAACTGTTGGCGTACGGATTCGGTTCGCAAAAATGATTCCTGGTATTAAGTTTTCCTGACATTTCAAAATTCAGCAATTTATAATATAATCCTGACATTTTTGCCGCTTCACTCATTTTTTTATCAACCTCGGTTCAATTCCGCGTCACTTTTTCTTAAATAGAGGAGCCCTGAATCATTGACCGCGTTTAGTATACCATTTCCCGCTATTTTTAACAATTCCTGCGCTCTCCCTCTCTTGAAGCAAGGATCTATCATCATATACTCACTGGGCAAATGATCCGCCAGAGCCGAAAAAAGCATTTTTGCCCCGGATCCGGTTAAAACCAGAGGTTCCTGGCCGGAAAACCCGGCTTTTAAAGCCTCTTCCGCGAGTGTTTCCGGGGAGGCGTCCAAATACCTGGTAAGCCGTTCACCCGCACGGTAAAGTGCGGCAAAAAAACAGCCCTTTTTGGCGTCCATGGAAGGCAATACAAGCCCGGGCCAAACTGACAGGGGGAAAGCAAGGCAATCCAGAGTGGGGATTGCGGTGAAA
>Ga0209755_10005472_pt1 | contig 14430 bp, 22 predicted proteins | sample TergutCo191P1_FD_187301 | JGI IMG/M metagenome (GOLD analysis project Ga0209755, IMG submission 187301) | Cornitermes sp. P1 segment gut microbial communities from Petit-Saut dam, French Guiana - Co191P1 (SPAdes) (version 2) | ecosystem: Host-associated > Arthropoda: Insects > Digestive system... | reverse complement strand
TTACTATGAGAAATCTCAAATGCAAAGTTTACGAGGATGAAGTGATAATCTGCGAGCCAAATAGAGAGCAGAAAGATATCTGCAAAAAACTAGATATTGTAGTGCCCAAAACCTTGGGAATTTAGGAATTTACACTCCAACGAAAAACGAACTAACTAAAACCGTATTTTCGCCGAGAGCTGAAAACATGCTAGCCACTACCACGTAAAAACTATCAACTTTTCTGATAGATTACAATATAACTAATCAACAAAAAAGAGCGGAAAAATAGTTGTTTAGTTATTTCCTTTTAATTTATTCACATTTCTATTATTTGACCTGCGTTTTATAAACAATGTCCAGAATACAATAATAACTGTAAGTGAAAAAACACCTATTATGACGGCATAAACCGTAGTATTAGTTGATAACTCTGTGTCAGTTCCACTTCCATTGTCTATAGTAAAATAGATTGTTTGTTTGTCGTAACCAATTTCTTGACTTTGATGTGTTGAATAGATACCGTAAACTGTTAAACTATGTGATCCTTTTTGTAGATTTTCAAGATTTACAACGCCAATAATTAAATTTATAACTTCACGGCCATCGTCATCAACAAAGTCCTCTGTATCAACAACATAACGGACATAAAGGCCCGTAGGTCCGCCACCAAAAATTAAACCTCGACCATCGTCATCAATAATAATGTCTTTTACATCAACTATGTTATCGACAGTGAGTGGTATTGTCACGTTGTCTTTTTTATCGAGACTATATATTAATGTCATGTTGTTAGTGTGACAGTTAACAAAAGTTTTAACAGTAACGTTAAGATGAACTTGGTTTGTTGTATATGTAACGTTTGAGGGTGAATTTATGCGAATTGGTGAAACAAGTGTAAAATCTTCACCGTTAACAGTATATTGTGCTTGAATAGGCTGTAAAACACACAATGATATCAATAGACACCCCATAAAGAGGCAGTTGCGACTTAACTTCTTTTTTAAATTCATTTTACCCCTCAACTAATTCTGTAGTGGAGGAAGATATTTAAAGATTCCTAAAAATGCCGCGTAAAAACTAAAATTTTTTTAAAAGGAAACCTGAAGGATCTAGCAAAGTTTACTTTACAACTCCGAAAAAAAGTTTTTCAGATATAATTTGTATGCCTCCAAAAACATTGTTTTGAATTGTAAAGTAACTAAGAATTGTTATTGAATAAAGTAATCAGTTATTGTAATGATGCTTATAGAGTATACATTATATCAAATGTGTCCTGTAGATATTATTTAGTAACGATTCCTAAGTTTTGTTTCCAACGGGGCACGAGCCTCAGAGGAGACAACGTCCGCGATAAACGTAACGGTATATGACACCATGTTTTTCATTAGCTCAAAAAAAAAAAATAAAACACTTCCACTCTTAATGGAATAACACCGATATTTTTAAAATACCGCTTCTATTATATAGTAAATTCTATTCGAAACATTGGTGCCTGCACTAGTAGGTTAGGAGACTATATGGGGCGCATTATTTTTGTCTTCACGATAATTAAACGAACCTGCTTTATTAGCTGAGTTTCACGTAAAAATCATCAGTATGATCATATTTTTGAAAGTACGCCATAGTTATTGCATCTGTTGTCTGCAAACAAGATTCAAGTATAGAATTAGCATGGGCTAAAAATATGCTACCAACATCCATTTTGTGCCTCTTTCTTACCTAAATCCTGAAAATATAGTTGTGCAGTTTTGGTAAAAAATGGTGGAATGGTTAAATTAATGGTTTTTTAAGTGTTTTTTAGTAGGTTAAATTGTAAAGAATATAGTTATGTTTTGTGTAATTATAGTTATGTTGTATTAGTGGTAAATGTTTTTTTGTTTTGTAGTTATGTTTTTAATGAATTTTTGTGTTCGGTTACTGCGATATTGTTGTGCTTTACGGGAATTTAGGTTTCTTATTGTTGAGTTATGGTGGCAATGATTCGTTCAACATCTGTTTTGTTGGTTGTTTTGTTGTCAGTGATTTATGTGGAGTGCTGCTGTTGGTAGATAGTGTGTGTTTTGATATTCGACCAACTGAGAGGTCAAGCGTACTGGATGAGATAGAAATTTAGGCGTTTTTGTTGGGCAATTGTTTGATGATGTGGCGAGCTCTTTATAGGTGTTGTTCATAGTTGTGAATTGGCTTGTTGGCTTTTTTATCCTTATTGTTTTTGGAGTTTTAAAAATTTGAGGGAGGATACCACACGTAACTAAGTGGTGCCGGGGACGGGATTCGAGCCCGCGACTTCTGGCAAAGAGCGTTTAGCCCCTTTTGTCTCCAGATTATGAGTCTGGCGCCCTAGCCAGGCTAGGCTACCCCGGCAACCTGTGCCTACCGTTGGTTACGGTTGCATATCAGTCTATAATCAGTCATTTAAACTTTAAGTTTTTTCTAAAAGAAATCTTTTAAATTATTTTTCAAGTTTTTCTATTTTGTTCTCAGTGGCAATATAGACAAGGTCAGTTAAGTCTACAAAAAAACCTGTCTCAATAACCCCTGGGATATTTTTCACTTTAAAGGCCATTTCTTTAGGTTTACGTATTAATCCAAAGTTAACATCTATTATCATGTTTCCGTTATCTGTGATTATTGGTCCAAGTTTGCCTTTTCCTTCTCTTATAATAGATGTTCCTCCTAAAGATGCAATTTTTCTCTCTACAAGAGCAAGGGCAAAGGGTAAAATTTCAATTGGGACTGTTTGATTATTTTCGCCTAAAACTTTTACACGTTTACTTTCATCGACAATTATAATGTTGTATTTACTTGCTGTGGCAACAATTTTTTCTCTTAATAAGGCAGCACCCATGCCTTTTATGAGGTGTAGTTCGGGTGTAACTTGATCTGCGCCATCTATGGTTATGTCAATTACGGGATGTTCGTCAAGGGTTGTTATTTGGATGCCGTGTTGAACTGCTAGTTGAAACGTTTGATAAGATGAGGGGATGCCCATAATTTTTATGTTTTCCTCTTTTGCGCGTTTGCCTAGTGCTTCAATGGCAAAAGCGACAGTTGTTCCGCTTCCTAAACCAACAATGAAGTGATCTTTAACATGTTTAACCGCTTCAAGGGCTGCGTTTTTTTTTGCTTCCTGAATTAATTCTGCACTAGTTTTCAATTTCCATCTGTCCTAGTTTGTCTAAAACTTTTTCAACTTCGCTTCTGATAGAATCTATGCGTTTTTCTGCCTCGCTTTTTGCATCAGTTTTTTCAGTTGGAGGTTTACGTTTCTTTTTAGTTTTTTCTTCGCCTCTACTGCTGTTGTTGCTGTTTGTTGGTGTGTGTTTTTCTTCTTCTTCCTCTTCTTCATCATCCTCTTGTTCCATTTGTATTGGAACAGGGGTTGGTAGCTTTACGGGAATTTCTCTTATAGGTTTAATGTCTATTTTTCCACGTAATTCTTCAACTTTACTTGTTAATTCGCCGAAACGTTCGCTAAAAAGTTGCATTAAATCCTCTTGCATACCTTCTAGTTCATGTAATGCAACAATGGTTTCGTCTTTAGCTATGGATTCTTTAATTACATTCATGCGATTTTTGTAAGTTAGTGCAAGTTTATCTCGTTCGGTCTCTGTAATTTTACCCTCAGCTTGTGCCTCATAAAGCCGTCTTATAGAATCACCTAAAATTTCGCGTTCTAAATCTAAAATGCGCAATTCATCTTTAGCATTTGACGCTGTAGCGGTTTGAACGCTCTTTGATACTCTAAAAGGCAGATTAGTCTCATCTGATTCTGAGACGTTTTTGGATTCTTTTCCTTTATTTTTGCTTTCTGTAACAGTTGCTGTGGGTTTTGGCCTCTTTTTATTTCGAAGTCTCATGCCAAAGAACATTGTCATGGATATGGCTACAGCTAGCGTCACCACTAAAATGATTATTATTGTGATTAGGGTGGAGTCGTCTAACCAAGCCATGCTACGCTATCCTCACTAATATGAATATGTCGGATATATAAATAAATTAACGTAATTTATTCCCTTTACTTGCAAAAAACATGTTTAACTGTGCATGTGCGTCTCTGTAATTGTTTAGTTATGTTTTGGTGGCGCTAATTTTTGTTCCCTAGTGAGTTTGGAAAAACTATATATGACTATTTGTACTACAAAGTGTTGACACACCTCACGCGTTCGAATTGATCCTTCGCAAGGAACTTATCGGTCTATAAAACTAAAATCTTAGTTGTGATACGGAAAGCCATATAAATTGCTTCTACGTGTTGGTTTGCGCATCGGAGATATAGAAATGCCAAAATGGGGATACTCCATCATTCAAGAAACCTTAGATCCAGAAAAAACAGCGAAAGCAAGCGGAAGAGAACTCAAGGTGTCCCATAAAGCGGCAAGGGAAGTATGCCGCGCTGTTAGGGGTATGATGCTCAGCACAGCTAAAGAATATCTGCGCGGCGTCATAGCAATGAAAAAAGCTGTCCCCTACGCGAGATACAAGAAGAAACTCGGCCACAGACGTGGTTTAGTCCGTACTTTTGCCGGAAGATATCCAATAAAAACATCTGCTCAGGTCCTTCGTGTTATAGAAGCGGCAGAATCAAACGCTGAAAATAAAGGCTTAGACGTTGATCGCTTAAGAATTATTCACGCTGCTGCATATCCTGGTATGAAAATTAAACGTTTCACTCCACGAGCACAAGGCAGGGCATCACCAAAATATAATACTACAACACACGTCGAAATTGTCTTAGACGAGAAACCGGGAGAATAGGCATGTCAATAGTTAAACGTTTTATAACAGAATCAATAAAGAGAAACGAAATTGACGAGTTTTTACAGAAAAAACTTGAACGCGCCGGATACGGCGGAGTTAACCTTTCTAAAACCCCTCTGGGAACACATGTTGTTATCTATGTTATGCGACCCGGTTTAGTCATCGGTCGAGGCGGAGAAACAATTAAAGAACTTGCAGCTTCCCTAGAAGAAAACTTTAAACTTTCTAACCCACAAATTAGCGTTTCCGAAATTGAAGTCCCCGAATTTAACGCTTTAGTCGTTGCAAATCGTGTCTCATCAGCTCTACAAAGAGGTGTTCACTTCAGACGCGCAGGCTTCTGGGCACTTAACCAAGTTATGGAAGCAGGCGCATTAGGCTGCGAAATTGTCATAAGCGGCAAACTTCGCACAGAACGCGCAAGATTTGAAAAATTCCGCGCCGGATACTTCCCAAGATGTGGCGAACCAGCACTAGTTTTCACAAAAAAAGCTGAAGCCCATGTACAACTTAAACCAGGCATGCTCGGTGTGCGCGTTAAAATAATGCCCCCAGATGCCCAATTCCCCGACAAAATTAAAATAGTCGCAGAACTACCCGTAAACGAAGAACCCGAAATAATTACAACATCACCAGTCGAAATCAAAGAACCAATACCTGCACCAGAACCAATACCTGAACCTCTACCAGATGAAACAGTTACAGCAGAAGAAGTAACAGACGAAGCACCAATACCTGCAGCGCAAGTCAAAGAAAAAACTGAGGAGACCAAAAAATAATGCCTATATTGAGACTACAAGAAATAATTAACATGTCCAGTGGAGATAGGACAAAAAAACTATTAGAACTACGCACTGAACTTGCACATATGAAAACTATGATACGTGCAGGTGGCGCCGTAGAAAATTCAACTCGCGTAAGAGAGTTACGTAAAACTATCGCGCAAATTCTCACAATTGAGAACGAAGTGCGACTTAACCTTAGGGCTACAGCAAAAAAAGAAAAAGCCGCTGATAAAAAGTCCAAGGTGAACGATTCAAAGAAGGAGAAACAAACTTAATGAAAGTTACCCCAGACATCATCCGGTATGAATTTATCGGCACGGCAGCTCATGTCGCCCACAGTAATCATTTTGATTATCTTGGACTAAGCGGCAGAGTTATCGGGGAAACAAAGAACACCTTCACTTTAAACAGTGAAAACAAAATTAAACGCGTAATCAAAGACTCTGCTGTTTTTAACTTCACATTCAATGATGGTACAACCGTTGAGATTGACGGTAAACTTTTGATTGGAAGACCAGAGGATAGACTAAAAAAAAGCATTAAGAGGTTATGGTAATGTCTCTAACATTCAAGCAACCTAAAAAAACATGTGATGACCAGAACTGTCCATTTCACGGAACACTTGCCATAAGAGGGCGTGTTCTTGAAGGTATAGTTGTTTCTGCAAAAATGGATAAAACAGTTATAGTTGACAGAGAATATATGCAATTCTCATCAAAGTTCTCAAGATACGAAAGAAGACATGGTCATGTTGCATCACACAATCCACCATGTATCGACGTTAAAGAGGGCGATAACGTAAGAATTGCTGAATGTAAACCAATTAGCAAAACAGTATCTTTCGTAGTTGTTGAAAAATTAGGAGAGAAAAAGTAAATGTGCGCAGCGAAAGCAAAGCAGAGAGCACTTACCGCAAAGGGTATGCTTGCTCACGGTCAAAAAGTCAGCAGAGGATTAGTAGCTGGTTCTGAACTTAGATGCACTGACAATACAGGTGCACGAGTTCTTCGTTTAATCCAAGCAATGGGTTACAAAGGACGACTAAGACGTTATCCATCAGCCGCAGTAGGTGACAAGGTAACCGTTTCAGTGCGTCAAGGATCACCCGATATGCGAAAAAAAATCTTCCAAGCAGTCATTGTACGCCAAAGAAGACCATTCCACCGAGTTGATGGTGTTTGGATACAATTTGAAGATAACGCGGCCGTAATTATTACACCTGAAGGCGAAATGAAAGGATCCGAAATCAGAGGTCCAGTAGCAAGAGAAGCGGCAGAAAGATGGCCAAGAATCGCCAGCGCTTCAAACATAATTGTGTAAGAGGGACAAAGCAAATGCAAATGAAAGTTAAAAACCCACGCAAACAACGAAAACGCCTCTTCACTGCGCCGGCTCATATACGCCACAAATTAATGGCTGCTCCACTCACAAAAGAGTTAGCCGAAAAACAAGGCGTAAAAACCCTGCCAGTACGCAAAGGTGACGTAATTCGTATTCAACGCGGAGACAATAAAGGATTTGAAGGAAAAATCTCCCGTGTCGACTTGAAAAATTATTGTATTTACATTGAAGGTTTAACACGAGAAAAAGTTGATGGCACCAACATTTTTCTCCCTGTACACCCTTCCAAAGTTATGATTAAAAACCTTAATCTCAACGACAAAAAACGCAAAGCAGTCATAGAACGAAAGAAACCACTTGAAAAAGACCATACACCCAAAACAACACAAAAACCCGTGTTAACTATTAAAACAAAAGCAAAACCAAAAATCGTTGTAGTCGGAGAAGTCGTTGCACCAACAAAATCACCAGTTAAAAAAACAGCAGCAACAAAAAAGACTGCTGTATCTAAGCCTAGTGCTAAACCAAAAACCCCTAAAACAGAAGAGGGAGGACAATAAATTTGGGAAGAAAAGGAAAAACAGCAAGGCTGAAACGTAAGCCAGCACCAAAATACTGGCCTATTCACAGAAAAGAATCACTGTGGGTAATTAAACCTGCAGCTGGTCCACACTCACTTCAAAGATGTTTACCTCTAACCCTCGTACTACGAGATGTACTTGGCGTTGCAGGTACCCGAAGAGAAGGAAAACTTATCCTTTCCGAAGGCAAAGTACAAGTTAACGGTATAGTCCGTAAAAAGGACGATTTCCCTGTTGGTTTAATGGATGTCATTTCTATGCCAACTGCGAACCAATACTATCGTGTAGTGCCTTCACATAAAGGGTTAATCCTGTCAGCAATTAGCAAAGAAGAGGCAAAATACAGACTTGTCCGCGTAGAAGATAAATCAACAACAAAGGTAGGTGTCCAAGTGGCACTTCACGATGGCACAAACATGTTAATCAGAATTGCTGATCCAAAGAACCCTGTTGAAGTAACATATGAAACCTTTGACATTCTAAAAATAAACATTGCAGACGGCCAAGTTGTTGGGAAACTAAAAACAAAAGAAAACAACACTGCAGTTATCACTGGCGGTAAAAACATTGGTGTTCAAGGTAAAATAGTTGAGATAGAAAAGACTGAAGCCAAAAAACGTCGTCAAGCACTAGTTGTCATTGAAAATGACAAAGGTGTACGTTGTCAAACTATTTTGGACTTTATCTTTTCTATCGATAACAACGAACCAGAACCCGTAATAGTTACAGAAGAACCGGAGGAAAACACAGTTGTCTGAAGACGCCCAAAATAAGTGGACTGAACATAAAATGTTACAACCACGCATCGAAAAAGTGGTTGTTAACCTTAACATAGGTAAGTCAGGCGAACCGCTTGAAAAAGCCTCTCGTGTACTTAACGAAATCTCAGGTCAGACCCCTTACAAAGCGAAAGCAAAGAAAAGCATTCGAGACTGGGGTATAAGACAAGGTGAACCAATCGCTTGTGTTGTAACTTTACGCCGAGAAAAAGGTATTGACTTTCTAAAAAAAGTTCTTCCAGTTATCGACAATAAGCTCTCTAAACGTTCATTTGACGAAATTGGAAACTTTGCATTCGGCTTAAAAGAACACATTGACATACCTGGTGTAAAATATGATCCAGAAATTGGTATATTTGGCATGGATGTTTGTGTTTCCGTTAACCGTCCCGGTCAACGCATAAAAATCCGTCGAAAACAAACAAAGCACGTAGGCAAAAAACATTTGCTTACATCCGAAGAGTCCATGGAATATGTGCGACAAACATTAGGAGTCGAAATAGTCTAAGAGAGTGAAATGTATGGGAAAACTGCAAATTAAAAAAGAGCGAAAACACGGCAAAGGTTCACGACCATGCGTTAGATGCGGTGCTTACGGACCAGTAATTCGGCGTTATAATCTACATTTATGTAGGCAATGTTTCAGGGAAGCCGCGCCAAAATTAGGCTTCAAAAAATATGAGTAGGAGCTAGGGCAATGGATACTTTAACAAATGGATTAATAACAATAATTAACAACGAGATGCGCAATAAACGTGAATGCATCATTAGCCCAGCCTCTAAACTGTTAGGTCGCGTTTTACGTATAATGCAACTTAACGGTTACATAGGTGAATTCGAATTCATCGATGATGGACGTCTAGGCAAATTTAAAGTTCAATTATTAGGCAGAATAAACAAGTGTGGTGCAATTAAACCACGTTTTCCATCTAAAGTCGGCGAATTCGAAGAATGGGAAAAGAAGTTCCTTCCATCAAGAGATGTGGGCTTAATGGTTGTTTCAACGTCAAAAGGTGTTATTGCACACAAGGATGCTGAACAAAAGAACGTAGGAGGAAGGCTGTTAGCCTTCGTGTACTAAGGTGTTTTTTATGCGGCTTTCAGAAATATCTAGAACTATCCAAGTCCCTGAAGATGTAACTATTAAACTGCAGGGTAAAGTGGTTAGTGTAAAAGGGGAAAAAGGCTCTCTAATACGAGATTTTTCTTTTGCTCCCATTTCAATTGACACCGAAGGACAAACTGTTCGTATCTCAGCAAAATGGCCTCGTAAAAAAGAATCAGCTCTTGTTGGTACAATATATTCGCATATTCAAAACATGATAACTGGTGTAACTAAAGGCTATTCTTACAAATTAAAAATTGTGTTCTCTCACTTTCCAATAAATGTAAAGCTTGAAGGCAAAAAAGTTCTAATTGAAAACTTTACAGGCGAGAGAAAAGCAAGGCACGTTAAAATCATTGGTGATGTCAAAGTTAAACTTGAAACAGAAGATATCATTATTTCAGGAATAAACCTAGAGGAAGTAAGTCAAACAGCTGCTAACATTGAGCAGGCATCACGTGTAAAAGGTAAAGACGCACGTATTTTCCTTGACGGCTTATACGTTTACGAAAGAAATGAGGGTATGGCATAATGACTGAAAAGAAACCACAATTACAACGTGATGCGCTTAAAACAAGAGAACGTGCACGAAATAAAAAACCTGCTTTCCTAAGACCTGAAAGCTGGCGTGATGTAAAGTTTAGTGAAAGCTGGAGAAGACCTCGTGGTCTAGACAATAAAGTTCGGCAAAAAGTCAAAGGCTGGCCAGCAAGTCCTAGCACTGGATACAAAGGTCCAAAAATTGCCCGTGGATTACATCCATCAGGCTATAGAGAGGTCCTTGTTTACAATGTTGAATCACTTGTTGATATTGATTCTGCTACTCAGGCAATTCGTATTGGTCACACCGTTGGCAAAAGAAAACGTGCTTTGATCATTGCTGAAGCTGAAAAGTTACAAATAAAAGTTCTTAATCTTGCTTTGGTTGCAGAAATAACGTCAGAGGCTGAAAGCATAGAAAAAACTGTCGATGAAAAGAAAACCAAAGAGCAGAAAGAAAAAGAAAAGAAAGCTAAAGAGAAAAAAATCAAAGAAAAGAAAGCCAAAGAGAAAAAAGACAAAGAAAAGGCTAAAAAGTCTAAGGAGAAGAAGAAATAATGACTAATCTATCTAGTCAAAGACGCCTTGCCTCAGATATTCTTAAAACTGGTGAAAACCGTGTTTGGATTGATCCTCAACGTATTAGTGATGTTGACGGTGCTATTACACGTGAAGAAATCAAGAAATTGATTTACGAAAAAGTTATCGTTTCATTACCTGAGAAAGGTGTTAGCCGTTCAAGAGCAAAGGTTATTCGCGAAAAGAAACGCAAAGGTAGACGGCAAGGTTCAGGAAGCTACACTGGTTCACCAAGAGCAAATGTAACTAAAAAAGAAGCTTGGATGATTAAAATTCGTTCCTTACGTCGTAAACTTCGCGAACTTAAAGCAAATAGAACTATTACTGAGGAAACATACACAGAATTCTATCGTATGGCCGGTAGCGGTCGATTTGAATCTGTTGCTGACTTGGAGCGTTATTTGAAATCAAAGGATCTATGGAGGAAACGTTAAGATGGCAAAAAATGCAAATTACCGTGTACAATTAAGACGCAGGCGCGAAGGTAAAACGGACTATCAAGCCCGTAAAGGCATGGTTATCTCCGGTAAACTCCGTTTAGTTGCTAGAGGATCATTGAAGAACGCTACTGTACAGATTATTAAAGCAAAATCCGAAGGCGACTTTGTTTTAGTTGCTGCAAACAGTAAAGAGTTAAGCAAACAATTTGGTTGGAAAGCTCCAACAGGCAATATTCCCGCGGCATATTTAACTGGATTACTTTGTGGTTTGAAAGCTAAAAAAGCCGGTGTTAAAGAAGCCATATTAGATGCAGGTCTTGTTTCTCCCACTAAGGGTGCAAGAATCTTTGCTATGCTAAGTGGTGTTGTTGATGCTGGCGTTGCTGTTCCCTTCAGTGAAGAAAAACTGGTTAAAGAGCGCATAAAGGGTGAACAAGTCGCAAAGTATGCGAAAGAACTTGGTATCGGTTCAGATGAATACAACAAAAAGTTTGCGACATACATCAAAGCAGGTATTGCCCCTGAAAAATTACCTGAACACTTTACAAAAGTTAAAGCAGATATAATTGCGTCATTTAAGGGTGAGAAGAAGAATGAGTAGACAACAACGAGAAGATCGCGATAGGCGTACAGTAAATCTTGAACAGTGGGTTCCAAAAACTCGCCTCGGCAAGATGATTCAAGAAGGCAAAATTACAACAATGGAAGACCTATTTCTTAGCGGCATAAAAATATCTGAACCACAAATCGTTGACGCACTTCTTCCTGATATACAGGAAGAAGTCATAAACGTTAACTTGGTTCAGAAACAAACTGACGCAGGTGAAAAATCACGTTTCAAAGCAATTGTAGCCGTCGGCAACAGAGATGGTTATATTGGCATAGGTAACGGAAAAGCCAGTCAAGTTCGCAACGCCATTGAAAAAGCAGCAGCAAATGCACGGTTAAACATTGTTCCAATAAAACGAGGCTGCGGCAGTTGGGAATGTAATTGTGGCCAACCTCACTCAGTACCCTTCCAAGTTGAAGGCAAATGTGGTGGTGTCCGCGTTGTTATAGTCCCAGGTCCTAGAGGATTAGGCCTTGTTTCAAGCGAGGTTGCAAAAACAATCTTTGGTCTAGCAGGCGTTAAAGATCTTTGGATGAGAAGCTTTGGTTCAACAAGGACAGTTCCCTCATATGCATACGCAATTTTCGATGGATTACGCAAAACATATAACTTGATTACTCAAGCCGATTGGGTGAAGTAACATGGTACAACAACAATCAGAACAAACAAAAACGATAGCCGTAGTTCGAATTCGCGGTACAGTTAGTGCTCTAAGAGAAGCACGAGAAACTTTAACATTGCTCCACTTGGATCATACTAACCACGCTATACTAATTGATAATAGACCATCATACAAAGGTATGTTGCAAAGAGTAAACAGTTATGTCACATGGGGTGAGGTTACAAAAGAAACTGTGATAGCAATGCTTGAAAAAAGAGCTCGTCTGTCAGGCAACAAAAAGTTAACCACTGAATACCTTGAGAAACTTGGTCTAAAAACTTTTGACGAACTTGCAGATGCTCTAATGGTTGGTAAAGCTGAACATGGTAAACTGCCCTTTATGACTCCTGTATTTAAATTGCATCCACCATCGAAAGGTTTTAAAGGCAATGTTAAAAAGTCTTTCCAAGCTGGTGGCGAGGCAGGCTATCGTGGAGAAGCTATAAACGATCTAGTAAAACGCATGATTTAACAAATCAGCGTCCTTTTCTGTTTTTAACCTGCGTTCCCAAAGTACATGGCTATGTGATGAACGCCATAATTGAAATTATTTGACATGTATGGTGATATTTATTGCCTGTTTTGCAATAGTGTTGGAAAGAAAAATTGGAGAGTATTGCAAAAAGGATTATAAGTGGTTTAATCCTTGTACTCACGATAATTATGAGATGTCCCAAGTGTGGAAGCCAGCATTGTGTAAAAGCAGGCTTTAATCACAACAAACAGCGCTACAAATGCAAAAGGGTGTGGACGCCAATTCACCCAAACCCAAGATAAAAACGCCACCAAACGTGCCTTCGCACTACACCTATATGTAGTTGGCTTATCGATGAATGCTATTGGACGGATGCTAAAAGTCGAACCCTCCACAATTCTGTATTGGGTGAGAAATTTTGCTCTTAAAACCTATCAAAAACTCGCCCTCAAGGTGAAATTATTGTTGAGTTGGATGGGATGTGGCGTTTTTTAGGGTCAAAAAAAGCAGGGTCTGGGTGTGGAAGGCGTATTGTTGAACTACCGGAGAGTTTGTGGATTGGGGGTGTGGAAATCGAAGTGCCTAAACTCTAAAGTAGATGTTTGATAGGTTTGAGTAGTTAGAGGTTAGGGTTTTCTTTGTAGCTGACTGTGGGGTGTATGTGGAGTTGATTTCAGCAAAGTTGTTTGTGTAGACTAAGGTTGAGACGCATGGGGTGGAGTGTAATAATTTTGGGTAGAGGTGTTGGTGTGGTCGGTTTCGTTGGAAAACTTGTATGGTTTTGCGAAGTTTGTTTATGATTGTTTTGACTGTTTTTCTGTTTGCTTGGTTTCATGTTAACGGTTTGCGAGAGGAGATCTGGGATTTGTACATAATCCCTTTTGAAATACTCTCGTATTTTTATCAGACAGTTTTTGCAAGTTGATGCTTTGTTTTTTTACGTTATTTCGGTTATTGTTTAACTTTGACTTGGCATTATCATAACGATTTTTGGTTGGTCTGGCGCGGTAATATTGTAATCGTTTTTTTGTAGTATTATTTGAAGTGTATCTTCAATAATGGCTCCAAGGACAAATAAGATACCTAAGTATATATGCCAAAAATGACCCGGTAATAATTGTCGTATAAATGACTCTGTGATAAATCCTACTACAAACATGGTGGCTGCACCTGAGGCAAGCGCTTTTTCTACTCTTCTAATTGAAAAGCCCATATGTTGATAGGGTTGTTGAGGGGATTTATAGCGGGTTTTGTGACTAATAACATATACAAACACACCGCTGCCAAGAATAATAATTGGTATCAAAAATGGCACAGAATCGTTTGCTTGTATAACCAACCAAAAAATTGGTATAGTAATCAATGCAACAACCAGCACCAAGAGGACACGTGCCATATTTAGATTCATGTCTCCAACTCCCGAACAAGTATATGATTATGTTTATGTGAACACAATTTTATTTGCGACTGCATTTTAGATACTAGATTCTTTTGGTATTTATAAATAGTTGGTTTGTGCTTATTTTGTGAAGAGAGTGTTTAATCTGTGTTGAGTAGTTCAAATAGGTATGAGCAGATCTTAAAATTAGGTCATGCCTTAATCTAGTTTATAAGTGGGGTATCTGTTATTTTGTTGAGGATTAACTGTGGTAAATGTGTCTGTAAAGTGTATACATTGTGGAAGCGAAGACGTAGTAAAAATGGGTAAACAGATAACAAGTGGAACTCCAAGATGCAAATGTAATGCATGCAAAAAACCTTTCAAACATATTACAAAGATAATGGAGCCAA
>Ga0209755_10005471_pt1 | contig 14433 bp, 17 predicted proteins | sample TergutCo191P1_FD_187301 | JGI IMG/M metagenome (GOLD analysis project Ga0209755, IMG submission 187301) | Cornitermes sp. P1 segment gut microbial communities from Petit-Saut dam, French Guiana - Co191P1 (SPAdes) (version 2) | ecosystem: Host-associated > Arthropoda: Insects > Digestive system... | reverse complement strand
AAAAAAAAAAAATCTTCCGAGAATTCCGCCTTGTCATAGACGTATGACGACAATGTGACAGGCGCTGACGGCCTGACATGCCCCGTTTCTAGAAAGAACTAACTTATTTACATTCACAGGACAGGCCCCTCAATAATAATGAAAATTTCTACGCAAAGCGTATATCAAGGATCAAGATGATGCAGTTAGAAAAGAAGATGAGGCTAGTAATTGTTACAAAACTCTGGTATACCCTAAGTAGCTGACACCTTAATTTATCTAAAAACAAAGACGCTCTATTTCTGTGTTGACACTGTTTAATTTTTAAAAAATGCGTTCGTATTCGAAGAAAAAAGTGCTTCTATGCAAAGTACGAAAAGGGTTAAATTGTTAGCTATTCCTATCTTGTTTGCAGACACCAGTCTCGCCTACACTGACTACCTCTGTAATTAAGCACAGTTAAAAATGCGATTTCATGTCTGGGAACTCGAAAACTGGTATATTTTGTTTTACCTATAAAGAAGTACTCTACGTAACTAAATACGCAATTCTTACAACCACTCGGCATGGAAGGAGTAGGATTTCACTTAAGATGGAAAAGTATGTAAAAGTAAAAATCAAACGTTAACTATGGTGTACAAAGCCCCATATCCAGACTCTTCTTAAGCCTATACGAAGTCTTTTCCAGTTACTGTACCTACATGTTGCTTTCTATTTGGCGAAAGCTGTTATTGCTGCTTTTAGGAAGGACTTCTCTTAAGCAAAGCCTACTGCGACAATGATTTGCACTCCGAAAAAGGCCAGAAACACGCAGGTGTACACAGTTTTCAGACATATACTTCTGTATTCCGCATACCCAGTAAACATGACTATACAACCTCATGAAGTATGTTACTTTTTATTCATGAAAAATTAACTATTTTCGAAAAGCGTTTCAAACAGAACTTCTGACATGTATTACGACATCGGTAGCATGTCATGTACGTACCAATGAGCCTGTGTACGAAATTCCTTAAATTCTTACGTTTTAGGTTCTTACGGCGTTGACTATAAATATTGCGGTCTTCTGGGGTATGATGTGTAGTTTATTACATACATACATTTAAGAGAAACCTTAAGCCTCCATCTTTAGAGTTACCTTTTATTGTACATCCGACCCAATTACAAATTCATTCAACCCTATTCAGTACTTTCACAGAGGTTGGACATGACCTACCGTACTACACGCATGAACTTCATGAACTTCGTACTAAACCTTAGAATATCATCTTCCACGCATAAGGACTGTTGCCGGATCCGTATACGAGTACGCTACTGTATTTCTGATGTAGCTTATAAACCAATTTAAAACGGCATCTTTACCTATTAAGAAAAGCAAAACAGATGTCGTGACCAGAGACTTACCTCAAACAAAAGAGAAAATGCAACCAAAGACAACAACGCTTAAAAGCAATTAAAGAAAAAGATAAAAGGAGAAATATAAATACAGAACGACAGTGCTGTGCCATCTTGCCAACTGAGGCAGTTCCATGTTCTGTGAAATAGGCATACTTGGAAAAACACAACTCTGTGTAATTAAAACCTGTTGACTTTAAACCTCGAAGATAAATATTTGTCTCAAGAATTTACAATTCAGAATGGCCTAAAACTAATATAAAACGGATGAGCTGATACAGCTTAGTCGGTAGGCCCAAGTTGTTAATGAGTTGCAGGAAGGCAGTAGTTCGACTGCCGGTATGGACAGGATTTCTCCCTCGCCATTAACATCTAGACCAGTACTGGATTCCAGCCTCTTGTCCAGTAGAGGTATCATTCACCAGAGTAAAGCTGCTGGAGCGTGAGACCGACTACACTTCCCTCCATTCAGACCCAGTTCACGTATGCTTGGAGCTTCAACTCCAGTCCCCCTATTTGCGTTTTCTTGGCGTGTCCAGGAGAGTAACAATTAAATGAAGTTCAGTAGAACCAGTGCTTTTTTTTTTAATTACGCGTGCATTCCATTTCACTCCCCCTGTGGCTTCAGATATCATGCCCTAACAATACGACACGTAATGTGTACACCTCGAATTTGTTCACTTACTTTTGTCCTCTCAATTTCTAATGTGTTCTTTAACACTTTGTTGTCAGACATCGTGAAATTACGTTCCATTATACTGTCACCAATTATTTTTAATGTTTGCCATCCCGAAGTGTTTAACCGGTACATATGAAGGAGGTTACACGTATGTATTTGAGATGTGTTGTTATAGAACGATGGATATTGTTACAACAACACATCTCAAATACATACGTGTAACCTCTTCATATGTACCGGTTAAAGTTTTAGAAATAAGTATCCTGATTGTACAATAAGAATAAAACGACACATGCATTTTATACATAGTTATATCAAGAATATAAGCGTTTGGGATCCCACAGCGCATTTTAAACATTGCCAAGTAAGGATATGTATCTTAGAAGGGCCTGAAGATGATTCTATAAGAATCGAAACATGTTGCCCTAATACAATAATACACATAATAAAATTTTGTTATGTTTGACTGATACAACATTGTATATTTATATACTGTCACCAAAGTTTACTTTCTCTGAAGAGTTAAAAGTAATCGACGTGTGTCGTTTATGCTCTGATATTTTTACAAAAAATGGCAGGATATCTGGAAAGTAGGGTAGAGAGAAGCTTGAAGTAGTTTCCAGGAACATTTACTGCTAGCGGCAACGCTTCATGACACACGTAGAGAAACTGCACTGGTAGGCCTACCAGTAGTCAAATAATGGGCTTGCATGTCACACACATCAAAGCATTATTTTACAACGGGTTTCAGCAACATCCGTACTTCGTGGAATAAGCTTGCTGTAGGATTCATTTCAGCAAAGTTACTGGAAACTTGTAATGGTGGCTGGTTTATTCAGAAGTCACATCTGGAACTGTTATTTTGTGCAATATTTTTTCTTCCTCTCCTCCTCCCACTCCAATGTTGCTACGTAGGGGGTTGATATGGGCTCTCTAGTGCGAAATGCATAGTCAAGGCACAATTCTGAGGTCGTATGCTAATGTTAACATTTCAACGCTCATACATCCTGCCATTTGCTGTTCGCAGCAATGAAACTTATGCAAGTGACGAATTATCGTTAAATGATTCGGTGACAGAAGTCAAAGAGAATCATCACAGTAGTGCGGAAGGAATCATGTACACGACTCTCATGTAGACCTTCATTGTAGGAAATCGATGCACAATTTTTGTTGCGACAGCACGGTTTTGTAACTAGTTCCGTGAAACAGTTAGTGGCGGTGAAGTCGATCCATTTCTAACTGACTTTACAGATGATATTACTTGAACGGTCACGTAAACACGCAACATAAGAAAGCTTACTGGTCGGCAGGTAAGCCACACACACAGGCGCGCGCGCGCGCGAGAAGAACTTCATAGGAATCATTAGGTGTGCAGTATCAGCAATTTTTAGATAAAAACTTAGAATAGTATTGAATATTAATGATTCGAGTCGAAGGAGGTTATTTCCAAAACCTGCTCTAACATACGTCAGTTGTGTGTATACATAAGGCCGTGTCAGGACCTGAGCATTCTTCCGCAACATAAGAGCATAATGTAAGAGGTATTCATAGGTGTTTTGTAGATTATAAGACCGTGTTTAACCTTCAGCTGGACAACTTGTAATATACAGCGGAATGAAATTAATATTTATATGGGTAGTTATAGTTGTATTTTCTTTATATTATTATTATTATTATTATTATTATTATTATTATTATTATTATTATTATTATTATTATTATTATTATTAGGGGGCGCGTGGTTATTGAAATTTTTCATTGAGTTAATCCTTCCGGCCGCACTATGGTCGTGCGGTCGACTCAGCCTCCGACAAAAATGAGTACCAGCAATATTTGCTAGGGGTGGCCGGTGCGTAGGACTGACCACATACCACCGTCTGCCGATTGTCTGGATATCTGGGAGCCTCACCTTCCCGAAACCCTCAGGGCCTGCACATGCATGTACCTTTATTATTATTATTATTATTATTATTATTATTATCATCATCATTTTATTGTTTAATGTACTTGATGAGACCTACTTCATGATTATTATTATTATTATTATTAAGTCACAGTGGCTTAGCTGGTTTCAGAGAGTGCGGATCACTGACCAGGCAGGCACTTCTTATTCATTATTCCGCTAAACATTTTCGAGTTACGTAGCACGTATTGAGTAGTACTGCTTTCTGTATGAGAATGTATAGACCAGGGCGAAGATGGAGCAACTTCAAACTGACGTGTAATTATTTGGGATAGTAACTGTTGTGGGTAATACTAATAATACATTATTATTATTATTACCATTCATTCAAAATGTGTCCATTTTATCCTTTCAAATGACTTCTGCCCCACTAGCTGTGTTCTTCTTGGACTGCTTGACTTTTGTAGAGGAAGGCGCTGCTCTAAGTCGGAACGGCTGGAAACACCCACCGAACGACATAGCGTCACGTGTCAGAAGATCTGAATCCTCAGTCCTCAGCAACACCATTGTGATTTCTGGTGTTCACCTCCCATATATAAAGGGAAATTAAAGAACCTTCAATCACACCCCTATTTCTACAATTATTTAATATCAGATCGTGCTACATGTTTCGGTCTTACATGGCCATTATCAAGTATTTGTGTTATACACAGTTTTCTTAATATTTCTATAAATACATGTACCTGATAATGACCATGTAAGGCAGCAATATGTAGTATGATCTGACATTTACTGTCAAAGTTGAGTTGTGATTTCTTTTATGCACCGCTATGAGCAACTCAAATCTGCCCCTTTACTTTCATTTATGGAACTATGATGCTCCTTCACGTTAGGTTTTGTTAAGGTTTTCGCTCTTCATGTATGTTACGCAGCGTTGGTTGGCAGGTAGTTGCCGATGCTTCGGGACAGCCTGGCGGTCCCATCTTCAAGAGTCGAGCATTCCAAAAAGAACATTTTCGCAAGGTTTATTAACGTTTATGACGTATTTTATATTCCTGGTTTCATGTAAAAGTATTTAATCGCATTCAGTCCCTGTGTTTCAGTTTATCGGTTTTCGGCTATGTGGTTGTTATATTTTAAGAAGAAAATATAAATGCTACAGAAATTACAGTGAACGGTAACTGAACACATTTCACCACACAGCTAAACAAAAAATGGCTTATTAGCTCCAACCGCGATATTACTGTCACAAACTGTTTCCGAATTTTCCTCTTTTTTTATGTTCTTTGAGTGCACGTGTAAACCCAGCGTTGGCCATCACCAATGCAAATTTTCTATTGTTCCGGGGCACCATGTTAGAGATTTCAATCAATCACAGTCAGAGAAAGATGGATCGGGAGAGCTCAATCACTAACTGGTTAAGAGTGGACAACAGACATTCAGTTCCCAGCAGGGGAAATAATTTTTCTTCGTAGCCATTGTGTCCAGGCCGACCCTGCATTCCACCCAAACTTGTTCGCAGTAATTACCGCTGCGACAAACCAGTTGGAGTTTGAATTTCAGCCGGGACAGCAACTCTCCTGACCGAAGTTATTTGTGGTTTTACTCTGTCCCTCCAGACGATGCCAGGGATGTCCTTTGAAATACGCTAGGAACGCTTCCTTTCACATCCATTCCCTTTCATCAATAATCCTACAATTCGACGCTGAACAGTCTGAGGCACTGACAGTAGCCTTAAACTTAACTATAAATGGAAGACTACGCGGGGAATTTCCTTTTATTTTTCTACGTATTTACACAGTGGTGCATAGACGCAAAGACATCTGATACCGCAAGGCTACATATCTTTATTGTTTGATTACAGGGAATGCGGGGCTCAGTAATGCAAGTTTATGTCTTAATATAATCACAGCTTCCTCTTTCCCCGAAGTCTCATTAGCATGTTGACTCATTGAGTTGCTGATTGTGTTACTCATGCTCATCTTGTTGGCACTCTCTGACACACATACAACTGGCCGTGACATTGCCAGCGGCTATATAAAGACTTCACACAGTCTTAAAATAGGAAGACAAAAATAAATTAACGCGAAACTTGTTTAAATTTATCACTTACATTGATACGTCAACACTGCACTTGCTGTGTGATTCTGGTAGCTTATTACTCTTTACTAAGGGACATGCCGCAACAGTTGTGAGTTTCTCACCCATTGAAAATAATTCCTGTACTGCATACTCTTCGTTAAATTGTTATCGCTTCCACATTTTAGTACCTTTCACTGGAGAATGGTAGAAACTGCACTGAGAGGAGCTGCAGGGTTTTTACTGTTCCTAAAATATCGGAATCGTCAAATCTAGGCAGAATGTGGGAGAATAAACACACGCAAAATTTTAGTTCTAAACTCCGAGATATCTAGGAGTAAATGGGAGGATTCACAGTTTCTTATGGTTTGTTTTACGACACTGCTAGTATCTAATTAACATCACATATGAGGATGATTGGACACGTGTGAACTGGAAAGGATTTGTGAGAAACCAGAAGCCAGGGAAGCGTAGTCGCTAAATGGGTCGGTCCCGGGTTCAATTCCCGGTAGGGAGTTTTTTGTCTTCTCCGAAACGTCGAGACCGGCTCTGGGACCTAATCATCCTCACTGGGTACCGGGGTTCCTTCCCGGGGGTACAGCATGAGGTTAACTACTAATCTCCACCTAGTGCCGAGGTTGAGAATGAGGGGAGCTATACCTCCTATCCTGCTGTTTGCCGTCATGAATTGGACAGGGAAAACCTCGTCTTTTTGTGAGAAAGCAGTCGTAGCTTAATGCAATTATAATCTCGGAATTTGTTACGAATTAACAAGGAAAGCCACAAAAATCTCACGCAAACCGTCTTCCGGCCGAGATTCCACCCATCGCTTCCGGAATAGAAGACTAGAAGGCTACCGCTATACCAGTCTGCGTGTTAGTTTTCATGCTCTGTAGGATACGAAGAAATATGTTCTGAGGCTGTGAACTGGATTTATGCGAGAATGGGCCCTGAATCTCGTCATAGCATAGGCTTTATTAAAATAGGCCTATGTAAAGAATAAGCATCGTTACAACGAATTTCAGTGAATGTAGTGCACATGCAAGTGCTCGTAGAATGGATGTGCTGTAGTCTGTTTCAAAATTCAGTAAAACTTGTGAAGAGGAAAATACCTTCCAAGATCCTTAACCACTCAAAGTGTACTACCCGCTGTAACATTAGTGGACTCTGAATTTATTTGTATCTTTCATGCAATTCTTATGGCACATATCGACAATTTCCGCAAACGGCATAGAACACCTTGTCTTAATCCAGGAGACAGGCAGGAACTTAAGTTGTATACACAGTTTAGATTATTGGCAAGTCTTCAAACTGGTAAAACGAATTATGAATACAGCAATATAAATTAGCCCTCATGTAACTGTCGTCTATAAGGTAAAGGTGAAGGTGTCCCTGTAACCACCTTGAAGGCGTACGGAAAAGTGGAGGTATAGTTCATTGTTAACCTAGGCGCTAGATGCGGATGAGTGGTTAGATTCACGACGCGGCCACTTTAACCCAGGAAAGGGCCCGAGATACCCATTACGTAGGTGGATGGTTGGGCTCCATAACTGGTCTGGATGCGTTGAAAAAGAGATGTATCTCTTGCCCTTGCAGGAAGTTGAACAGTTCCTATGACGTCTAGCCCATAGTCTGGCCATCGTATCCCGTAACAAGTTCAACATAATCTGTCTACGCTCAGGAGACACACGCGAATGTTAGTTTTAGCATTTTATAGAGCCGTCCGTAAAAAATAGTCGGAACTGAATAAAAATAAGAATGAAAATTTCTGCTGCCAGCAAAGTCCATCACTAAACATGATCCTAGGTCAGTTCACGCCACTTCACAACCTCAGAACTTATTTCCATTAAGATCGTTTTAATACTGTCATCCCACCTCGTTCTTGGTTATAAAAATGGCGGCTTCGGAAGCTACCCCCTTTCAAAATTATATATATCCATACACGTACACGACGTCTTGTTCATGGTTTCTTTTGCTTTCCTAGCTTAGGATACTTGCGTTGATTCGTAAGACGATTTGCGGATTATAAGGTTAAAAGAATTGGGAAGGAAGCAGCCGTAACCTAAATGAAGTACTAACCTGAATGTGCCTAGGGACGGGAGTAAACCACGAAAAGCTCAAGTCGATATCCGGTATTCGGCCAATACTCGATATAGGCACCTCCAATATATAAGAAGCGTTGCTGCTTGAGTTCAATTGAAGATGCGTTTTTTAAACGTATTTGCGTGACGGGTTGAAAATTTAACGCCTGACTCCGAAGGTGGAGGACGATCCCTTGCCGGCTGGTCGTTCTTGTGGGCTCAACAGCCAGCCTCTTTATAAATACTCATTTGGAGTATGTTCCGAACATCGTGACAATGGAACAGGGAGTTGTTCCCATGTAGGTAAAGGTAACATCTTTTTCTTCTGTACCTGTACGTCCCCTGTAATACTGAAGGCAGTGTACAGGATGCGTATAAATTATCGGAGGATTTTGCAAAACCATATTTTCACAAATACTGAACAGAAATACATGATGTGAACAGTAACCTTCACAGTGCTCGCATCCTACAACGCAGCGGTCCACAACCGCTACCAACCACATCCAGCAGAACCAGCGAAGTACACCATATGCAGTAACACACGGTCTTTGTTCTCCCGAAGATGGGGATAATGATGCCCAAAACATGTTGAGACAGAAGTTGATAATAAACGTCTTGTTGGTTTTCTCTCTCTTCACACTTCGCTAAAGATGCACGGTCATAGGAACCTAAAGAAATATATGATGTTACTTCCATTTGAAAGAGGAATGTTGGCAGTTTCATAGTGACCTTAAATGCATTCGATGTGAGCCCCTCGTGTGACACGGCAGATGTCCAGGCGATACTCCCATTCCCGCCAAACCCTCTCAAGCATGTCTTGTGTGACGTTCCCGATTGCGGTGTTGATGCGCTCTCGCAATTCTGGTAGTGTCTTTGGAAGTGGTGGGACGTAAACATTGTCCTTGACGAAACCCCAAATATGGTTTTGCAAAATCCTCCGATAATTTATACGCACCCTGTGTATATACTCACTTCCCTCTACCTGCGGTGTTCCAAGAAGACTGCAAAATATATATTAGTGCGCCAATAAACCGTATTCTACACGCGTTACCGAGTATTCTACTTTATGATTGCAATTCCCTGCCCTCCCTGCTCGTTTTGTTTCACTGGAAGCCGGTAAGGCAAGGGTATTCACCAGAAATCAATCCAGGACATTTCCAGGGGCCAAAGTCGGGCAGCGACAGTTTTAAATGAAGAATACACTTGCAACTACAGAGTTTATAATATAGGCCTAAATGAAATATTAAAAATTTATATTTATAGCACAGAGGTTTAAAATAATTGTGCTAGGATCATGCTTGTAAAAATGAACCAGCCGAGATGCGTTCAGCGCTTACACAGCGGCATACAGTGAAAACCCTGCGTAATGAAAACGGTCTCAGTAGTAGCTGTGGTCCTGAAAAAAAAAAAAAAACAGCATATGCCCCATGAATTTATGATCCATGTTACGTGTCAAAACAAAGAGTTCCGGGTATAATTCATAAAGACTACTGCAGAATACGAGTTCTACAAACCTTGTGTTGTTAATATCTTATATACAGACCACAAGGCAAATTTAAGATCCAAAAATACGGTTCGGCTTAGCTTAAGGCCTAGCGCGCACTCGGAGGGCGGAATCCTAGCAAGCCACGTTTTGTTGCATGCAGCAGCAGCGCCAATAATAATAACAATAATAATAATAACAATAATAATAGGGGACTTACTTCATGGAGCAGAGTCCTTCTTGAGAAGCTAACCGGTTCTCAGCAAATCAAGAAATTCCCCGCATTTTATGGAACCCCAAGGTTCATTAACGCATTTATAGGCCCCCGTCGCCTTTCCTCATCCTCAGCCAGATCAATCCAGTCTATGCCCGCCCCCATCCCACTTCCTGAAGATCCATGTTAATATTATTCTCCTATCTACGTGTGGGTTTTCCAAGTGGTTCTTCCCCTCAGATTTCCCCACCAAAACCCTGTATACAACTCTCCCCTTCCCAATACGTGCTACATGCCCCGCCAATCTAATTTTTTTCCATTTTATCATCCCAGCAGTACTGGGTGAGGAGTACAGATCATGAAATTCCTCATTATGTAATTTTCTCCACTCCTTTTTACCTCGTCCCTTTCGGACCCAAATATTCTCAACACCCTATTCTGAAACACCCTCAGTCTACGTTCCTCCCTCAATGTGAGCGACCAAGTTTCACACTCATGCAAAACAGCAGGAAAAATTATAGTTCTGCATGTCTTAATCTTTATATTTTTAGATAAAAAACTGGAAGACAAAAGATTCTGCACCGAATAATAGCAAGCATTCCCTGACTTCAGTCTTCTGATTTCTTCCTGAATAGAATTTTGGTTTGTTAGGGTTGTTCCCATATTTGAATTTTTCCACACTTTAAAAGGAACTATTATTAATCTTTATATTGTGACTTAGTCCTGCATTCTGATCTCGAGACATGACCATGTACTTAGTTTTATCAGCATTTACTTTTAGCCCATTCGTCTTACTAGCAGCTACTAAAGCTTCTGTGTTTTGTTTTATAGTATGTATGCTTCCGCCCAATATTAACATGATCGGCATAACCTAAATGCTGAGTGTATCATTTAATTTCAAGCCATCCTGGTTTACCTGATCTCTACTACTGGCGTACTCTAAAGCACAGTTGCAAAGCAAAGGCCGCAGGGAATCTCCTTGTTTCATACCATTCCTAATAGGAAACATGTCAGACAAATTCGTGCCTACCCGGACTCTGCTGTACGTTACAGCAAGACACATTTGTATTAGCCTTACCAGTTTCATGGGGATGCCAAACTCAATGGGAATATTGTAAAAGGCTTCCCTGGTAACTGCAATACAAACGCGCTTGAAGTCTATGAATAGCTGATGCACTGCTTCATTGTATTCCAACTTGTATCTCAAGTATTTGTCGAATGCAAAGTATATGATCAGTAGTTGACCTTTTGTGTCGAAATCCACACTGATGATTCCCAATACTTTCCTCTGCATATGGAGTTAACCTTGACAGCAGGGTGTTGGATAAAATTCTGTAAATAGTTGGCAAAAGTGAAATGCCTCTGTCATTATTACAGTCTGTTTTACCTCCCTTCTTTTAGATCGACTCCTTCCACTCCTTAGGCAATTCCTCCATATTCCAAATAAAATTAATAAGTTTATGGATCTCAGATCGAATTTTTGAGAGACAAAATTGATATCAGTAACAATATGGGCAACCGGAGCCAACACCAAATCGTTCAGAAAATTTCCGATAAACGTACTGGGAAAACATGAAATTAAGGAACAACAGCCATAGTGGGTACTGCACACATATTTCGGAAAGTACTAATTTAAAAGTAGACCTACAAAACTTTCAACTTGGAAAATAACATTACATATACCATAAATTTAACTATAGAATAGCTGCAACACTATGCACCCTACAAACGTGTTTTACTTCAGGTATATAATTGTAAATATCTGCATATACAGGTGATAACAAATAATAATAATAATAATAATAATAATATAATTGAAACGACTATCAGAGGGCAGGTTTTATGCGCGTTAGTTTTTTTCGGATATAACCATAAATTTTCACACAATCACCACGTTTGTAATTGTCGACCGTAATGTACAGTACTTGATAAGGCATGTGTAAGTACGTTTATGATCTATTTCCCTTCCTCAAATCAAATATTACACGTAGCTCCAATTATTCATACTTTATCACCATCGAACCGTTAGCAACACATATGTACACGCGTAAGTCTATATCGCGCAGCTACTGTTTTGTTTTAAATTCCACCAACGGTTACCATACCATGCATAATTACAGGGCCGTATTTCAAGTGGCGGTAGTGTCTCCCCACATCATGATGTTCATGTGTCCATTTTAATATTTCCGATTTTAATACATCAATAATTACGAGGTTGAAGAGGTCTCTGATGACATAACGTGTATATACAGTTTTGTGAAAACTGATCACCTGCTTCAGAAGTTAAAACGTGAAGACACAGTGGCACACGCACGCAAAAACATGCCGATCCCTTATGACTGGTTTTTATTTATTAAGAAATGATAGTGGCCAAACATTTTACGCGGCATGTACACTATACAACATTGACAATAAACAGTACATATTAGCAATACTTCTCTCCTCCTTGGTCTGTTTTCTAATTTATTTTTCTCCAGCAGTTCATTATTTATTTTTGTCGATCACCGGACTTAATTCTTTTCACCCTGGAAAAGAATGTTCCCCTCACAGACTGCAGAAAGTAGAGTTCAGATTGCATAAGCGACAGTTGGAAGATGAATTTGTTTTCAGTCATCTGTTTGGTGTATTGCGTTTTGTGTTACAACAGTTGCCACTTATTATGTGCAATTCTGCCGTGCATCGTAGTGCGTGGTATTTCCACTATAAGCATCCCACCCCACCCCTGGAGGTCAGACGGCGGTAGTAGTTTACTTCCGGACTGTTGTGTGTCCAGAAGAAGCATCTCACTTTTATCTCGATTTTGTAAGGAGGCTATCCAAGACAAGTAATAATGTAGTTTTTCCATTTGTATCGGAGTTCCTTTCTCGTAGGCACTTATCTTTCTCTGGTTCCTGCCCCCTGAACTGTCGGGCTTGGGATACCGTACCAGAAGCAATGCTACCGCCGGCTTAGCTCTCAGGGTTCTTGAAGCTCACAAGCCCCTCAGTCACGGGCAAGCAACCGGAGAAAGTGTAATATTTCAACTATTTTGGTAGCCTGATAACTAGTGATGCAGATATACACGTGACGGTAGATCCAGGATTGCCAAGGCAAGAGCAGCATTTATCAAGAAGGAGACGTTCACCAACAAATTGGCCTTAAAAGGGAGAATCTAGTGAAATGTTGCGTTTGAAACATTATTTTTTTGGTGCTGAAACTTGGACACTTCAGGAAATAGATAAATACAATACAATTTTGAAATGTGGTACTGAAGGAGGATGGAGATCAGTTGCACCGATTGCTTGAAAAATGAGTGAGCATTACATAGGATCAAGGAAAAAGGGATCATCCTACACAAAGTAAGAAGGAAGGCTACCTGGTTTGGTCACATCCTGCGCAAGGAACTGCCTTCTAAAACACGTTCTGAAGGAAAGATAGAAGGGACGGGAAAACGAGAAAGAAAACGTAAGCAGCTAATGGATGACCTTAAGAACACGAGAAAGTGCCGGAAACTGAAAGAGGAAGCACTAGATGGGACTGTGGAAAACACGCTGTGGACCTGTCGTTAAGGCAGGCTACGTTGTGGTGGTGGTGGTGTTGGTTATTGTTATTGTTATTATTATTATTATTATTATTACGACGATGATATGCAATTTTACATTCTGTGTTGTCAGGATGAGACAAAATGTTCGATAGAGACAGGTTTCAAGATCCCGTTTGAGGGATTTTTTATTGTGGTATACGAAACGTGGAAAAGTAGAGGAGAATTTCGTTATAGTTTTGATGATACGTGAATGGTGTTATTGTAATGTGAAATCACTTGAGCAAGAAATTACCTTTTTCAGAAGACATAACATGTTCCTGTTACTAGGCAGTAATTTGCTAGCCTTGTAGGAATAAGGACAAAATTCAGTGGTCTTCAAGTTTCTTCTGGTTCCCTGAAGCGCTCTCGTTTACTGGCGCTGAATTATGACATTCCAGCAGGCAGACCCACAACAGTTTGACGGCAATAAACCTGACATTTATGATTTGTAGTCCCATTTGAAGATTCAAGATGAAAGTTTATAAAACGCTAGAAAAATAAATAAGAAGAAAAAAAATACAGCGCTAAAGCGAAATAGAGCAAAGTATACTGGACACAGCATATAAACCACAGATTAGTTTCGTGTGGCAACTCCACGCATTTTTAGATTGTTTTATTTTATTTTTTTGACGTTGCACATATACGGGGAAACAGGCACATAATATCAGCATAAGTCAATGAGATATGGGATCTCGTCCATGTCCCTTTAAATACTCCTAAAGAAACTGTCGTTCAGAGTAGCCACTGCGGGCCTTCATACAACCGCAAGAATTACGTTGATCTTGGGCCAATATACTTACACGAGTAAAAAGTGTGAACATATCTGCTATTATTCAACAATTTTAAGAGCAAGTAATTGGAAACTAGGCTTTGGCGACAAAGTCATTGTGGTACAACCATCATGTTTTGCGTGACCGAATCATAGACGTGTAATCATCACTATAAATTTCAGCACCGACTGTAACACAACCTGACGTACGTATGTTTACGTATATTTACATGACTACCCTACTACGCTTGCAGACAGATCAGTGCTTAGAAATTACTGAAAGTTCATA
>Ga0209755_10005470_pt1 | contig 14433 bp, 12 predicted proteins | sample TergutCo191P1_FD_187301 | JGI IMG/M metagenome (GOLD analysis project Ga0209755, IMG submission 187301) | Cornitermes sp. P1 segment gut microbial communities from Petit-Saut dam, French Guiana - Co191P1 (SPAdes) (version 2) | ecosystem: Host-associated > Arthropoda: Insects > Digestive system... | reverse complement strand
ATTCTTCCTGTCGCAGCGCCTGGTGATGCGTTTAATCCCTTAGTAAGCGCTTTTGCTTGCTTTGAAGCGGCGCTGTCGATCATCGGGTGAAGAAGCTGATCAAGATGACCCGGCGTTACGCGCATTATCGCTGTGTTTTTATCGATTAAACCTTCGCTTACCATATCGACGGCGCATCTGACAGCCGCAGTTCCGGCGCGTTTTCCGTTTCTTGTCTGTAAAAGATAAAGAACTCCCTGCTGTACGGTAAATTCCATGTCCTGCATGTCTTTAAAATGTTTTTCAAGTTTATTTTTTATTCCGACAAGCTGTTTATAGATAACAGGATTCTTTTTTTCCAGTGTTGATATTCTTTCCGGCGTTCTGATACCTGCTACAACATCTTCGCCCTGCGCGTTCATTAAATATTCGCCGTAGAATTCATTGATTCCCGTTGAAGGATCGCGGCTGAAACAAACGCCTGTACCTGAATCTTCGCCGAAATTACCGAAAACCATCGATTGAACATTTACAGCAGTTCCTTTTAAGCCTTTAATATCTTCTATTTGACGATACTTAATCGCTCTTTCGCACATCCACGAACCAAATACAGCGTTTATCGCACCCCATAATTGATCAAGCGGGTTCTGCGGAAAATCTTTCCCGGTATATTTCTTTACGATTTTTTTATAATCGCCGACAAGTCTTTCAAGGTCTTCGGCTTTTAAATCGGTATCAAGCTCAATCTTTTTTTCTTTTTTAATTGCGGAAAGCGCTTCTTCAAAGTGATCATGCTCGACACCCATTACAACATCGCCGTACATTTGAATAAAACGCCTGTATGCGTCCCACGCGAAGCGCGGATTTCCTGTTTTATCAGAAAGACCTTTAACTGCTTTATCGCTGATGCCAAGATTTAAAATTGTATCCATCATGCCCGGCATTGAAACCGCGGCGCCCGATCGGACAGAAACTAAAAGCGGATCGCTTGGATCGCCCAGTTTCTTTTTCATTACCGCTTCAAGTTTTTTTAAAATTGTTTCAACTTCTTCCTTAATGCCTTTCGGATAACTGTTTTTATTTTCATAGTAGGCGGCGCAGACATCGGTAGAAATTGTAAAGCCGGGAGGAACTGGTATTCCAAGATTTGTCATCTCGGCAAGGTTAGCGCCTTTGCCTCCCAATATTAATTTCATCTTAGCATCTCCTTCAGCTTTTCCGTTACCGAAGAAGTATACATTCTTTTTATTTGGCATTATCATCCTCCCAAAAAAATATCATGATGTTAAAATATTTTATCATGATATAAAAATTATAGCAACTATTTTTTTTTTAATCAAGCAGCTATAATAAAATTATGAACTATTTTGAACTTCCTGTCTACAAAAATCAAAAAAAAATTTTATCGATGTTAGAAAATAATCAAGCGCTTGTTGTTGAGAGCCCGACAGGATCAGGAAAGACAACACAGCTTCCATTAATACTTTATGAAGCGGGTTACGCAAGCAATGGAATGATCGGGATCACTCAGCCAAGAAGGATCGCGGCGGTATCAGTAAGCGAATTCATCGCGCGTCAATCAGGAACATCAATACCGGGACTCATCGGATACAAGATGAGGTTCGCAGATCAAACCAATCATGAAACGAAAATAAAAATAATGACCGACGGAATCCTTCTGCAGGAGATGAAATTAGATCCGTGGCTGTCTAAATACAGTCTTTTAGTCGTTGATGAAGCGCACGAACGCAGCTTAAACATAGATTTTATTCTTGGATTGCTTAAAAGAACTCTGGAAAACAGAAAAGATTTTAAAATAATAATATCATCGGCGACTATTAACGCGGAAATTTTTTCAGAATACTTCGGCGGATGCCCGATTGTAAAGATAGAAGCGCAAAGATTTCCTGTAACATTGATTTATGATCCGGTAAACAGGGAACAAAGAACAGAAAATAAAGATATAAGCAGAAGAAATAAAGAAAAATGGGCGGATAAAAACGAGCGTTTTTCATCAAATATCAGTATAGAAGAGCTGTTATTGACAAAAATCGAGGCAATTACAACACGTTTTATAAATGAAGAACGCGAAGGCGATATTTTAATCTTTTTATCAGGCGAAAAAATGATCAAAGAATGTATTAACCGTCTTTCTTTTAGCTCTATCGGAAAAAATTTACATTTAATTCCTTTATACGGAAGGCTCGGCAAAGAAGAACAGGAAAAAGTCTTTGATGATGCGCCGGAAAGCAAAACAAAAGTTGTTGTTTCAACAAATATCGCGGAAACATCGGTAACAATAGACGGAGTTACTGCTGTAATTGACTGCGGACTTGCAAAATTAAACTGGTACAACCCGCGCACATACACATCAAGCCTGATCGAATCACCGATATCGATCGCGTCAGCGAATCAGCGCAAGGGACGCGCGGGAAGAACGCGCGAAGGATGCTGCTACAGGCTCTATACAAGAAAAGATTTTGAAAACAGATCGCTTTTTACAACAGAAGAAATTTTCCGCACAGATTTATCAGAAGTAATTTTACGAATGGCTGATCTTGGAATAAAAGATTTTGAAGACTTTGATTTTATCACTGCGCCTGAAAAAGAAGGTATTATCGGCGGAATAGAGACATTAAACCTGCTTGAAGCGTTAGAAAAAGATCGAAGCTTGTCTAATATTGGAAAATTGATGACGGAATTTCCTCTCGCGCCGCGTCATTCGCGCATAATTGTTGAATCAATTTTAAAATATCCTTATGTTCTGCGCGAAACAATCATCGCTGCGGCGTTTTTATCGACACAAAGTCCGTATATTCTGCCGCCGGGTGAAGAAACAGACGCGCGTCAGGCTCATCACCGTTTCCGCGATGACTTTGGCGATTTTATTTCTTACTTAAAACTGTTTAAATCATACACAGAATCAACAAACAAGATAAAATTCTGCGAAAAAAATTATCTTGATGACCGCGCGATGGCTGAAATTGTAAATGTAACCGCGCAGCTTGAAGAAATTCTCGCTTCAATGAAGATTCCTGTTCATTATCGATCAAATTTATTAACAGAAAATGAAATTAATGATTATTTATGCTGCATAGGACGCGGTATGATTCAATTTGTATGCGTTCATGAAGGAAGATCGCACGGTAATACACGCGAAAGATCGCATGAACCGCGCGGGAGAATCGGTTCGTATCGAAGTTTAACAGAAGAAAAAATAATGATTCATCCCGGATCTGTTATGTTTAAAATGGATCCTCAGTATATTGTCGCGGGAGAAATCGTCCGCACATCAAAAATGTACGCAATGTCAGTCTCTCCATTAAGTAAATTTGTTTTAAACCGGATTCAACCTGATATTTTTTCCGAATATACAAGACACGAAGGAAAATTAAGCGAAACAAAGCGCGGAAAAGAAAAAAAAGAACGCGATTTTACAAATAACATAAAAATTCACGATGAAATTTTCGAGATCGTCATTGTAAAAGGGAAAAAAACTGTTTTACTTCCATGGGAAAAGCTCGCCGCGATTAATGAAAAAATATCTTCAGAGTCTTCTAAAGATAATGCATATAAAAATATCCGCGGAAAAATTATTATTAAAGATCATTTTACTCTGCTTGACGGCGAAAAACTTGATTTAATACTCTCTCTTGCGCCGTCTCTTGACGCGGAAAGCGCTTTCACACGCGAATGGCCCCGTAAAGAAAATTTTTATCCCGCGGAAAATCTTCATGCGCTGTTAAATCACCTTGATAACATCGCGCGCCCTGTTATATGGAAAAAAAATTCAAAAGAACTTGGATTTTTAGGTCTTTTCACCGACGGACAGGGAAATTACTGGCTTCGCGCGTCAAGGGGTTTTCATACCTGCTTAAACGAAAGCCTTTCCAGCCTGGAATCTTTAATCGACGAGCTTGGCGATGATATCGCTATCGAAGATAAGCATATTGTGAATCAATGTTACAGAAGGCTGTCGGATTATTTATAATATGTTTGAAGTAATTGAATACAATAATGCGGCATTTAAACATAAAATTACAGAAGAAGATATAAGATGGGCGTTTTTTCACTATTTATACGATGGTCCTATCGAAAATATGGAAAATAAATATATACGTATTGGGTTTAGCCGCGCTAGAAATTTATTAGAAATAATGTATAATGAAATTGATGAGCATACTGTAAATATTTTTCACGCTATGAACTGCCGGACAATTTATTATCCATTAATTAACAGAAAGGAGATATGAGAATGCCAAGAATGACAGAAGAAGAAGCATGGGAGCTTGAAGAAGAAGTAACTGAAAACCCGCCTTTTGTAGATCCTTTAAAAGCCCGTCATGTATCACGAATGGTAGCTCTCGATGATTTTTCGGCAAATTATTTAATATCTGTATCCATAGGAACGCATAAAACACCGACAGAAATTATCAGCGAAATGGTACGGGAAAGAACTGCCGCTGCGACTACACAATCGAAGTAACTTTCGTTAAATTTTATTTAAGATAGTCAATATACTTAGCCATTTCCAAAACTCAGGTAGTTTTAGAAATGGCTTTAATTTTATTACCTTTAATTATGCGCTCTATTATGTTCTTCTATAAGCTGTAAATACCTGTTATGAGACCGCATAAGAACTTCAAGTTCGCGTAATTTTATCGAAACTAAGGCTGCCGAAGATCTATCGTTAATCAAAGTTTCAATTTGCTGCTGTAACGCGGATATTTGTTCCTGCCGGATATTTATAGCGCGCTGCAGTTCGTTCAGCCAATCTTCGTTGTTGGCAGTCTCTCTAAGGGCTAACAACCTTTGATATTCGGCTTCGTTCTGTTGAATCAGCTGACTTAACTGACTCTCCACCTGGTTTGTGTTCTGCGCAGAAACCGCTGCGGCGGCGCAAAGAAGCACAAGAAACATGAAAATAACTCTTTTCATTCTTTTTCTCCTATGATTTTATATCTTTTGAATAAATCGACTCCTGTATCAAATAAGAGTACGAATATAAAGATTAACTTTATTAAATGAACAACCGCTCTCCCTGTTTGTAATATAGCACTTTTTAATGTATTTTAACAACCTCGTTTTTTGTATTCTCATACTTTTTATACATTGTTTATCTTAATATTTTTTTATATACTTCACTCATGGCATTTACTTTTTACAACACATTGGGGCGGGAAAAACAAGTTTTTGAACCAATTTCAGGGGAAAATTCCGTTGGTTTTTACGGATGCGGTCCGACTGTATACAATTACGCGCATATTGGAAACCTGCGCGCTTATGTTCATCATGATGTTTTAGTCAGATCGCTTAGAAGAGCGGGCTATAATGTAAAACATGTAATGAATATCACAGATGTCGGTCATCTTTCCGATGATGCAGATGACGGCGACGATAAAATGGTAAAATCAGCGGAAGAACGCGGCAAAAGCGTTCTTGAAATCGCGGATTTTTATACAACGGCGTTTTTTAACGATACTGACAGAATGAACATCACGCGGCCTTCGATTGTGTGCAAAGCAACTGAACACATCGCGGAAATGATCGATCTGATAAAAAAAATAGAAAAAAACGGTTTTACATATTTGGCAGGCGGAAATCTCTACTTTGATATATCAAAATTTCCGTCTTACGGCGATCTTGCGCTTTTAAAATTAGATGATTTAAAAGCCGGAGCAAGAACCGGTCAGGATGAAAATAAGCGCAATCAGGGCGATTTTGTTTTATGGTTTACAAAAAGCAAGTTTGAAAATCAGGCGCTGGTTTGGGACAGTCCGTGGGGGAAAGGATATCCAGGCTGGCACATAGAATGTTCGGCGATGAGTATTAAATACTTAGGCAATCAATTTGACATTCACGCCGGAGGCATCGATCACATTCCGATTCATCACACAAACGAAATCGCTCAGAGCGAAGCGGCGACAGGCAGGAAACCATGGGTAAAATACTGGCTGCATAACGAATTTCTTGTGATGAATAACGGAAAAATGTCCAAATCCGCGGGAGGTTTTCTTACATTGCAGAGTTTAATAGACGAAGGCTTTGATCCGCTGGATTACAGGTACTTTTTGATTAGCGGCCATTACCGCAGTCAGCTAAAATTCTCATTTGAAAGCCTGCAGGGCGCAAAAAACTCCAGAAAATCGCTTGTTGATAAAGTAAAGGCATTAGCGGTTAAAGCCGGCATACAAGAAACACGGATTAATGCGGATTTACCGGATTCACGCGGACTAAAAGAACAATCTTGGTATGGGAATGAGATTTATAACTATATAGAAGGTTTTGATAAGGCAATAGAAGATGATTTAAACACCCCGCGTGCGCTTGCGGAGCTTTGGGGGCTGTTAAAAGACGGACCTGCGACAGCAGAAGCCTTGAAAGCGGTATTAGACATGGATAAAGTCCTTGGTCTTGGGCTTGAAAACGCGGTCTCTAACACCAGTAAAGAGGAGAAAAACGCCGAAAATGATGAATTTTCGCAGGAAATCGAGGATTTAATCGCAAAAAGAGCCGAAGCTAAGAAGACAAAAGATTTTGCGAAGGCAGACAGTATAAGACAAAGCCTCAAAGATCGGGGTATAATACTGGAAGACAGCCCTGCAGGAACTACCTGGCGGCTGGTATAACACTGCATAAAAACGATGTAACAATTAAGGAAAGAACTTGTTTAAGAATATAGAGGGTAATTTGGAAGATGAAGATGACTCTGTCCCGGCAGATTCAGCACCTGAAAGGTGCGGTGAGGATAAGGACGATGATTGGGATATTCCCATTGAAACAATACAGAGGGTGCGTCCTGCCGATTATGACCGGGAATTTAAGCGTCTTTACGACAGCGCCTTTCAGATTTTATTCAGAGTCGCATTCAGAATTACAAATAACAGGGAAGCCGCGGAAGACCTTTGTCAGGAGGGATTCTTCCGTTTATACGAAAAAGACATGGTGTTCCCGAATATGGAGGAAGCTAAGTACTGGCTGATTCGCGTAGTAAAAAACGCTTCATTGAATTATGCTAAAAGGAAAGAGCGGGAACGGAAAGCGTATCAGAAGGCTTTTAAGGAGGATCAGCGGCAGGAGGAAACAGGCGAGGGACTGCTTGTAAAAAAAGAAACAAGCGAAGAAGTTCAGGCAGCGCTTGATAAACTGCCGGAAAATTTACGCATTGTGCTTGTGTTAAAAGAATATGCGGAAATGAATTATAAGGAAATAGGAAGGGTGCTAGGTATCAGCGAAGGAAATGTTAAAGTGCGGGTGTACAGAGCCCGTGAACGGCTTACTGTATTGCTTGCCGGAAAAATGACGGCGGACATACAGAATACAGATATGGCGCAAACCAGAGATCGAGGTGAAACATATGTGTCCTGATAAACAGATACTTTCAATCTACGCGGACGGGGAACTCCCCTCTCCCTGGAAGGAAAAACTGGAAACCCATTTGGAAAACTGCGCTGACTGCGCGGAAAAATTTAAAAATTTAAAACAGCTTCGAAAAATATTCCGTAATGATACAGATAATTTGGCAGAACCGGAATTCATAAACGCGGAAAAAAGAGTATGGCAGAAACTGGCGTTTTGCCGCAGAACAAGACCTGAAAGAATGTGGCAGCGCCGCCTTTCTATTCCTCTGCCTGCCGCGGCTGCGGCGGTAATTGTCATCACATTGATAGCGGCTATGTCTCTGCGCGGCGGGCAAAATAATAATGCAATGGCGGAAGCGCAGTCCGGCCTTCCATATACGATCGCGGCGGATTACGATATACCAAGCGTTATACCCGCCGCGGATTTAAATGATGTGCTGCGGTATTTATCATCAGACGGCGCTGATATTATCATTCTTACGCTTCCGGAAAGCCAGAGTTTCTACAGAACAGGCGAACCCGGAATCATCAGAGCGGCCGATTATAACCGGGGCGAAGGTTCAAGGAGATAGTCATAGAATGATTCTTTCTATATGCTTTGCAGGCGTTTTTTTCTTTTTATCTAACGATATAAACGCTCAGAATAATCAAGGCATTGAAACCGCGGCAATGCCTGAACATCAGAGGTACGCGCTTGTAATAGAAATTGACGCCAGAGTGTTAAACGAAGATCAGGATATAATCTGGAATGAAATCCAAAGAAAAATAGGGATGCCCGGCATTCCTGTCGGGATAAGGCTTGTCGGAACAAATTTGATGGTAGCGGTGCAGTTCACGCCGATAATACGGCAGGGAGGCAACGTACTTGTCGCGCTTGTGCAAATTTGGATTGATACGCAGGGAAACGGCGTAAGTTATCATGTTTCCCAGCAGACAATTCCGATAGATTTTGACGAGCCGTTTTATTTCTTCCCGTTAGGCACATCAAACCCGTCGATAGAATTATTAATGACGGTTAATCCATACAGCGAGATTTCGCAGCAGGAACAGCCTCCTGATCCGGCAGCAAGTTCCAACCGATGACAGTCAGATTCTCAAAGTTAATTATTTTCTTTTTGACATTCGCTGCCGTATGCCTTAATTTTTCATGCAAGCAGCAGGCGCCTGTTATATTATCGATCGATCCAAAAATCGGCAGAATGGGAGAAGTAATCACTCTTACCGGAAGCCTGTTCGGCGAATCACGCGAAGAATCTTATGTAACCATCGCCGGCATTTCGCCGACAAACTCTTCGTATCATATCTGGCAGGATGATATGATCGTTGTCAGAGTTCCTGAACTTGGGCAGTCAGGGCTTGTGTATGTTCACACAAGAGGCATAAAAAGCAACGGCGTTCTGTTTTCCAATATAAATACCGTGCCAAGGCCGGCGGAAGGCGAAGAGTTCGGGCTTGAACCAAGAATTCATTCGATAAGTCCGCAGTCAGGCGCGCCGGGAAATATAATTACAATTACAGGAAGCAACTTTGGGGCGTCACGCGACAATGGCGGCGTTTTCTTTTCGTGGGACTACGATTCTGGCATGTTTAATCCGTACATAATAAGAGAGCCGGAATATGTTGAGGTATCAGAAATCGAACTTGGCTATGAATCATGGAGCGCAAGAGAAATTCAAGTCCGTATCCCGGACGGCGCTGTAAGCGGCAATATCGAAGTGAGAACATCGCACGGAAGATCGCGGCCTGTTTTTTTTGATATTTCAGGCAGGCCCGGAAATAAAATTTTAAAAGACAAACGAATATATACAATAACGTATTCCGTTGATATAAGAGTTACAGAAGCTACAAAGCCGAACTCGCTTTATCTTTGGATTCCAAAACCTGTTGTTTCAACTACGCAGAGGAATGTCAGTCTTATCTCGCGCAGCGCCGATCCTTTTATGGAAAACTATAAAGGCGTATGTTTATATAAACTTGATAATCTTGGAAGCGGCGCGAATCAGCTTATCAGCTTTTCGTACCGTATAGAAGTATACGCGGCGGAAACAAACGTAAGGCCGCAGTCTTTAAGGCAGGAATCAAGTCCGTTATCTGCAATGTATACCCACAGCACCGCATTAATCCCAAGCGATGATCTTCAGATAAGAACAGCCGCCGCTTCAATAACCGCAAGAGAACAGAATCCGTATTTAAAGTCAAGGGCAATATATGACTGGATTATAAATAATTTTCAGATAACGGATGCATCTCTTCCCCAGTTAAGCCTAACAGAATCGCTTGAAGAAAGGCGCGCCGATCCTTATACCGCGGTTCTTTTATACACAGCGCTTTCGCGCGCCGCGGGAGTGCCGTGCATTCCAATCGCGGGCGTGTACATGGATCAGAGCGGCAGAACGATCCGCCATTATTGGGCGGAGTTCTGGATTAACGATTTCGGCTGGATACCTGTTGATCCTGTAATGGGAGCAGGCGCCGCCGTTGTGCAAAGCGGCGCGCTTAGGTACGAAGACATCAGTCAGGAACAGTCTCCTGATTACGCGAACTTTTATTTTGGCAGTCTGGATAACCAGCGGATAGCGTTCTCGCGCGGCGATCTACAGCTTTCCCAGATGGAAAGCAGAGGCAGAATAGTTTCACATCCGCAGTCATATTCACTTCAGAATATTTGGGAAGAAGCGGCAGGCGGTTTGGAATCCTATTCAAGTTTCTGGGGAGATATTATAATCAGCGGAATTTATATTCAATAAGTTTGTATACGCTGTTAAACATCGTTTATAATATCTTATAAGGAGATATAATTTAAATGGTAACAGTAATATCACTTGGCGGCTCTATAGTAGCGCCTTCGCATCTTCAAGGCGCAGGCGGCGTTGATATTGAATTTATGAAAGGTTTAACTAGTTTAATCAGGTCTTTTATCGAAGCGGATTCGGAAAGGCGTTTTATTTTTGTAGTCGGCGGAGGAAGTCCCGCGCGGCAGTGGCAGAATGCCTACAGAGAGATATCAGATGGAAAGCATATTGATGACGAAGCGGACTGGGTTGGAATAATGGCAACACGGTTAAATGCGCAGCTTGTTAAAGCCGTAATGAGCCAATGGTGCAGTCAGGAAGTTGTGACAAATCCGTGCGAAGTAGACCCTCTTACAGGGCATGTGCTTGTCGCGGCAGGATGGAAACCGGGCTTTTCTACGGATTACGACGCGGTTCTGTTAGCTGAACGTTTCGGCGCGGATATGGTGATAAATCTTTCCAACATAGAAAAAGTTTATACAGGCGATCCAAAAACCGATCCAAACGCGAAACCTATCGATAAAATTTCCTGGGCGGCTTTCCGCAAAATTACAGGCGATGAATGGATACCGGGAAAGAATGTGCCGTTTGATCCTGTAGCAAGCCGCCATGCTGAAAAAATAGGGCTTAAGGTAATCTGCGCCGCAGGAAAAGATTTGGAAAACTTAAGAAAAATTCTAAGGGGCGAAAATTTTACAGGAACTACAATCTGCGTAGACGGTTGAGTTTTTCCAAAAGCGCGAACCGCGAACTGCAAACCGAAGGTTCGAAAGTTTTGTAAAAGCCTCGGTTAATTTGTAAGCTGAAGTTTTAACAAAGCCTTAATTCTTAATTTTTACCTTTAAATCTCCAAGAACGACGTTGCCTGTTATTACAAGTGATTTTCTTGAATATTTGTTTCTAATTTTATCGGGAGCGGATATATCACCCAAAACCGGAATTACCCTGATATCAACATTAATATTTTCTGAAACTTGAAAAACAACAGAGCCAAGTAAAGACATAACATTAATTGTTGTATTATCGTTAATAAGATCGTCTTCTGTAATAATAATTTTATGTTCCCCAAGGACATTCATAATATTGCCGCCGGTAAGAGGGCCTGTAGTTTTCCTTGACGATAATAAATTAAAATGATTCTGCGGGGAACTGTCAATTTGATAATTACTTCTGCTTCCCGGCTGCGAATCGGGAAATATTTTTTCCTCTTTCTTTACTTCTATTGTCTCATGTCCTTCGATTAATTTTTCCAGAATTAATAATTCTTTTTCCGTTTCAATGTTTTGGCTGTACTTAATAATCCGCTCATATTCTTCCATTGATATATTGTTATGTGAATACTGCGTTGATAATCTGTCCACGAGTTTGTTCTTTCTTTCCTCGGTATTTAACGCTAATTGGCTCATGTTAAAAATATATCATCCGGTTTTTTTATAATCAAGGGTTGTCTGAAGGAACTACATTTATTCTAACTTCTGTCACTCTGTGTTTAATAACCTTTAAAACCTTAATTGATAAGGCGTTCCATGTCAGTGTTTCATCGGTTTTTGGAATCCTTCCCAGCGTTTCCATTATCCAGTTCGCGACAGTTGTATCGGGAATGGATTCTTCATCTTCCGGATACTGATTCTGCTGAAAAACTTCTTTTAACATATCGCGGAAATTTACGCTGCCAAGAATAATGAAACTTCCGTCTTTTTCTTTTCTGACAGGCTCAATTACCTTGTCATGTTCATCCCATATCTCGCCGACAAGTTCCTCGACAATATCTTCCATTGTTATGATTCCCAGTGTCCCGCCGTGTTCGTCTACAACAACGGCTATATACGCCTTTTTTTCCTGCATCGTATGCAGAAGCTTTGCAACTTTAATCGTTTTTGTTATAAAGACCGCTGGTTTAAGAATCTGTCCGGGCGTATTAAGGCCTTTCATCACTTTATGATAAAAATCTTTAAGCAGAAGAATTCCCTTTATGTTGTCGATTGTTTCTTTATAAACCGGAAGCCTTGAAAACCCGGTTTCTATAAATTTTTTATCTATCTCTTCTATGCCGGCGTCTATCGGAACAGCGGCGACATCAATACGCGGCGTGAAAATTCCAGTTACTTTTAGATCGTCAAAGTTGATTACCTGGCGTATCATCTTTTCTTCCTGCATGTTAATGACCCCTTCCTGACGGACTTCTTCAACATAAGTCAGAAGCTCGTCTTCAGTTGTGGATCGATCGGCTTTTACAGGAAAAATTATTATCAATAATTTTTTATAACAGCTCATTAAAAAATTTATCGGGGTAAGCAGAAAAATAAAAAAACGCAGAAGCGGCGCGTTTCTAAGGGCTGTATGCTCCGGCGTTTCTTTTGCAAGGGTCTTGGGCGAAATATCGCCGATTATCAGCACAAGAACAGTCATGATCACTGTGGCTATGCTTACGCCCTTTGGCCCGAACAATTCGATAAAAAACGCAGCAGCAAGAGCGGAAGCCGTTATGTTAACAATATTGTTTCCAATTAACACTGTAGAAAGAATTCTGTCGTAGAACTCAAGCATCTTCAATAAAAAGCGCGCGCGTTTGTTTTTAACAGCCAAATTCTTAATTTTAATTCTGTTTAAAGCGGAAAATGCCATTTCGCATGATGAAAAAAAGAATGACAGGCTTAGCAGGACAACAAGAGATACTATATGAATAATATAATATGAGCTCGCATATTGCGCTGGTTCATTCATATTGACAGGCGTCGATCAGAATCGAACTGATGCATCGCGGTTTTGCAGACCGCTCCCTTACCGCTTGGGTACGACGCCAATTACAACACGCCAAGCGTGCCGCCTAAAAAAAATCCCCGCGGGATTTTTATTTCTTAAGAAACCGTACTGCGGTTTCTTTCGTTTTTAATTATAAAATAGGGGATGTCTTTAGTCAATGCAGACACAGCTATCCCATCAAATCCCACGGCGGCAATGTATCATCGCCTTCAAAATCGTAATCCCTTTCGGCGGGCGTTTCATCTTCATCTTCCCGCGGAATAAAAATGACAGGAGCGTCGGGAATGACAACAGGCGAACTGCTTGAGCTGTTATTCTGATTATTACCGGGAATGTTATACGGTATTTCTTCATACGGAACCGGAGTAAAAATATAATCATTTTGCGGAATGTTTAACGACGGCGGGTTTAAAAGATCGTTTAAAAAATCCCAATCCAGTTGAATCATGTGATTATCAAGGAACGACATATCAAAAGTTGAAAAAAGAGAAGACGCGCTCGGCAGACTGGTTCCTGTAAAGGTGGACACAGCTCCGTGCATATCACAGTAACGAGCGGGAATTGTTCCGTCAATGAACGTAAGGTAAATTACGCCTTCATTACAGGACTCTGTGGGAAGAAGTCCGGATCTTCTGCAGACAGCCGCGTCATATACGCCTGTCGGCCTTATAAAACTTTTCTGCGGAAGTCCGTTGTGAATCTCGCTCATGTAATCGCCCCAGACAGGACCTGCAAGCTGCGCACCTGTTTGATTAATTCCAAGGGAGTTTCCGGGTTTATCAAAGCCGTACCAAATCGCGGTTGTGTAATAAGGAGTGTATCCCACAGCCCACGCGTCCGACCAGTTTTGAGTAGTTCCGGTTTTTCCGGCGGCCGGCATTCTAAAAGATCTTCCGTTCTCGTCCCTGTAAGTAAATTTGCCGCCCCAGTTTGTGCTTGATCCAAGAGTTCCGATTGTAATTCCGAACTCCATTATCCTTGTCATCGCGTAAGCGTTTTGCGGACTTATAACCTGTCCGTTATTTTCTAACCTGCGCTGCCGCTGGCGCACTTCCCTTTCAACGTCATATATGACCCTGCCGTTGCGATCTTCGATTGTTCTGATAGCGATAAGAGAAACATCACGACCCTGATTTCCAAAGATAGCGAATGCTCTTGCCATTTGCGCGGGCGAGACAGATGTAATTCCCAATCCCAAAGGATAAACGCGCGGAAACAGGCGGTTTATCTGAACCTGACTTGTTATGCCTAAAAGCGAGGCCGCCCTGTCAATCGCCGCGTCAAAGCCGATGGCTTCCAGCACATAAAGCGACGGTATATTTAAGGAAAGCGCCAATATGTTGTAAAGAAGAAGAGGGCCTCTCCATTGCCCGTTGTAGTTATTCGGGACATAATACGAGCCGTCCTCGTTATGGAACGCCATCGGTATATCGTAGATCATTGACGCCGCAGTAAATTTCTTTGTATCAAGAGCGGCGGAATAATATAGCGGTTTAAAAGCTGACCCGGGCTGAACGCCGGCCTGCGTAGCGCGGATA
>Ga0209755_10005469_pt1 | contig 14448 bp, 11 predicted proteins | sample TergutCo191P1_FD_187301 | JGI IMG/M metagenome (GOLD analysis project Ga0209755, IMG submission 187301) | Cornitermes sp. P1 segment gut microbial communities from Petit-Saut dam, French Guiana - Co191P1 (SPAdes) (version 2) | ecosystem: Host-associated > Arthropoda: Insects > Digestive system... | reverse complement strand
CTAATTAGTTCCGCGCCTCTGCTATAGGCTTCATAACGAGATGCTCACGAGGCTACGAGAACGACTTGACCATTTTTCTTAAATCGCCTGCCTACTTTTTCATCTTTCAAGTGACCGCTCTCCATAGGCTTTCTCGCCAATATTCTGAACGCATTTCTTGCCCCCGCCTGGCACCATGGATTTCATCACCCTAACACAAACAGGTGACCAGTATCAATTACAAACTATCTGGTTACGTAATGTCCTGAACTGATTCCTAGGTGCCTGCGTATTTCAGGCTTTAACACCGCCCGAGGTATGAGGAAGCAATCGGCTGCCTTGACTTCGTAACACTTTGCGTTACGTAACTCCATTCAGATGCAATCATATGCATTATCAGTACAAGCAAATCTGGGATGGAGCGGAAAATAACACTGACGCGTCCGGCCTTCGGTGATCGTGAGATGACGAACAGTGTTTGTTGTAACACGGTGTTTGCCAACGGTTGGTCCGCGCAGCTCAGTTTACACCGGTCCGCATTTTAGGTTAGGGTTGTGCTGTGCATGTAGTTCACCAAAGATGGGTATTTTCATTTACTACTTCGTGATTCCCGCTTTCTCCCTCTGTGCAGAATCTCACCCGGCGCTTGATACGGATCAGACCAAAAAAAAAGGTAAAGCAATCCCATTACAGGCCTGGACAGGCTCTGAGGGTTCCAGGAGGATAAGGCTCCCAGATTTCAAGACAGTCAACACATGAAGGTGGCAAGGTTGCCAGCCCTACGCACCTGCCGCCTTTACCCCCCAGGAAATATTCCTGGTACTCATGTCTGTTAGCGGCTAAGTCAACCCCAGGGTCATAGTGCGGCCGGAAGAATTATATCAATGAAAAATTCCAGTGACACCATCGGGAATCGAACCCGCGACCTTCCGGTTTGTAGCACAGTGCCTCAACCAACTGCACCGCGTACCCCAACATCAGACATACGGTAGATTAGTATTTAACGTGGAGCCGTGTCAAGATGCAGCGGTGGCACATTCTACGATACCAGTCCGAAATTCGCTTGGATTTACGGGCAGGGTAGGAACTGTTGGAATGACCGGTATTCGATCGAGACTAAACTGGAATCGTCCCTAATGCGAATCACAAAGTCACCGCTGTGGAAAACCGATCAATGAGAACGAAATGATCGATGGAACCAAAATGTCACGGCGGTAAAATGCCATGACTCATCCCCTGGGTTGCCTCATACTGAGTCACTAGCCAGTGAATATTCTCATTACACAAAACATCACACGCAAACATAATCATGTGCTGGCTGCATTTTCGCTACGGCTCGCGCGCAGTATGAGAGATGTACTGGGTTTGTGTGGAAGTGCGAGCAGCGTTTCCTGTTTTCACGGATGACGGTCGACATATAATTAATCCAGTAACAACCAACCTTTCAAACAAGTTGTGGGCAAGTTTTAGATCGCGTGCAAGACAGGAACGCAGGTTCGAATCCTGCGCGGAACACAGACTTTCTCTTTCGTTTGGACTGTAAGAGGTCTTGCGAAGTACCCAACACGCATCCAAGAGACCTTCGTGTATCAAGAAGTAACATTATAACATCCACTGTATATTCAGAGGCTGAACACGCCACAATCTGTAAAAGCGCTAAACAAATAATACTGAAGAACAAAGCAAATAAATGTAGTATTGTTCCTGTGGGGAATTTCTTGACTAGCTGCAAACCAGTTAGCTGCTCAAGAAGGACTCTGCACCATGGAGTAAGTAAGTAAGTAAGTATTGTTCCTGTGTACGTCATGAAGGCATAGAGAGTGGAGGTATATAATTCCACTGATTTTTAATTTGGGCACTACATGAAGGTCAGTGGTCAGCTTACGTCTCGGATACTTTGCCCACAGCAGCCATTGAACAGAAGGCTGTGTGAGTCCCACAGCGGATCTGAAAGCTTCGGAAAAGAGAAAAAAATCGCTCGGCCCTACTGGGAATCGAACCACGATTACTCGGTCATCCAGTCCGTAGCCAGTCTCTGTACCGACTGCGCTATCCAAACTCTTAACAAGAACGAAGCTTATAAATCGTACTTTACTGTCATTTCAAGGCAGTTCAAACCCAATCAATGCTTTATGCATACCGTCGGTTATTTTTGTCTGATTTTAACGAAAACTGAAATGGTTCGACAATTTCGCGTAAAATTCCACAATATCAAATTTCATGAGATTCCATCAGCGGTTCTCGCATTGTTAAACTCGTACCGACGGAAGGCTAGAGCAATTTTGATGAGCGCTCAGCAGGGATTCGAAAGCACCTACGAAGACGTCCAGTAAAGCGAAAAAATAAAACAAAGTATCAGAAGAACGAAATGAATACGAAAACCCTTATTAAGAGGGACCTTGAATGCTAAACATGAGACGGAGCTAAGAACCTCTGTGTAAGTCACGACTCGTTATATGGTTTTAAAAGTACGCATCGTTTTACAGTTTCCGCGAAGACGCCACTGTAAGCCTAACGTTTCCTTGAACCTAATGCATTTCAATATGAACTGTATTGAATCTCCAGGGATGAACAGCGGAATGGAGCACACTACATAGTAGGAACTCAGTGACATAACGCTCTTCTCTTCATTTATTGTCAAGGTTACAAACGACATGCTACACGCAAAAACACTCACTCACTCTCTCTCTCATCCCACACCCACCCGCCTTACAAGTCGTCATTTGTGTGTACGTGTATGAATGAATGAATTTATGTGTGTGTAATACGTACATAAAACACTCAAAAATATATAAATAAATATATACATAATGCCTCAAAAAATGTATACTCACTGCAATGTGAACAAAATACTCCCTATTTCATTTACTGGGGGGTGGATATTTTGTGTGCACAGAAAGAAGTATCTGTGACCCATACTGGCACAGGACGACTATTCCTCAGGTTCGTAGTTAACATTCAGGCACTCCTCAGTTGGACGGAATGGCAAACGTCAACCATGGCGTGTACTGGGATGGCTGCACACGACCCTGCAGCTTCTTCCCGTCGGTGGTTCTGGTTTTATACAGTACGAAACGTTACATCCTTCAGATGCCCCCACAAGTGAAAGTCAAAAACGGTTAAATCAGATGAGCGCGGGAGTTACTAAAAATTTCCTCCACTTCCTCTTCGTCGTAACCAGTCGGTCAGGGAAAGTTTCAAACCAGTAGTAGCTCCTGATATCTCGAGGGCAATATTGATTTGGGTGCCCCCATCACGTTGACAGTAAAATTTCCCATTCCCATATTGTCGACGAATGGCAGGCACAATGGATATCCAAAGAAAAAAAAAAAAAAAAAAAAAAAAAAAGGCCCAACGAAACCTCTGGATGACATTCCACACCAGACCGTGAGCCCTGGTAAATTCACTTCGTTGTCCGTCATGAATGTGCGGATTTTCAAGAGACCAGCGATAGCAATTTGACGATCCACTGTGGAACTGACCTTAAATGAGACTTCACCCGACCAAACAATCTCGTTCACAAACCCTGCATTCTCTATCACATTCCGTTGAAATTAGTCACAAAACTTCACGTCTTGATCAGAATCATCTTCATTCATGGTATGTTACAGCTTTCGAGGGTAAGCTTTCCACCTACTTCGTTTCAAAATGCGGTGTACACTTGTCCTGCTATTTCCTGCCTCGTGACAACATCGTCTTACGGATTTTCTGGTGACCGTGAGCAGTGTTGCAACACCACATCAAAAGAGGCAGGACTGGTTTCATTGTGCGGTTTCCCAGATCATTTTTGTGCACACTTTGTAGCGTAACTTCGGAATCAAATTGTCACAGATACGTCTGTTACTCGTGTTGCGAGTTTCTGTTGTCAATTCACGCCGACGGAGCCTTTGGACTTCGCACACATTCTCAAATTTCGAGTATCATTGCAAAAGTATCCTGCGTTGCTCGAACGTCAAGCGCTCTGACGTCGTTTTGTTTTGCTGACTAAACCCCGAACGGCGCTGTTGGTGTTCATGCCATTAGCGTTATCTTTTCAGTGAAAGCCACACTACATAAAGTTCGTTTTATTTTGGTTCCACAATGAAAATGTGCGTAGATATATTCTACTAAAATATGTATACATTTTTTGGCAAATTCTGTAGAGACGACCTTCGGAAAATGGTACTTTGAAGAGCGAATATGGTAGTATAATATTAAAATTGACGTTTAAAAATCTTTCTAGAGTGTCACGGAAAAAAATTAGGAACTGCAGAACTCACTGCCTTAAATGTGTCCGCTAAATGCTTCCCGTTAGTAGAATTTCACTATTCATATGATATATTGGATAACTGTAATTGGGTTGACATCCGGTGGCAGTAGTACAATACACATTTACACACAAGCAATACGCAGAATAACACAATGAAACAAAATACACAGAACATACATAACAATAAGAATGCATAAACATAAAAATAAGAATAAACATAAAAATAAGAATACATAAACATAACAATAAGAATACATAAACATAATAAGAATACATAAACATAACAATAAGAATACATAAACATAACGATAAAAATAAGTAATTTACAAAATTAAACAGAAGCATGCAAAACATCCAACCATACATACAATAATAAAAAATGGAACCAAAAGAATATGAAAGAATGTGATAAACGAAACAGCCATAAAAGCAGCAAACTTCGTATGATCCATATATCTTCTAATAATGTTAGACACCCTGTAACTAAGACCTTCACTACACTTCACCCAACTACACTTCATTCCACTTGTCGACACTTCGCTTCCTCTCATTTAGACTTCACCCAATTACACTTCACTACCATCTCATTTGGCTTAACATCATTTAAATTTCCTACCGCTCCATTTCACCTCACATCACTACACTTCACTTCACTGCAATTTTAGATGATTTTCGCCACACTTCTATTCCTTTCATTTCACCCCGTTTATAATTGCTTTCTTAACTCTGTTTCTAAAAATCTTGGGTTTACAAGGGAAAGTCCCTAACGCTTCTGCAGGTAGTTGGATCCAGTTTTTAATGGTCCTATTTACAAAAGAATACTTCCCGATGACCGTTCTTTGCTTCCTACCCCTAATTTAAACATTATTATTACTATTAAACATGGCTATTACCAACACGACCATTAGCAACTTCATTTCACATCATCACACTTTCTCTAGGTTCCACCTGATATTATCCACTAACATAAGGGCGTCCGTGTGTTTCCAATAGTGGACAAATCCGTAGGTGTGCGCGCCGCATAAATGTGTTTACTGATAACAATAATTAAGTCACCTGTTAAAATATAAGGGTTTTTAGCAGCGATAAAAAGTTGCCCACGTAACAGTTTCACAAGACAGTCTATTGGATTATTAGTTCATGTGAGTTGCGTAATTAGGTACACAAAATTAAAAATTTCAGGAAGGCCGCAGTCACACGCCCCTGCACTACCCAGCTACTGTGGGTAGTCTCACGCTGTTGATATTTCCAAATGCGATTCTCGAACATAAGTTTTGTAAGCAAGGCTATATCTTCTTCCTCCATACGTGTTCCAAGTCCCGCCTGCTGTATTTTGCTTAGCATTGCTATGCGAACAGTCCGAATTCAGATTTTTCTGTTAACCGAAATGGAAAAATTCGACGTCGCTAAGACCAAAGTCCGCCTCTGTTAACTGAAACAGAAGGTTCAATACCGCTAATATCTAAGTCCGCCAGTGAACACACTTTTTAGCCATGTTCACCCATTTTCCACACTCGCCTAGGATCAACATTGACCTATTTTTCTAACTAAAATGGAAACAAGCAGAGTTCTGAGATAACCCCAGCTTCCTTCTAAATGGGTACATGTGGTTTTTACCTGGGGGTAAAGAGCTGTCAGACTGTCATAGGAGATTCAGCCAGAAGCAATAGTGAAATGAAAACCGAGAAGTGACAGCTGAGATACTCGGGAAATAACCTGTCCCGGTGTCATTTTGCCCACCACAAGGCTCACATGGACTGCCCAGAAACCTTTGTGAACCGCGACAGACACCAGAGACATTCGCCTTTACGTAGATCCTCAAATGACGTATGGCATCTTGGGGGGGAAAAAATGCAGGTTTTGTTACGGTAATATTTTATAGGATGTTACATCGGAAACTATTTTGAAAATATACAACACACTAATTTTACCTACATTTTTATATGGATCAGAAAATTGGACTCTAACAGCTTTACAAAGACGAAGAATTGAAGTGGCAGAAATGAAGTTACTGAGACCTCTGGCAGGCTACACCCTTTATGACCACAAAACAAATGACTATATACGCCGCGAACTACGGATTACAGGCATACTAGACAAGATAGATGAATACAGACGGAACTGGCTTTCACACTTGCAAAGAATGCACAAAACCGAATACCTTTGAAATCACTACAGACCACAAGCAAGGAGAACAATTGGAAGACCGAAGAAGCGTCGGCGCGAGCAGCTGTAACTCTGGAGAAGGAACCGATCAAAGTGTCCAATTCTTGTTGTTTATGATGATGATGATGATGATGATAATGATGATGATACATCGCGTTTGTGAGGCTAGTGCTCCCCTATCGTACCGAATGCTGGCCCCACACAAAAAACGAACATATACTCCGAACCTTTCAAAGTCTAATATTAAGAAAGATCTATGTGCCAATTAACGGACACTATATGAATACAGATGTTTATTCATGAACTTTATAAAGTATACAACCGGAAACATTTAAGGTGATCAAAGCAGGAACGTTGAGGTGGATAGGACATCGCTGTACAGTACAAAGCAGGAGCAAGATCCAAGCAGGAAGCCAAAGTTCCATAAACCAACGCCACCATACGAGCTGGTAGACTTGCTATTAGGTGAATCTGAATGTAGTAAGTGTTAGAAATTGAATCTGAATGTAGTAAGTGTTAGAAATTGCAGGCAGAAGTCGCAGGATCTTAACCAATTGGGCGCAATAGTAGAAGAGGCCAAGGCTCATGATGGACTACAAGCGGCAGCAGCAGCAGGAGTGGTGGTGGTGGTGGTGGTCGTCGTCGTAGTAGTAGTAGTAGTAGTAGTAGTAGTAGTAGTAGTAGTAGTAGTAGTAGTAGTAGAAGAGGAGGAGGAAGAAGATGATGATGATGAAGAAGAAGAAGACGACGAAGAAGAAGAAGACGACGAAGAAGAAGAAAGATGCTTACAGAAAGCCAAAACAATATGGCGATCGTGGGAATATGTCATTAGCTTTCGGTATGACGGCTATAACGAACCACTGAAGCTACGCTTCCAAAATAGTGTAAAAGGACAGACCATAAACAACCTACGCATTAAATACGATACACTATAAGTAAAAAATTACAAAATATGGTGGCGATTCAAACTTTGAGGTTAAATCCGATCGATGTAATAAATGTATATAGAAACTGTATTGAGGCCTAAGTAATAATTTTTTCACAAAAATAAATTAAAACAACAACAACAACAACAATACTTCAGCTAACACATGTGCAACTAGAAATATACGCAACAGAAAAGTCTGTTTTATGAGTTCTACTCGGATCCCGTGTCTTATGTTACCTTCCGATAGGCCCTACAAGTGATCACTTCTGTATGTATCTCTAGTCTCGACCCAGCTACACGTCTAATCCAACGAAACCGCACTTTCTTTAATTAACCTAACAATACTCTGTATATAAATCACGAAGCATATCGTGTCCAATATGGTTTACCTGAAATTTCCCATTTGCTCTTTCTCTGCTTGGTCCAAATATTTTCTCGAACACTTTACAGTTTATGTCTTCCATGAAACAAAAAAAGACTACACTGTACATTGAAAACAAACAAGTGGTAAAATGACTTACACAAAAAAATTGTGACCCACGAAACAAGAATTAACACGGAAGAGCAGTAGCCTATCTGACCTCTGACACTGACCGAATATGTTGCAACACATGGCAAGCATGTTGGCCTATTGACTGCTGTTCCCTACTGTACGAACTGGTAACTGTCGTCATATCAACATGATCTGGGTTATCAGAGCACAGGTCAGGCCAGGCCAAAACTAAGCCACTGAAAAGTTTGACTGTTACGCGAGAGACTTGAGAGTATAGGACTAATTTGTAAGGAATTCAGTCCTAGGTCAGTTGGGTAAAAGAATGGAGGTGAGTGAGAGGACAAAAATCAATTTCATATGACACAGTGGCCAATTCTGCACACAGCCGTCGAACTTTCCGCATGACGACGGTAGCACGGCCAAGATAATGCCGACAGCGGGTTAAGCTATAAACTGTCCAACAAGTTACACAGTCACCAACAACCTTCCTGCCAACAGGTTGGGACTGCCTTGTAAGGTGCCAGAAGGCTCTCAATTCTGGCCAGCTTTTAGTACTTTATGGTCCGAACACATTCGCTCAATGGTGGAACAGCAGTTACAGCTACAGCAGTGACCACCTTTATTTTCGGTTGTTAGTGTTGATGCTGCTGCTGCTGCTGCTGCTGCTGCTGTTTTGTTTGGACACAGAACTCTGAACTCAACTGGGCGTGGCACAATTTAGTTCTTACACAGCGGCTCTCTTTAAATCTGGTTTCGTTGATTATTGTGCCAGACAGGACTGCAGGTTCATTAGACAGAATATCGACGATGCAGGTGGTGATAAAGAAAGACTTCCCGAACATCTTTCAGCTTATTTCTCCTCATTTATCATCCTCTTCCTGTCTTTCTACTTCGTACGCTTCTCCTTTAACTTCTTCCCTTCCATCAATGTTTTCATTTCCCATTTATTCTTGTCTCTTACCAATGTGCCGTTCCTTCTTCGTTTTCTCCTCCTTTATCGCTTTCTCTTTCTCATTCTCATTCTCCCCCTTATACAGCTCCCTTTTTTTAATTTATCTAGCCTAGTGTTCGCGCACGGTTTGAACTCCACCGACCAAATGAGCAACCTTTCCTATCCCCGGGTACCGCCTTATTTATATTACAAAGGTAAAGCAATCCCGTTACAGGCCTGGAATGGCCCAGATGTTCCAGGAAGTTGGTTTCCCAGATCTCATGACAACGGCACAGGATGGTGTTAAGGTTGTCGGCCTTACGCACCGGCCGCCTTTACCCCCAGGAAATGCCCTTGGTACTCATTTCTGTTAGAGGCTGAGTCGACACAAGGGCCATAGTGCGATCGGAAGGATTTTATGTCAATGAAAAATCCAATGACACCAGCTGGGATCGAACCAGTGACCTTCCAATTTGTAGCACAGCACCTTAACCACTGTGCTACCGCGGTCCCATTTATTTATACTATACACTAATGTATTTCGTCGCCTTAATGCATATTCTGTTTAGCTGCTTTCGTAATTTATTACACACGTTCACGATTCTGTCTGTTCGAGGATCACCGGATTATTCGTTTCGTTTTCACTCCCGGAATTATTTTCAACGCTTGTCTCTCACAAATGACTCAACTGAGTCGCCAAATGCGATGCGATACCGCTTAAAATTTACGATGGTTCAAAACATAATATACACAGTACATGCGGTCAAAAAACGCTGATCTAACCCACTCACTTTTGATGGTTTGAAAGGGGTAACATGACACTCAGGCTTTCTTTGTGAATAATAAATACAGCCAGTTCGTGCGTTTATAAGGTGAAACTAAGAAATAAAGAGAACCGTTTTATTGACTGTAATGACATGCGAGCCTTCAGAAACACACGGTAGGACAAGCAATGTATTTTCTGCAGGATCCAGTCATACGTGACTCATGCCAAGTCCCAGAAATGTGTTACGTGTTATGACGTTACAACTGTGCCTTGCTTCCATTCAGTCCATTCCATGTACCACAGTTCCTCATGAGAAACTAACGGAGTCACCAAATCCTGTTCATATATATGTGGTTAAAATCAATTATGGGGGACGCGATTAAATGTGCATACATTTAAGTTTACTACTGCGTTTGTAAAGAGTCCACTACTTGTCCCTGTCCCCAACCAGACGAATCCAGTCCACGTCCTCCCACCCTGTTTTAATATTTTCCTCCCATCTACGCCTTGTGTCTCCCACGTGGTCTCTTTCCTTCATGTTTCCCTGTATTAACATCTCTTCTCTCCCATACATGACACATGACCAGCCCATCTCATCCTCCTTGAATTGATCACACTAAATAAATGATGCTCCTCTATGCAATTTTATCCATTTGCCTACTACTTCGTACTTTGTGATTAAGTTGCACACGCACATACAAAACATATTTACGCTTCTAGAAGGACACGAGACGGTAAAACATTCTCAACCAAATGTTCGTAAGTTTCCTCAGAATTTAACCTTTTAAAGCCTAATGGTTATGTTTTGCACCCACATGTTTAACATTCAACAACTGTACGCTCCCCTCACACTGTATGTGTTTTGTATTTATATGAGAACAATAGCGACTTGTGCCACTTACAGCATAAAATGGTTGGCTTTTATAACCGAGATGAAAAGTGTTTACAGCGCGGTACGGACTGGGTCTTTAATAAGGCTGTCTGCGCTTTGTCTTTAAAGGGTTAATCGGTTCTCAAGTTCTTCGCACATGAAATATTGATTTGTGTCATTCCCACGTATTTAAAAAATGAAACATTTTCAAAGGATGTATTGTTAGCTGTCTTTATGTTGCGAATTTTGTCCTGCATTTTGTTGAGGAAACATGAGCACACAGCCTACTCAGCCTTGGTTCCACTGAGTGTGGATACAGCCAGCGATTCCCCTGTGCCTCCGCAACACACCGTGAAGGCCCAAGAGGGAGTGATGGTAAATCTCCACGCATTCTACACCTGGGCATGGTAAGCAAGCGTCATATTCCGGCCGCTTTTCCTCCTTGTGAGTCTCGGTGCTATTTTAGACAGAGTGGTGACGAAGAAAAAAATCCCTTCCTACAGCCGGGAATCAAACGCGCCTGTCAGTCCGTGTGCAGGCGCTTTATCAAGCTGTCGCAACTGTAATTTATTTGTAAAAACATAGATACTCTTATGTAAAAGTACCAATGTGATAATGAGCGAATTCTTCCTCTTCATATATCAGTGGGCGTTTTGTGTGACATATATATCTTATCACTTACATATTAATTAGACTAATAAACTTAACTGTTACTGTCATGACTTAAAAGGCATGTATGCTACAGTCAAGTACTAAGTCCTGAACTTCACCCAAATTGTTTCAAAATAAGTTTTCCCGACGGAATCATGACGGTATAATTACTGCATCTGGCGAGGAGGGAATGCCACCACCTACTCCGAGAAAACCCAGTCACGGTGACGTAACCACTCAGTGTGGAAGTGTGGTACGAGGAACATGACACTGTCAAATTTATGCCAAGTTATTTTAGGTTTAGTAATCAAATTTTCGTTTTTGTATGTGACAGAGGCCCATGTGAACTGTAGTTCACTGACCTGTAGACCTACTAATTACCTGGCCGGAAAAGAAGTTTTATCAAGAAAACAACCTACATGACAAGGCTGGCGATTTATTTACTACTTATCAGCTACATACAAGGTAGGTAAGGGAGCCGAGATAGCGCAGCCGGTACAGTCCAGTTCCGACGCGCTAGACAACCGCGGACTCGTGGCGGTAAAATATTTTTCTCTTCTCCAAAGCGTTCAGAAGGGCTCTGGGGCTCACCCAGCCTCATGTTCAAAAGGCACTGGGGACTCTGCCCAAAGAAACAGCGGCCGAGACGCGAAGTTGACCACGCACCTCCATCTGGTGCCACAGGTTAAGAATGAGTGAGTCATGCCTCTCTCCCGCTGTGCCTTCATGGAATGCATAGAAACCTCTTTGCCTTTACCCTACCAGTAGGTAACTACCTACATTGAGAAGAATCCGTGAGAAGCTAACAGTTCCTCGGATAGTCAAAAAATTCATCGCATTTTATACAACATGAAAGTTTAATACCGTGTTCACAAGAGCACACCACTTGTCCCTACCGTGAGTCACATGAATCCAGTCCACGCTCTCCCATTATACTCTTCTTCTTAGTGACACATTTTGTTTCTGTCCTCGCATCTAGGTGTAGTCCACACGGCATGGCACGTCCTCAGGTTGCGGTTGGAGGCAGCCACCTGATATGGAGGGCAGCTGCGAATACACAGATAAGCAGTCGCGGACAGCAGACAAGGAGTAGTCCTCCAACATGTGAGGTAAGCGAGGGGCTAACAACTCCTCGCCTTAAAAAATGAACATGTTATGAAATGTTACTCAGGGTCCCGGACTTCCACAGTTCCTTCGGAACCGTTCAGGTATGTTACGTGTCTAAAGATATAGGCAAATCTTCGGTTAACACATGTGGCAGTAATAATCCTAGGAACTACAGAGAAGAAGGGCATTTCTTGACCAGCTGAAGAATTGTCAGTGTTTCACCTTATCCGGTATGTACAGAATGACAACACTACTAGACGTGATCGATTTGGGGGAGGGGGGGGGGGGGGGGGGTTCGTGAAAAGACACGAATGTGCCCTGTTCCGGTGTCAAGATCACAGTAATGATTTGCAGGACTAAGGGAAAATCGAAAATTGCAGGATAGCAGGTCTTGGAACAAATATTCTAACACAATATCTCGCAACTCAGCGATTAATTTTTACTGGGCAGATTGAAGTGCGTGTGTCCCGGCTGTTAATAGGGCTACTGTATGTGGTGAAGATTAACGACCGAGCAAAGAGCACCATTCTATCGCATATCGGCAATGACAACAGTCTGCAAGTATTCCTTGACATTTCGGCCGCTGACTGTGAAGGAGGAGAGTTCAAGGACGAATTCCATTCACAAAAAAGAATTCAGCTGCTCTAATGTAGGTCCAACACATGTGGTCATCCGTATCAAACCAAACAAAAAAAAAAAAAGGCCCCACTGCGTCACTTCAAAAGTTAACTTTTCTGCAAAGAAGAAATCGTGGGAAACACGAGGCCTGCTTCCCATTAAATACTTCAACGCAAATAATGCGGCTAAGGTAAAGACAGAATTCACTCGACAACGACGCTGTTCCACATTCCAACTCAAAAACAAAACAAACAAAGTTGCATATTTAAACATCAACGAGCTCTCGTCATGTCCGTACCTTAGAATGTGCGTGGCACGAAATTAGTAAATAACATATTCATAAAAATTAGTCCACTGATCGATGCCCTATTTAATCTGTGGCGCTATATTTCAGTGCGTGGGCTGTGCAACGTAAAATGGCAGGAAGATAAACTGCATTAAGAATTAGAAGGAATGTAGACATCAATGGTGGTGGCCTGTTTATGGCATACTTCCGGATTAGCGTCGAGTGACTGATGAAAACATAGAACATCACAGAACAGTCGGTCTCGGCGAGGAAATTTGAAAGTGTGACCTTCGAATTTGAGGAAAAGGTACACGAAACGCGATGTCTAGAGATAATCTGTCAATCAGTAACTTTTTTTATGAAGTGACAGACACGTGTATCGAAACTGCCTGTCCCTGTAAATCACATACTTTTAGAAAGAGGGTTAGGAACGTAATTAAGAGGGCGGAGAAATGAAGGGTTTTTGAAGCGTGGTGACGAAAAGTCCAAAAGTGGAGGGAAGTGAAAAATGGGGAGTGAAGTGTAGTGAAGAGCAGTGAAGTGAAGTGGTGAATTATCATTGATCTATAGTTATGTAGCTGTATGTAGGTTCCGTGCAGTACGCTGTCTCATTATCATTTGCTCCCCTTTGTTATTTTCTAATTACTTATGTTTTTAATATTCTCTTTATGTATGCATACTCATTTTGTATGTTTGTCTTCTATTTTGTGTATTTTGTCCTTTTGTATTGTTTTCCTTTTGTATATAGGTGTCTCTTTCCTAATTTTGTACAAGTTTACCGACCAATGCCAACGGCTGGAAACCCAACTGCAGTCAACAAATATTGCATCACACACCCAGCCCGCGGCCTAGTCACTACACCGACTGCGCTGTTCCGGCTGAAACTGGTTTAATAGAGAGTAAGCTGACAATAAACGGTTATGAAATTAGTATCTCAGGATTGTTCATCAGTGCCAAAGGGCGCTGAATGACATCTCCGCCCGGCATGCGGTGGGCCTTTTCTGGGTCCCAGGACATGCTGGAATACGGGGCAATGAAATAGCTGATGGACTCGCGAGGGGCGGCTCTGTTCTGAGTTTCTTCGGACCCAAGCCGGCCCTGGGGGTCTCTCGGCGAGACCTACATACGAGGCTCGGTCGCTGGTTAGTTAACCAGCACGGGGCCCTTTGGCGAGGTCTTGGTGACACCCAAAGGCAGACCCGCGAGTTTATCTCGGGTCCCAGTCTGGGCACTAAGGCAAAATTTATTACTCTTAGTAGGATCCAATCCAGGGCTGTAACTGGCTTTCTTACGGGACATAACACCCTGAGGAGACACCTCTACCTACTAGGGCTGTCAAACAGCCCCTTGTGTAGGTGGTGTGAGGCCGGAGAGGAAACCTCGGCTCACGTTTTGTGTGAATG
>Ga0209755_10005468_pt1 | contig 14448 bp, 7 predicted proteins | sample TergutCo191P1_FD_187301 | JGI IMG/M metagenome (GOLD analysis project Ga0209755, IMG submission 187301) | Cornitermes sp. P1 segment gut microbial communities from Petit-Saut dam, French Guiana - Co191P1 (SPAdes) (version 2) | ecosystem: Host-associated > Arthropoda: Insects > Digestive system >... | reverse complement strand
ACCGGGTGTTGTGATAACTACGCTACCAATTACTCCACCGCCCGGGAGTTGAATATTTAAGGGAACGCCATCTGCTGTGGTTGGTGGTGAGTACCGCTGGGCGTTTGCGAATTCGAGCCTTATTGGGGCAGTTTCGCTGATGGTTGCAGGGCTTGTTGCCCGGAAAGTGAAGCGCAACAAATCTGCATCGGGAACGCTGAAATTACTGCCACCCGCACTAATGACAAACGCATACGCCGACCCGATGATGCTATCAATCTCGCCTGTTTCCGGCACATGACCTTGAGGAAAGGCTATTAACATTCCCGACAAGTTTATGTTCGCCACATGGGTAAGTTCAAGGCCTTCCGGCACAAATAGACGTAATGGCATATTTGCAAAGCCCGTGTTTTCTTCGATTCTTAACGTCATCGTAAATGATTGGCCGGGCGCAACCGGATAAATTTTGGCGGATACTTCATCAAAATATAGCGGTGAAGTGAATTTTCGGAGGGTAGCTTGTGCGGTTTCGATAGCGTGGCGGAAAGCGTTATGAGTAGCCTCGGTTGCCCAAAATTCATTAGGCGGAATGTTTGCGCCGTTTGCGGATATTCGGGTGTCTGCAATCAATGCTTTGGCTTTTTCGATGTAACTTTCAAGTTCGCTTGTGTCAACGCAGATATTCGAAAATGAGACGGATAATTTCCCGTTTGCAGAAGATGCCTGTGCATGGGCGGGGCGGGCGAATAGCACCGCACCACTCATGAAAATGCACAAAATCAGAATTGTGCCTACATACAAATTTTCATTTGCGTTTTTCATGCCTACGACACGCCTCCAATTACACGCACAGGTTCAAGGCTGTTTCCCGGAGTACCACTGCCTAGTTGCCCGTGATTATTGAAACCCCATGTATAAAGGCGTCGGTCGATTGTTACCACAACCGTGTGTGCGTCTGCGGCGGATGCGATTTTTGCATTTTGTATAACTTCTCCCGCATCATTTGTAATATTCACTACCGCCGGACTCAATTGTTGCTGTGTTGTGCCATCTCCAACCTGCCCGAAAAAGTTACTGCCCCATGCCCACACGCTGTTATCATTTCTCACGGCAATAGAGTGGGTCGAGCCTAAGGACACGGCAACTACGTTGTCCATAATTTGTATAGGTTCAAGGCGAGCCGAAGTTACGCTACCAATTCCAAGCCCTCCGTCTCCGTTTACGCCCCACGCCCAAAGAGTCCCATCGCTTCGTATTGCCATTGTGCGATTCACCCCGGCGGCTACAGCAATTACATTATCCATGATGTGCATGGGGCTGTTTTGGCTTATGTTTGTGCCATCGCCAAGCGCACCCATGCCGTTATTGCCCCATCCCCAAAGACTGTTGTCACTTCGTATTGCCATTGTGTGTGAATCGCCTGCAGAAACTGCAATTACATCGTCCATGATATGCACCGGACTGTTCCGTCTTGCGTCAAAACCTTGCTCACCATTTCCAATTTGCCCGTTCAAATTACTGCCCCATCCCCAAAGGCTGTTGTCGCTTTGGATTGCCATTGTATGATTGCTTCCGGCAGATACGGCGATTACGTTTTCCAAAATACTTGTAGGCGAACTGCGGTACGCAAAAGAGCCATCTCCAAGCTGCCCCATAGCGTTATCACCCCAAGTTTGAAGATTGCCGTTGTTTAGTATTGCAGCGGCATGAGTCATTCCAATTGATACAGATGCAACATTATTCATAATGCGCACAGGTGAGTATCTATTAGACATACCGGAACCCGAGGTATCGCTTATAATGCGTCCCCATTCCCATAAGCTGCCATCCTCTTGAATGGCCATGGTCATGCCGAATCCGGCTGTTGCATAAACCCAGTAGTCTACCGGTGGTGGAAGCGGTGTTCCGCCGATTATTACCTCGACCTGCGCACCGGGGAAAATGGACTCCTCATCGGACAAAAATGTTACAGGTGAAAAAGTGTATCCGCTTGCATTTGCAGTTATGGTGTGTAAACCTGGGTACAGCCACCTGTAATTTCTACCCACAAAACCGGGGATAATTCTGTTGTTTGGGGCGGTGATATTGACATTTGCAGTGGCATTAGTGTTGCCGTGCCTGTCAAGCGGATTTATGGAAATACGATGTTGAATGTTAGGGCAATCGCCGAAACCAACTTGCGACCTCCCTTGAGAGAAAATGCTGTAGGGGGAATGATTTAGTGAAAAGTATACTCTCGCCATGTTAGGCACAGGAGTTCTTCTGCACCCACGGCGAAGTACGGAAATTTCACGCGGCGAAAGAGGCCAGAAATTCACCTCCAGTCCGATAAACACCTCTCGGACATCGTAGAGTCCAATTCGAAAACATACACTGCAAGCGTGCCTATATGTTGCCGATTGTGATGCGCCATAAGCAGTGCGCAGTGTAGCACGGCCTTCTGTACCCATGTACAACCTTAACCCTGCAAACAAATTGTCTGAAAGGATTGCAGGAAAAGCACCTATCCTAAGTTCCGCAGAAATGCGTCCAAATCCGGTTGTTTCAATAGAAAAATAGTTCAATTCATCGTGAGTCACCGTATTTATTCCATGAAAACTCAAACGATGAAAGTAGGGCACAAAAAGAATCCAGCGTATTTGGTGGTGATAATTAAACCCTAAAACACCTTTACGCTCATAATCAATGGAAACAGCCACTCCACCACCAATATTTATGTGAAGATACAAATCTGTAGGCGTTACATAGGATACGATTTTCCCAAGTACCCCTGCATCTGCACCCAAAACAAGTGCCGAGGTTAGCAATCCGGCAAGGGATAATTTGCCATGAACGGTGACATCAGACTCGAAATTAGCCGTAAGGGAAAGTTCATATGCCACTTCAACACTAACTCGTAAATACCCGGGCAGTATTGTCGAACTGTAGGTAATTACCATGTTTAGCCCCATGTCTATGGAGAAAACTCCGTCAAAGTGAAAATTATATCCAACCCCAACAGAAACGCCACCTGCGGAATTATTCGGGATATATACCGGGACACTTTGTATCGGAAAATCCGGCAAAGCAAATGGGTTGCTGCTAAAGGGAATTTCAAGGGAGAGACCACCATAACGTGTCATTGTTTGGTTGAACGGTGATACCCCGTCATCATAGGTATCAATTTCGATAGCAATATCAATTTTGATGAACTCAAAAAAATCTAAAACATTAACTCCATCATCTTCAACAATTGTAACAGTAGAGCCGTTTGTGCCAATGTAAAGAACTTTAATTGTGTATAGCTCGGTGGGGCTTTCAAGAATGATTTTGTCACCTGCCAACACAGAGGCGAAACAAGCGGGAGCATTTGAAATCGTGTAAATATTTCCATCCACTGAAACGCTACCCGTCTCAACTGCAATATGCCGAACTCCCTCTGCTGTAACCACGAAGTTATTATCAATCTCGCCTGTGTCTCCAATCGGTATAACTTCACCGGGTCGGTCGTCGAAACAGTCAACGGTCTTCGACAAAAACGTCGCAAACGCCGTCGTTCCATCAATGCAATAATACGGCTCACTCAATTCAGCCCCGCTACTGTTTATCAAAACAGCTCGAACAACAAAATAATTCTCACTAAATGCGGAAACGGGAACACGAATCTGCTCGTTTTCAAGTGCCTGGCTAACGGGAATTTGGTTGCTTGCCAGCAATCGTCCGCTTCCCCAATCTCCGCTACCGCCAACAACATCTTCCAGTACACTCACCTGTAATATTGCGTTTTCACGCGCCGTTACATCCACATAAACCGCATTTGTGCCTGTGTCGAAATTCATACCGAAAATTTCGTTTAACGGCGCAGAATCGCAGGCGCAAATCACAACATCATGCCCGGAAAGAAACCGAAGTATCCACACGGCATCCATAACCGTGACGCTGTTCCCCGGCAAGCGTGACTCGGGAGTTACCCTGCCATAATTGATGTTAAAACCAAATTGCGATATTGGATAGGTTGTACCCGGCAATAAATGTAAATCTTCATGCCCCACCAAATGCCTCGCAATCAAAGTTGCGTCAAATGCGTCAACAATGCCGTCTCCGCTTACGTCACCGCAAGGGCGTGGGGCGGAGAAAGGAACGGTCACACCTCCACGAAAAATATTTGCCGCCAAAACATTACCATCGTAATCTATGGGATTGGCCAAGCCATATCGGTCTGCAAATGTAGCGGTTATCGGATAAAATCCGCCTTCGGCAGTTCCATTAACCGCAAAATAGAGAGAAAGCAGTTCGCCGTTTGCGGTAAAATTGTTGTCTCTCGCCCAAACGAAATATATATAGTTGGAAATCGTCCCTGCGGGGGCAGGAACACCTGCGTGTATACCATAAGTTGCCTCAAAAATTGCATTTTGAAAATTGTTGCCCACATAAAATCGTTGAAAAGTTAAACCGTCCAGAAAATTTATGCGCAGTGGCATGGCGGCAAAGCCGGGATTATTAGCAATGCTTACCGTAACGCTTATTTCCTCACCCACCTCTGCGGTTTGAGAAGAAATAATTAAATCGAATGGCGCATAGTGACTTGAAAACGGAGATATGTCCAGTGCGGCGGGTGTGGTTGTCGCTACCTGCGGCAAGTACGAAGGAACATCGCCTATTTGCGTATATCCTCCGTTACTCTCCCATGCAATCAGCTCTGCCGGAACGGCAGACAACACCATTACAACCACAAGCATCCATGCAAAAATTTTTCTCTTCATTCAAAACATCCCTTTCTCCTCAAAAAATAATCTTCCCGGCAAGCCCCACGGGGGAAAAATCCCCCGCAAGCCGCCATTAAAAAAGGTGTGCAAGGACGGCAAAAAAATCTGCCATCACCTACACACCTCTAAAAAATCAAAGGATACCGGAACAAACCCCACGCCATTTACACATAACCAAAACAACCACGAAATGTCACGTTGTTGAAACGCAAACAAATCAGTGATAAACTGGAATACGTAGTGGCGGGCGAAAGCCTGTGTTTTGTAGGTGATGGGTCGTAATCCCTACACTGCGCCGTGGGGTGTTCCACCACCTCACGGACGCTACTCGTATTTCAAAAACATTCTAACATATATTTCATTACAAACGCAAACACCAAAAAAATACGCAAAGAAAGGCTAACAACTTTCGATGCGTACTTTTTTTATATGTTCGTTTCTTGTTTCCCGCAGGTTCTCAGTTTCGGTAAAATATGATTAAAAATAAAAACACAAGCGACATTCCACTCATAACTTTTTGCCACAAACCGTATTTTTTTAGCTTGATGCCGGAAATCATTAGTGTGCCGATGATAACAAAAGTGATGGCGGAAAACCACATGGGAAAGCCCAGGATATGCACGCACCATACAGACATAGACACAGTCATCATTGAGCCTGGCACGGGCAAGCCCGTGAAATACTTTTGCGCTTCCACAATATTGTAATATGCAAGCCGCCACAGTGCGCAAACGGCGTAAAAAGCCATCGCTACGGAAATTAAAATGCTATCGAAAAGCGAATCGCTTCCATATACGAGCAAATCAAGCACCATCCACACCGGGATAATTCCGCAGGTAAAAAAATCCACCAGCGTATCTACATATTGCCCAAATTCTGTTTGTTGTTTCAATTTTGCCGCAACAAAGCCGTCGATAAAATCCATAACGCCGGCTAAAAACAGCCAAATTAGTGCGGTGCGCAAATCCCGCTGGGTCAAAAAATAGCATCCGACAATGGCGAAGACCATGCCAAGTGTGGTGATTGCATTGGGGATATTAAGATGCTTTAGTGCCGGGAAAAAGCGCACGAAATGTTTTCGCATTATGCCTCTCCTATGCTTGTGCCGATAGGGATTTTTGTTTCTATACCGTCCATGGAATGGGCAAGCAACTCCTTGCTGGGCTTAAACGCACCTTTTTTGAGGAACATCAAAACCAGCGAGCCGCCCGGCAAGAAATAGCTTGCCACGTTGCCACGCTCCACTTCGTCGTTTTCCTCGAAGCAATGCACGATGCTACCCACAAAGGTTGCGCCTACTTCCACAAGAATAACATCGCCAAAATTTTTGGTGGAAAACTGAATTAGCGCACGTTTATTGCGGCAATACAGCTTCAAAACACGCTTTAGAGCAAGGGGGCTTACGGAGTACAAGTCGCCATCTATAAGGCGGGCAGATTTTATAACGCCATCGTCAAAAAAGTGCATTCTGTGGTAATTCGCAGGGGTAAGGCGGATGCTTACCATTGTGCCGCCTGCATATTCCTGTGCAAGTGCGGCATCGGCGAAAAGTTCCTCCAGGGAAAACCGGGCACCCTTTGCGGCAATTGCCTGGGCGGGCTGTAAATTTGAGAAGATGCTGACAAGCCCCTCGCAGGGCGAACCCAAGGTGATATCATTTGCGGGAAAGTTAACATCGGCTTTTTCACGGGAAAAGAATTGGGCGAAATTTTTGTAGTTGCCGTCGCAACCCGTCATATCTACGCCGTATTTTTCGATAAACTGCGGTATGGCTTTTGCGGAGATGGGCGTGCGACAATACAGCCCGTACAAACGGCTTACCGCCTTGCGCTTCACAAGCCAAAGTAGCCCTGCGCCACCAACGGGATTTTCGTAGATGAGACGCATAAGACGTTCCGGGCAAATACGCTCTTGCTCCAGCCTTCCGTTATTGTAAATCCAGATTGGCTGTTTTGCGTGTTTTTGCCGTTTTTTTGGCATACGTATCTTAAACTTTCGCCGGGGCAACTTTGGTAGGTTGTATTGTATGCGCTTCATAAAAATTAGCTCCTAAATGTTAACTCCGCAGATGCTGCGTTATAGCTCCTAATGGGAAAATTCCGCAGATGTTGCGTTTTAACTCCTAATGGCAACGCCGGGGTTTCTGCCAACGAATTCTTCCAGGCTTAAAATATTATTGTTTCGCATATACATGGCAATTTCTCTGCCAACGTAGGTGATGTGCCAGGGTTCGTGGATGTAGCCTGTAATGTGGGTTGTTTCCGCACGATAGCGGATGATAAAGCCGAATTCGTGTACGTTATCGGCAACCCATCGCCCTGTTGGTGAAGGGCCAGACGCATCCAAAAGGCCACCGGGACCCCATAAATCCAGCGCACGGCCGGTTTGATGTTCGCTGTGATAAGGGCGTGCAACTCGGCCGTCTCTCCGGCCGCCGCCAACCCATAACTCCGACTGCCTGGAAGCCGTGCGATAAGCCGATGTTACCGCCAAATCGAAGCCTGTTTCTCTTGCCGCCGCACGTAAATTCCTAAACGCCGAAACCGCCGCAGGTTGCGCACGAAGATGGCAACCATCGTGGTTAACCGGCACCAGTTCATCCGGCGAAAACCCATATGGCAAGCGATAATTGGGTGTGACAAACAGCGGGTTTGGCTGGTGATTTATCAAAACTTGCGAATAAAACGGCACGTGAACAAAGGCGTTTACTTTCCAAATAACGGTCTCCACGTCTAAATACGGGCGTTCTTGAAGAAATGCCGCATACAAAGACGCATTTTCGTTTATGTAAAACGGTAGCGCAGTGTACTGCACAGGAATTGGCGGTGCGGGAACAGCCGCCGCCGCATAAACCGCAACTGTTTGCCCATAGTGAAGCAAATCCTCATATTCTGCGGGGACATAAATGTACTGCATATACATGGTTTCTTCGTCCGGGGGGATTATTTGAATCCAGGTTATAGGCTCGGCGGTGGGTGTTGGCGCAACGGCACGGGTTAATGTTCCCGCAGGTTGCGGTACTGTTCTTGCCTGTGCGGGGCGAGTGCCAAGCAAAGTGTACACCGCAAAAGCGATACATCCCGCCGCCGCAAGAAGCAACACAAAGGTAAACACACCTGCGAAGAAACTTAACCTCGCACTGCGCTTACCCACAATCGGCTGATGCTTCGACTTTTTACTGCGCACGCATTACCCCCTGGAAGATAAAACCTCGGGGAAAACTTTTTTGAAAAAAAGTTTTCCCCGAACCCCTTTCAAAAAACTTTGACATAGGGATAGATGTGCCATTATAGCACAAGATTTATCCCACCGCCATACGGTGCATTTCTTTTTTTAGCCTGCCGATGATTTTTTTCTCCAGGCGTGAAATGTATGATTGGGAAATCCCCAGTAAATCCGCCACTTCTTTTTGAGTTTTCTCTTCGCCGCCGGGGTATAAACCAAAACGAAGTTGCACAATTTTTTTCTCCCTGGGCGATAATTTTTCCATGGCAATGGTAAGAAGCTCCCTGTCTACCTGGTCTTCCAGGTCACGGGAAATAATATCCACCTCTGTACCAAGAATGTCCGAGAGAAGAAGCTCGTTGCCTTCCCAGTCTATGTTAAGCGGCTCGTCGATAGAAATTTCCGATTTTGTGCGGGTATTACGACGCAGGTACATTAGAATTTCGTTCTCGATACAGCGGCTGGCGTAGGTTGCAAGTTTGATTTTTTTATCCGGACGAAAGGTGTTAATTGCCTTAATAAGCCCTATCGTTCCTATGGAGATAAGGTCTTCTACATTGATGCCGGTGTTTTCAAACTTGCGGGCAATGTACACCACAAGTCGCAAATTTCGTTCTATTAGCGTGGCTTTCGCATCGGTGTCGTCATCATTGCCCAGGCGTGCCAAAATTTTTGCTTCCTCTTCGTTACCTAAGGGTGCCGGCAAAACCTCACTGCCGCCTATGTAGTAGCCGGTGTTCTCGTGTTTCAAATCCAGCGCACCCATAATCATCTCAATTGCCTTTGTGTAAATCGCGCCTATCATAAAAGCGCACCTCCCGTTTCCAATTAAGGGCATTATAACCGCTTTGCACGGCGAAATTTGTCGGTTTTGGGGTGGAGCGTGAAAACGAACCGGTTAGTGACACCAACCGGATGAAATAAAAAAGTGCGCCCGGCGCACAGCGAAAACCGGTGACACGTCTTCAAGCGTACGCATTCTCTCGAAGCCAGGTTCAGTTTCCTAGCGTATAAAAAAGCGGGCACGTCCCGCAGCGGAAACCTAGGACACATCCTCGAGCATTCGCATTCTCTCGAAGCCAGGTTCAGTTTCCTAGCGTATAAAAAAGCGGGCACGGCCCGCAGCGGAAACCTAGGACACATCCTCGAGCATTCGCATTCTCTTGAAGCCAGGTTCAGTTTCCTAGCGTATAAAAAAATCCCACAGAGAACACCGGTCGGATGTTCTTTGTGGGATTTTTTTTATTTTACTGGCTGCCGCTCGTTTCATGCAAGTTTGCTTCATACCGTGCGGCTCGTTGCTATGAAATTCTTGGGGCTATCCGTTACAAAATCTGAATCATATGCGTATCTGCATCCCACGCCACGGTCAAGCCTGTGGCTTCGGCGATGGCACGTAGCGGAACCATGGTGCGGTTGTTTGCAATGTGTGCGGGAACATCAAGTGCGACAGTTATGCCGTTTACATACATATTGGGCGAAATTTATTATGTCGTAGACGTTGGTTTCAGTGGCTCGCCCAAAAGTTACGCCTCCGGAACTTCGTCCACCACTGTTGTCAAATACCTCTCTGGGTATGCTCAAAGTGAAACGATTTGGCCCCTCTGCCCAGTAAATGCTGTACCATGTCGTTGAACTTCTATCTATGTGATACCGCCCCATAATCAAATTTTCTTCAGTAAATCCGCCACGTATAGGAAATATCCCACCATAAGGACAATTTTTACGAACCACACCGTCCAGTGGGCAACTCATACCCCATTCTTCCAAATCTTCATAAGTCCAACGGGTGACACTAAAGAACATGGAACGCCAACCTAATGATTCATGTATTTCATCTCCCGTTGCAAATTGTGAGGTGACATACATAGCACTTATGTTCTCTTCACTTACGTCAAAGCCGTCAAGGATAAACCCTTCCGGAATGTTTGTAAGAATATGAAGAGTATCCAACGCCACGAAATCCACCAATTCTGCATTTAATGCAAATCTATCTGCTTGCCTGCTATCACGGCTAATACGAGAGGGTCGTCCCTCTCTTGCCGCGGCGTAAGTGAATAAAAGTTCTTCCAGCGAAGAAAACGACACTCCCGGCGGACTTCCAGAGGTAGAATACAGATTTCCGGGATGATTCACTATTAGCATAGCAGAAAACAGGACACACACTAAAAATCGTTTTGTCATAACAATCCCTCCCCTCACTCTACCGCAACACATCCTCCAACATAGCAAAATCCCCGGCACTCCATGCGGCTATGTTGGCTTCGTCTTGTAGGTCTATGGTGATGGTTTCGGTGAAGTGTAGCATATCGTAGAGGGTAAATACTTCTGTGGATACAACGTCATCGGCACTAAAACCTACGATTGCACTGCTTTCGTGTATTGTGCGTGGCATACGTAGCGAAAAGAGTGTACTACCCTCCGCCCAGTATAATTCTAACATTCCGGAAAAAGTCTCACGAATATAATACCTTCCGTCAATCAAATCTTCTTCTGTAAATCCGAATTGATTCATAATGCCATCCAATGGGGAGCTATGTCCCCAAAACTTCATATCTTCATACGTATATCGGTCAAACATGAGCAAAAAGTATTGACGGCTAGATAATGCAACATTCCACAACTCATTGGTATAATCATTAGTAAAGTCTTTTGTAGCAGGCATAAAATGGAGAGCTACACTTCTTTCTGTTACAGAGATTCTAGCGAGTCGAAATGTTTCAGGGATTTTTGTGGGTATATGAATTGAAGTCAAAGAGGGGAGGTCTATTGCCTCTGCTATAATTGGGGTTCGTGAACCCATAGCCATCCCTCTTCTTGTAGCAACATAGGTATCCAAAAATTTTTCAAGCGAAAGAAATAGCAACTGGGGTATTGGCTGGCATCCAATAATTTCACCAACATCCAGACTTTCACTGTATTGCTGTATGTCGTCCGCACGATATGATGAATTCGATTCTCCACGCACTGCACTTCCGGGTTCATAGTATACACACCCCGCTACTGCAATCAGCGTGAAAAACGTGATAGCGATTATTGACAATTGTTTTTGCGTACTAACCCCTCCCCTCACTCTACCGCAACACATCCTCCAGCATAGCAAAATCCCCTTGTTTTTCCTGAAAGTCGGATTGTAAACTAATATCTACAGAATCTGCAAAAGAAGCCATTGGGGCAATGGTCGGATAATTGACCTACCAGCCACCGAGCAAGCCATACCAAATCATCCACGTCTGGCGGGCCGGATGAACAAAATACATTTGCAGCACGCCAGTCAATATGTGGAGTCCTTAACATCGGAATTTGATGAGATTGAAGCCACCGGGCGAGAGCAATTGCGTCTGCACTGGTTACACGTCCATCACCATTCACATCGCCGATAAGAATGGATGGTTCCGGAGGGGTGCGCTCGTCATACAGCATTACACTTGTATAAATTCCTACTGCGCGTCCACAAGTGGTCGTATATCTACCAAGATGGGTACCCAATACAGCCCTGTCCGCAGTCATTCTAATCAACGCTGCACCACTGTCTCCCCCAATGCTCCCACCTTCCGGATAAATTGCAATTTTATTTCTAAATCCCCTTCCATGTCGTTCTGTCACAGACCTCGCATTTGTTTGAAGTATTTGGGAATGATGCACACGGTTGCTTGCACCCCTTACAGAGATAACATTTTGGCCAACTTGCGGAGAAGCCCAAAATGTGGTGATCCGCCGCCCATATACGTGTGTGTCGATAGTATTTCCGGGAGCTAATTCAACTCTGGTAATATCTCTGTGCCGGTCTAAGTGTGAGTAGCCATGCTTAACCGTACCGATAAACCTGCCTCTAGTCCACGTTGCGCCAGCTCTAATTGCAGTGTACACACGCCATCCCCCAATTTCATTTCCTCTGTGTGCGGATGTGGCAAAGCTCCGAAAATCAGCGAAAAGAGGATGCCCCAATGTAACGGCACCAATCCTATCAATAAAAATCATTTCGCCTACAGTAAGCATCCCGGTTGAAAGTGGGGCGATCTCTTGAAAATACACATAGCCGTTCGGGCAGTATTTGCGTTCAAGCATCGTATCCCAACGAGTATCTGGGTTAAGTCCATGTTCTTCCATCATATCTGCACAAGGAATGTATGCTGCGTTGCGTTCAGCCAATGTGTGACATACTGCCTCCGTGGAAAACGGAACGAATTCTCGAAAATACAAATGACCATTCGGGCAATATCTGCGTTCCATCCTCGTATAGCAGAGAATACTGGGTCTAAGTCCAGGTTCTTCCGGCATATCTGTGCCGTAAGGAGGGAGTGTTGCGTTTCGCTCAAACAATGTATAGCAGATAACGTTAGTTTCAAACGCACCTCTACTTATAATTGCACGTTCGTGTGGTATGCCAGTGTAAGACAGTATAATGTCAATACATTCCGTGCTAGGTTCATAATCCAGCCCAATAACAAAATAATCCCAAACTCCAGGAGGCATTATGAAGTTGATGCTAGGGGTATTGGAAGTTTCGCCGTCAAAACTGAATGGCATAAAAACATCACTGCGCATAAGCTCATCCAAGCGTTCAAATTGGCAAGGTTCGCAATCCAATTCATGGCAATGGCATTCCCGGTGGATTTCGGAAAATGCTGGTATTCCCCCTGTTGCCGAGCTTGCAAACGCACATAAAGATTCGAACACGGGGATATTAGCCCCCTGTTGTTGCAATGCCTCACCGCTAGTTGAGGTTGAAATGCTCCTAGTTAATCCATTTCCATCGCATATACCCAACTCAAGATGCCCAAGCGCAATGGGCAATGCTTGATTAACCGCACCATTTACCCTAAACCTCATGGTAGCTACTGCGCCGGTTTCGAAAGATAGTTGCAAGCCATCGGTGTGCCATGACATTGCCGTGCTTTTTGCCAAAAATATTCTACGATTTGTGTAACGCCCACCCTCAACCGGGGGAAACGTAAGCCCAAACTCGCCTAAATCCCACTCTCGCTCAACGGAAACGGGAGTTAGAACTGTTTCATCAAAAACCAAATCCGTCATAAATGATAATATCCCGGCGTTTTCATCCAGCGAAAGTGTTACGTCAATGTAGTTGCCGCCAGGTAGGCGGGTTACGGTTTTTGATACACGTGTGCCGTTTAGGGCCAAACTGCTTTCCGGAAACGATTGCCCCAAGTTCAAAAAGCCCACGCCGCCCGGACCTCGGACTTGCACGGGGACAAGACGGCGGCTTGTAGTGCCATCGCCAAGCTCTCCAAGGGAATTGATTCCCCACGCCCAAACAGTGCCGTCATTTCTTAGGGCTACAGAGTGCTGGTTTGCCGCCGCAGCTGCTACTGCGTTGTTGAAATTTGGCATAAGAACAGGTGTATAACGACTGATTGTAGAGATGTCACCCAGTTGCCCATGGCTATTGAATCCCCATGCCCAAACTGTGCCGTTACGTTTTGTGGCTATGGAGTGTTGCACTCCCGCCGCTAGAGGGGTCAAGTCACGCAAATTTGGTATTTGCACGGGCGTTAATCGGTTTGTTGTGGTGCCATCACCCAGTTGACCTGCACTATTCCATCCCCATGCCCAAACCGTGTTATCACTTCTTAACGCTATTGTGTAGTTAGCTCCGGCTAGAATTGCAACTATGTTATTGAGATTTTGCACTTGTACGGGGGTATGGCGGTCGATTCTGGTGCCATCGCCCAATTGTCCCAAGTTATTCCAGCCCCAAGCCCAAACAGTTCCGTCATCTCTTAATGCAAAAGTGCCGGAACCTCCGGCGGCAATATCGATTACGTTGCTGAGATTTTGAACTTGTACAGGACGGGGGTTAACTACGAAACCATTGACTAGTGGGCCTGACATAGTGCTTCCCCATTCCCAAACTGTACCGTCTTCTCTTAGTGCAAAAGACCGCCCCTCTACTACTTCAATTGCAGTTACATTGCTAATATTTTGCACTCGTATAGGGGTTAATCGGCGGGTCGTAGTACCATCTCCAAGTTGTCCTCTATTATTATTTCCCCATGCCCAAAGGGTGCCGTCATTTCTGAGTGCTAGACTATGCCCAACCCATGACGCAATTGTTACTATATTATTGAGATTTTGTACTTGCACAGGTGTTGAACGGTTGACTGTGCTACCGTCACCCAATTGCCCCGAAGTATTGGCACCCCATCCCCAAACAGTACCATCATTTTTCAAGACAAATGTATGATGATTACCCGCCGCAACCATCGGCGTAGTATGAAATCCGGTGCTAAACGAAACTATATCCTGCGCCGCAGAGAAGCCGACGATTTCGGCATAATCAGGCTCGCCGTCATCTGGGAAAAGATTCAAACTATATTCACACAGCCCAAAATAAACATCATGCCCTGCGAATTTTTGCGAGAGCAAAAGAAAATCATACACACATACAAAACCGTCATCATCCATATCCGCCACGGCATAAAAGTCGGAAGACCTATCAAGCCCAACCAACCCGGCAATATGCCTATGCACCCGC
>Ga0209755_10005466_pt1 | contig 14452 bp, 15 predicted proteins | sample TergutCo191P1_FD_187301 | JGI IMG/M metagenome (GOLD analysis project Ga0209755, IMG submission 187301) | Cornitermes sp. P1 segment gut microbial communities from Petit-Saut dam, French Guiana - Co191P1 (SPAdes) (version 2) | ecosystem: Host-associated > Arthropoda: Insects > Digestive system... | reverse complement strand
TTCAGATATATTAGCAGGTATTAAATTTTTTTGGAATTTAGCCATTTCGCTGATTGGTTTTAGCGTTATTTTCCCGCCATGTTGTGTACTCATTTTATTGCTCCTTCTATTATTGTTACCATATTAATTCATAATTGACAATAATACATTATAATATTAGATTATTTAATAAACAGATGAACATTTTTGTTCATTTTTATACTGTATGATTATTTATACATTGATTTCTCAAATAACTTGCACATAACGTTCTAGCTAAACGACGTTTTGCCAGTCCGAAAAAGGGCTTGCGCAGCATCGAACCCGAACCTATGGTTCGCTGGTCCGCGACCAGAGCTGGTAAAATGTGGGTGAGTGAGGCGTGGGAACGAGCGTGAACCGAAGGTTCGAGGCGACACCTAGCCGTAGAACCAAAGGTTCTTTCGAACCCCGAGAGCGCAAACAGCGCCCGCAGCAGTTACCGTTTGTTAGGCGAAATACCAAAAAACTAGATAAAATGAAAAAGACACTTGACAAGTATCCACAATATGTATACAATATAAATATTGACTGTATGAAATAGTATACGGTATAAAATGTAATATTTTTTGGAGGAAATTATGATAAAAAGGTTAATTCAACATGGAAACAGCGCAGCATTAGTAATTGATAAACCTATAATGGAAATACTAAAAATTACCAATGAAACAACATTTGAATTAAGTACAGATGGGAAGAATTTAATTCTGTCACCTCAAATTGAACACAGTCAGGAAATGAATATATTAAATTCTCTGGAAAAAATAAATAAAAAATATGGATCTGTTCTAAAAAGACTTGGTGAATAATAATGATAAAATTTTTAACATTATCTGAAGTGTTACTAATACTGGAGAATCAAATAAGAAATTATGGCGGGGTATACGGTGTTAGGGATTTAAATTTACTGAGTTCCGCGATTTATATGCCTGAATCATCATTTGATGGAAAATATCTACATGAATCAATTCCGGCAATGGCAGCCGCATATTCATATCATATTTGTCAAAATCACCCATTCATTGATGGGAATAAAAGAGTAGCGTTAGCCAGTTCATTAGTGTTTTTGGATATAAACGGATATGAATTTAATTGTAATGAAGAAATATTATATAATGAAATCATGAATGTAGCAAAAGGTGAAACCAAAAAAGAAGAATTGATAATATTTTATGAAAAATATTCATTTAAAAATTATTGAAAGTGGTACTTCGCCTAACAAATGGTAACTGCTTACCGCCCTGTTAGGGCGGTTCGGGTTTCGCAAAACATCGTTCGAGCTGCGCCCTCTGCGGTATTTTGCTCCACCACATTTTGCCAGCCCTGGTCGCGAACCTGTGGTTCAATGCTACGCAAGCCCTTATTCGGACTGGCAAAACGTCAGTTACCTAGAACGTTAAGCGACAGTTTAAATGGTATGACTGAGGCTTGACAAAATTATATATATTGTATAGTTTTAGATAAATTGATTTTAAAGAGGAGATGTTATGGAAAGTACAAATTATTCAGTGGGTAGCGGGAATCCCACTAAAATGATCATGAGGAGTGGCTGTGACACTGGTTATTATGAAAGAGATGGAGATATCTATAGAGGCGGTGCCTCCACAGATATTTCCATTGGATATGACGGGAGTATAAAAAAAGGTGGCTCTGACACTGGCTACGTGGTTGGCAGCGGCGGAAATATCATGAAAGACAGCGACAAGGGCTATTCTATCGATAGGATATTTAGCTAGACTTAGAAAATGAAAACAATAGAGTTGTTCGATAATTTCGGTTTTCGAACAACTTACTTACAGAATGGTTGAAAATATTTTTGTGCCACAAGAAAAGGATGTAAAATATTTCTTAGCATACCAAATAAAAAGGAGACGAGTATGAAAACTATCTCAGAATATGATTTGGAGATTCAGCAAAGCCCTGATGAAGCAAGACTGTATTATGAACGCGGCAATGCATATTATGCCAAAGGCGAGCAAGACAAAGCAATCGATGATTTCACCAAAACGATACAGCTAAAACCTGATGGTGCAGCAGGGTATCACTGCCAAAGTATAGCGTATTACAACAAAGGTGATGATGACAGGGCAATCGCAGACCTCGATGTTGCAATACGGCTTAAACCCACTGTTACGGACTATTTCTACCTGCGTGGATTTATATTTCTTACTGGAAAAAATGATATTGATAGCGCAATCGCAGACTTTGATCAGACAATAAAAATCAACCCAGATCATGCGTTGGCGTATCATAAGCGTGGAATTGCGTATATCTCAAAAGAAAAATACAACAAGGCAATTGCAGATTTCGATCAAGTTATTCGCCTTGAGCCCGGCAATGAAAAAGCATATTATGACCGTGCACGCACCTATAACCAAAAAAATGAAAAAGCATTGGCGATTAACGATTGCGATCAGGCGATACGAATTAATCCAAATTACGCAATGGCATATTATGAGCGTGCCTCAGCTTATGGAAATACCGACCAGGCAATCAAAGACTTTGAAACAGCACTTCGCTTAGGTCTGCCAGATGTGTTCGTTGAAGATGCTAAGAAGCTACTGGAACTAACTCGCAATATAGTGTTTTCGGGTGAATCGTTGCGGAAAAGACAACCCTAATTAATTGAAGCTGTGGAAACCATTCGGAAACTAGCAGGGGGGTGACTTAGTCAAACTTGTTGGGCAAAATAACGAATTGAATTCATAACCATTTAAATTTCCAGTGTGAAACGGAATTTTCGTCACCTAATGTTAAGCAACAGTTGAATAGGGCTTAACAAAATTATATACATTATATAATTTTTGGTAAATTGATTTTAAAGAGGAGATGGTTGTACAACATGCGGAGAAAAAATATTAAATAGATGTGATACAATAACAGGTAGAGTAAGGTAAGCAACAATCAATCATCAAATTCAAAATCTCAAAAAAGGGTAAGTGATAAAAGGTATTCTTTAGATTGGATATTCTATGAACGCAGATGAAATTTCTTTGTAATACTTATCTGTTGGCTTAATTTTTTTCATTTTTAAATTATTATCCTCCAAATAGAACTCGTACAATTCAATGTTGCCAAAGTTGTACTCATTTTTATCAGCTTCGGTTTTTGTAACGAAGATCTCTTTCATGAGACCAAGATTCTTGGTCTCTCCAGAAGATATTTTTTTTACCTCTCCACCCAGTACTAAAAAAGTTTTTTCCTCACCGTTTTCAAATTTCCATTTGACAGGTTCAAGAATCAGTTTGTATTCCTCTAGTAATGATATTTGTTTGTCCATTGTAGTTAAAATTTCTCCATTTATAGTTTAACTGAACTATGTTCCATAATACAATCTAGATAATAACATTATATTAAGATTTTGAATAGAGGGGTTTACTTGTTCAATAAGACAAAACTAGTGATAGTTGAAAAAAGCAACAGTCGCCTAACGTTCTAGGTAACTGACGTTTTGCCAGCCCGAATAAGGGCTTGCTCAGCATCGAACCCCAACCTATGGTTCGCTGGCTCGCGACCAGGGCTGGTAAAATGTGGGTGAGTTAAGGATGACCGCTTTCGCGGTCAATTTTAAGAGCGGGAACGAGCGCGAAACAAAGGTTCGAAGCGACACCTAGCCGACCGAACCCCGAGGGCGCGAACAGCGCCCGCAGCAGTTACCGTTTGTTAAGCGAAGTGTATGGTTTTCAATAATTATTTTATTGAGAGAGAATTAATGAAATAAATCTAGGTAATAGAAATAATGCTATGGCAATAAACCAAAATAAAATTAAACATATAATTCTATCTCTATCCTCATTATTACTAATTATATTAAATAACCCATAAGAACTAGTTAAAACTAACATGGCTGCTCCAATTGTTCCACTTGTTGATTTTATCATAGCACTAAATAATATACCTAAAAAGACACTTAAACCACCAAAAATAACTAAACCTAATAAACCACCTGTAAATGCTCCACCAATATTAAAAATCTTTCCAATTGCTCCTAAAACTGCTCCTAAAACTGCTCCAATAATTGCGAATATTATAGTACCTAAAATAAGTGAAAATATTCCATTTAAAATATTACTTAAATTTTGAACCATTTGAATAAAAGTAAAAATAAATGCTATTGAACCGAATCCTATTGCTCCATATAAAGCATTTTCGCTTATTTCAGAAATTTCTTCTAATGCTATCTTCCAGCCCGTTATTAAACCTATTAAAATTCCAGGTATACCAAAAATAATACTAAATCCAATTTCAATTTCATTTAAACTAATTTCAGTATTCTTTTTTATTAATAAGCCTGTAAATAATATCATCAATGTTCCAATCCACCAAAGAAGTGAAAATATTAAACCATGCGTTTTCATATTTTCAATTAATGATATTTGACTCTTAGAAGATTTAATTATTGCAAATATTATAGCAGTAATACCTAAGATTAAACTTATTATTCCCCAGTTTTCAGCCATAAAATTAAATAATGATGATAAAACACATACGACTAATATCAAACCTATAAGAATTCCAAAAGGATTTCCCCCTCCGCCTGTAAATAAAATTATAATAATATTCATTTTTACAATCTCCTATTTTTATATTAATTTAATATAACCTAATTAAAATTATGGATATAAAAACTATAACATATTTTCAAATATATGTCAATAATAATTTTCATTTCAATAACAATATTTTTTAATTATATCCTTTCATACATTTCGCATAACTACTATTAATCTAAATACATCTAGTGTCCTGTTTTATTCAGTTTCCAATGTAACAATATGCACGAATATAACAAGATACTAGTGTTAAGCCGTCTACCAAAGACGGCAAACGGCATGGGGAAAATTTTATTAGATTTTTTTATAATCCTTATGCTTGTTCTAAAGTAAAATCGCTTGTTATAACTCTTTTGGTTTTTAGCAGTCTGTCACCGACACCGGAAGATTGAGTTCGTATTTCTATACGATTTAACATGTATTCTGTATCAGGAGCGATGCCGATTATTTCGGAAGGTAGATTCTTCGCTATCCTTGTTACTTTTACCGCTTTTGCTGGATTTTCTATTGGAATAATAAATACGCCAATATCATAAGTGTCTCCGGCTATTTTAATTCTGCTACCGTTAATGATAAATTGATTTCCGGGGAAAAAATGCCGTTAACAGAATTTTCCTCAACGTCTATATAAGTGTCTATAAAACCCTTAGATTCATAATGAAGTTGTTCAATAACTGAAGTTATCGAACAACTCTAATATTACCCTAAAAACTTCCCGTGTTCCCATTTTCCTTCCTGAACTCTGCCGTCCACGAATGTGCCTGTGCCATAACCGTGTGGTCTTCCATCCGAAATTTCGCCTTCGTATACCCTGCCGTCAGGGTAGGTTATTTTGCCTCTTCCGAGGGCAGCGCTCCTGAATTCTTTTTCTTCTTCGATTGTCGTAAACGAAGCGATGAGATTAGGATCATCTGTTTTTGTAAATCTGATCATTTTAGGAAGATTTGGTATATCGGAGATTCTAAAAACCATTTTACTATCACAGGTAAATTTGGCAAGAATTTCCCTGTCCGCGTTTTCCCCAATTGCGGCTTTAAACGCGCTTTTATACCATAAATTATTCTTTAACTTTTCAAACGCGCTTTCCCAGCCATTGGAAGGTTTACCGCCGCTTATAAGAAAAATAGCAGGCATAAAAGCTTCGTAAAAAGCTGGTAAAAATTCTTTAGTTGACAGTTTATCATTAAGTGCCTCATAAGCTGCGCCAAGATTGGAAGCGCCTGACGCTTTCAAATCTTGCCATTGAAACTTGCTTATTTCGACTGGGCTATTGGTTAGCAAGTTTACTCCGCCGGAATACGATAAAACGGCGATCTTTATCAGCGCTTCATCGCTTTTATCCTGTATATCCTTTAGCTTAACGATGAATTCCTTCATGTTGTTATTAACCGCTCTAATTTTTTCGCCTTCCATGTTCCCCGATGTTTCAATAACAACGAACACAATAATTTTTTCTAATGGGCGATAAATTATATCATCTAATGCTATATTTTCCTCCTAAATTTATACACTTCATAATAATCTACTCATTTGTTAAATTCATTCCCAATCATAGTTATGTTATAAAAATTATCCTTTTTATATAGAGCGTACACCTAAATAAATAAATCTTAACGATCTCACCATGAATCATCAATTTCTATATACTTTCCCATGTACTTGCCGTTTTCCCATATTCCGTCTTCAATCTTACCATTGGCATAAGTCATTTTACCTATGCCTGTTCTTTGTCCGTTTACAAAACGGCCTTCGTATATGTCTTTATTTGTAAAGACTGCTTTACCATAGCCATTTGGTTTTCCGTCTTTAAATTCACCTTCGTATACTCTGCCGTCTTTATATGTCTTTATTCCGCTTCCGCATGGTTTACTGTCTTTATAATCGCCTTCGTAAACAGAACCATCTTTATAATAATATTTCCCATAACACTGCTGTTCGCCGTCTAATAAAAAAACATCAAACGATCCGTCATCAAGATTTATTTTCTTTTTGGTGATACGTTTAAGATAATCTTTTGCTTCCTTATGACCTTGATTCGCGGCTTTTGTAAGCCAATAAACAGCTTTCTCGCCTATGCTTACAGTTCCTTTGCCTTTAAAATATAAGATGCCAAGCTGATATTGATTTTCAACGTCCCCTTCATTAGCGTGCATTTTCGTTTCTTGAAAATGCTCCCAGTCCCATCTTCTCTGTTCATCTTCCTGTGATCTCCAAAGATCCCTAATTTCAGGTGATAAAAGATCATCATCGTCATCTGACCATGCCATAAATCCTCCTTATATACACGATTATATATTGGACTTGTTCGACAACTCGGTCAGTTGTCTCACAAGTCCTGCATTTTCTCGCCTAAAGGCTGCGAAAATGCTTTTTTTATATGGAAGATGTTCAATAACTGAAGTTATCGAACAACTCTATTAAACAGAATACGTTGATTCCATTCATATACCAATGTTTTAGATACGGAACAATCATCATATTCCTTAAAACCGATTTTTTTATAATATTCTAACGCTCTTTCATTGCCTTGTAAAACTTCTAAATATATATTTTTATTTACCTTTTTGCCATATACAATATATTCATTTAATATTTTTGTTCCAATTCCTTTATTTTGATATTCCGGTGTTATATGTAATTGATTTATGTAAATATAATCCATAAATAAATCATATTCCAGCCAGCCAGCAAAATTTTCTTTATATTTTATTATATAATTATTTTCTAAATTCCTAATACATTCATCTTTATAGTTTTTTGATTCAAATTCTTCATTCCATTCGCCGTTTATTTTTTCTAAAAATTCCTTTTGGGTTAATTTCCAAAGATCATAACCATATTGTATATCTTCCGCTGATACAGGGAAAAACTTAATATCTTCTAAAACAATTATACACATATTATCCATTTCTTTTTATCTCTACAAACTTGCAGTTTTCCCATCCGCCTTTTACGATTCTGCCGTCAGGGTATGTCATTGTTCCTTCGCCTACGGGCTGATCGTGGGTGTCCCAATAAAAACCGCCCTCATATATTCTGCCGTCTGTGTATGTTTGTTTGCCTTGTCCGTGCATTCCGCCGTAAGCGAATTCGCCTTCGTAGACTGAGCCGTTTTCGTATGTTAATTTTCCTTTGCCGTGGGGTACGCCGTTGACAAAATCGCCTTCATAGACTGAACCGTCTGCGTATGTCATTTTACCTTTGCCGTAACAGTCGCCTTCATGTGTATTTTTATTATAGGCGAAACCGCCTTCGTATAAATCTCCGTTAAAATAAGTAAATTTTCCTTTACCGATGAATTCGCCGTTGGCGATATCGCCTTCATAAACTGAGCCGCCTGCGTAAGTAAATTTTCCTTTGCCGTGGCATTCGTTTTGTATGAAATCGCCTTCGTATTTGTTTCCTGTTTTGTAGATTATCTTTCCTTTACCGTGAAAATCGCCGTAAAAAAAATCGCCTTCGTATACCAGCCCGTCTGATTGGATTAATTTTCCTTTGCCGTGGGGTACGCTGTTGTCGGTTTCGCCTTCATAGACTGAACCGTCTTCTAATGTTAGTTTATCTATTACTGCCATAAATATCTCTTTATTTTATATCCTGATAATACATTAAAATATGTTCCTATATTTTACCTTCACTTTTGAGTTTACTAAGATGTCTCTGCGCTGCTGCACTTTCTCCGTTTTCCGCGGCTTTATTATACCATTGAACTGCTTTATTGTAATCTTGTTGTACTCCATTACCGTCTCTATAACTATTACCAAGAGCTAACATTGCAGAGCTATTTCCATTTGCTGCAGCCTTATGATACCATTCAACTCCTTTAACATGATCTTTGGCAATTAATATTCCAGAATAATATAAAGTTCCAAGTGTATTCTGTGCGTTAGCATATCCTTGTTGAGCGGCTTTATGAAGCCATTCAAATGATTTATCATAATTCTGCTGTACGCCATTATAGCCCCCCCAGTAACATTGATAAAGAAAATACTGCGCTTTTACGAATCCATTTTCAGCGAGTGTCTTCATAATGGATACAGCCTGATCGTCACGTTTATTTTTTATATGTTCTATTGCTTCTTTATATTTTTCTTCATTGTTAGAGGCTGACAAACCGCCTGAAGGCACGGATGGTTTAGGTGTTTGCGCTGTTGATCCGCTTGACGTCGGCGGCACAGGTTTTGGCTGCGGTATATTAACTTCCGGCGCAGGAGGAGGCGCAGACGGAGGAAGGAAACTTGACAGCTCTTTTACGGCGGATGCGGCTGCCCACTCTTTCATTCCTTCTTTCCAGACGCTTGTTTCCCGTTTTAGTTCGCCCTTTTTTATTTTTTCCTTCATTGTCTCAAGCTCAAATGGTCCTGAGTTTGTTCCGTTTAAAGATATGTAATATTGCTCTTTTGGAACCGCCGCTTCTTTCTGCGGTTCTTTATTTTGTTTGTTTTTTGATTCATTTTTCTGAAAAGCGGTTTCACGTTTTGGAAACGGTACTCCTTTTAAAACATGAATAAGAGTGTCGACAAGATCAACCGCGATTCCTTCTCCCATGCCGTAATCTTCAACTATTATTCTTACGGATTTTTTGAAACAGATTTCTATATCCTGCTCTTTATCAATTAATTTAGGAAGTTTCGCTTCAAGCGCCTGCAATAAAAAGCGGCTTTCTTTTTTGAACTCACCCTTTGTATAATCCGCCAAAAAAGATTTGCATTTGGCGGAATCAATTACCGCTTCTTTGCCCTGCTCTTTAATAATTGTTTTTAAAATGTCGATAAAGCCCTGATCCATGTTGCCTCCGTATTAATTTATTATATGAACTGGTTCCTGTTACAATTGCGCCACCGGGCATTTTGCAATTACCGTTTGTTATGCGCTGTTTTGTTTTTTATAATATTCTTTTTATAATTATACATTAACTATCTAATGCACCGCTTATAAGTTCATAAAGCATATCAGTTATTTGATAACCGTTAAATAAACGAGATTCTCTTAAATCATTAATGACTTTTTTTGCTTCACTCCAGCCATTGTCTGCTGATTTTTTTATCCACTTAATTGCTTCTTTTTTATTTTCTTTTATTCCCATACCAAAAAATAAATAAACACCAACATTAAATTGAGCCTCAGAGTCTCCATTTTCCGCAGCTTTTTCTAACCATTCAAAGGCAAGTTCATAGTTTTTTGTTGCATTATAAATTTCAAAAAGATTATACTGTGCTTTTGAAAAACCGAGATTAGCGGCTTTTGTAAACCATTCCATAGATATTTTTTCATTTTTTTCTACACCATGTCCATACCAATATATTGTTCCCATATAATTCATTGCATCAAGATTTCCTTGATCGCTAAGTATCTTAAATAAAGACGCTGCTTTTGAGTAATCCCCTGATTTATAAATTGCCTTAGCCTCGTCATAATTAGCTGCTTTTATAGACGAGGAAACAGGCTTTGCTTGCGCTGTTGAACCGCCTGAAGGTGCGGGGTTATAATAAGGTAAAAGTCTAGCAGGAACACCGCCCAATTTCGCCATTTCTTTAATTACATTATTAGTTGCATCTATAGCTAACTTATTCCCTTCACAATTGGAACATAAAATAAGACCATTAGCAATGCTTTCATCGCATACTCCGCAACGTGCCATAAAATCCCCCTTTATCTTCGCTTTAAAATATATACAATTTTCTTTTAATTATTACAATTGATGTAATACTGAAGTTATCGAACAACTCTAATATTACCCTAAAAACTTCCCGTGTTCCCATTTTCCTTCCTGAACTCTGCCGTCAGGATAGATACCTTTACCATATCCATGTGGTTTTCCTTCCGAAAATTGACCTTTATATATTCTACCGTCTTTATAGTTTTTTATTCCTTTTCTCCAGTCATTCCTATATTCATTTTCTTCTTCGATTGTCGTATACGAGGAAACTGAATCAGAAGGATCAGTTATCCTTACGAATTTGATAAATTCAGAGAGTTTATGCATTTCAGTAACTTCAAAAACCCTATCTTTTGAATTCGTGAATTTAATAAGCATTTCTTTATCTGCGTTTTCCCCAATAGCGACGGCAAATTTTTTACTCGCTATATAGAAAAAGTTACTTTTTAATTTATTCAATGAATTTTCATATTCTTTTGAAACTGTACCGTCGCATATTAATGAAATTACCGGTATAAACGATTCGTCAAAGGTTGGCAAAAATTCTTTTATGGATAATTTATCTTTAAGCGCTTCGAAAGCAGCGCTAATGTCAGATGTTCCAGATGTTTTTAAATCTTGCCATTGAAACTTGCTAATTTCGACTGGGCTATTGGTTAGCCAGTTTGCTCCGCCGGAATACAATAAAACAGCGATCTTTATCAGCGCTTCATCGCTTTTATCCTGTATGTCCTTTAGTTTAACGATGAATTCCTTCATGCTGTTATTAACCGCTCTAATTTTTTCGCCTTCCATATTCCCCGATGTTTCAATAACAACGAACACAATCATTGTTTTTAATGGGACACAAATTTTATCATTTAATGCCATGTTCTTCTCCTTTTTATTTATTGGTTAGTATATTTTATACTAATCACTAATCATTGCTCATTGCCAAAATCCTGCCCATGTTTCTTTTACCCAATTTATAAACTTGTTGTTTGATTGTATTACTATTGCTTTATTAATAACCCATCCTGTATAACCTTCATAGAATACTTCATGGTATTCATCACCGTAACTCTTGCTTTTTTTGCCGGTCAGTATCACGATTTCGTCTTTATTTATCGCTCTGATTGATTTACCTGTAATTCCGGCAGCATCGGTCATTGTTGTATCAAATACGATTTTTGCGGTTTGTCCTGTAACCAGCGCTTCTGATAAAGCGATTGTTTCACTTAACTTCCCTGTAAAACCTGAATTAATTATTGCCTGTTTTGAAGCGTCAGATAAACTGACGCAATTATTGAATACTTCTATATTTCCTTCTTTCCTGTATGTTATGTTTGCGCCTGCGGGGATCTGCACATCCGCCAGCGAATAGCAGCTTCCGAACGCGGCAATTCCTATTCTTTCAAGACTTTTTGGCAATACAACCGTAGTAAGATTGCTGCAGCCTGAAAACGCATAGTCTCCTATTGATGTAACGCCTTCGGGTATAATAACTGAAGTAAGCCCTGAGTTTTGGAAAGCGGAATTGCCTATTATTTTTAAATTACCAGGCAGTGTGATTTGCGTAACATTTTTACAATCATAAAGAAAATTAATAATATTTGTGACTGTATCGGGGATTTGCACAGATGTTAGAGCGTCTGTTATACCATACGATGATATACTGCCTGAATCAAAGATATAATTAATTCCCACCACAGGAAAACCGTCAATCTCATCCGGAATTATTACTTCACTTGCTGCTTTACCTGTATAGGAGTCCAGAATTACGCCGTCTCCTGTTTCGTTCAGATAATATTTATAAAGCCCTGTTGTTTGTATTCCCAATTCTTTTTCATATTGCATATTCCTTGTAAAATTGACAATAAGAAAAACAGAAACGGCGACAATTACCATCGAAACACAAATTATTCTTCCTATGTTAAGAAAAGGTTTCCCGTAAATGCGTATCTGATGTTTTAAGGTTAATCTCATTCCTGAGAGGCTCACCCATTCCTTTATAATAGCGTCTTTACTTGTAAGTCCTTCGCCTTTTGAATTTTTCGCGCGGAAAGCTATTATTTTTTCAATGTATTTTAAACGAATCTTATTTAACTCGTCTTGCGAAATCGCCCGCCCGTTTTTTCTTTCCCATGCTTTTTTTCCGGCTTCTATTGCCGCAGGACATAAAATTTCAGAATCATCAGCATAAGTTATTGTCCAGCCGGCTTCAAACGCCGCTTCGTAATCATCATCTCTGTTTGCATGAGCGATACCTGCCATTAGATGCGCTTTATCCGAGTCCTGAGACGGTAAAACTTTTCCATAAAAATTATATGTTGAATTTGAATCTGCTACCCATTCTTGTTTAATTACTTCGTCCCAATTTTTTGCGTTAAAAGCCCTTATCATTTTGTTAAAGTCTGAATATAAGGCTTCCCAATTTGCTTTGGATCTTGCCTCATTTTCGGCTCTCTCCGCGGCAGATGTGCTTGATGAAGAATCAGCTTCATCTACCCATCCGCTTCCGTGACACCAAGAACAATTTACTTCATAACTTTTGCCAATACCTGAACGACCAGTACCTTCACATTGTCTACATTTAACTCTTGCCATAAAAATCTCCTTTTATTTAATCGTTAGCATATTTAACATTTGCAGCTGTTCGTTGTAAACTTGTTCAAGTTCTTTCGCTTTACCTCTGTTATTCTCCGCTTCATCAGTATTTCCCAATGCTTCATAAATTTCGGCGCGGCTGGTATACAGACTATAACTTTCGCTGTTATCTTTAATAGCCGCGTTTATGTCAGCAAGGGCTTTTTTTAAATTGCCTTTTTTAAAATAGGCGTTACTGCGTAAACTGAGGCTGTATGATCTCCTGTAATCATCATTCTGCTTCAGGGCTTTTGTATAATAGGCGATTGCGCTGTCTGTATCGTTGAGTTCATTTAGATAGAGATCGCCGCGTTCGCAGTAGAAAATTGTGCCTTTCATGCCTAAACTTTCGGCTTTATCATAATCGGCAATAATTTTTTTTATATTTCTGCGGCCGTAGTACGGAGGAAGAAAATATTTTGCGCGGTTATAATAATCATCTTTATTTTGATCTTTGGATTTTTCAAGGTTCATTACATCTTTTGGTATTATTTCAAAAGTGAAAATGTTTTTTCCCTTACATTCCCACGCGAACTGTTTTTTAAGCCAGGACTGTTTGCCGTCAAGCTGGTTTATATAATCCATGCACTTGTCGAATTTGCCCAGGTTGCGGTTTAGTTCGGCGATAACTAACAGACAGTTTTCTCCGTCTTTTTTGCTGTTCTTTCCTGACTGAGTTTTATTAAGCGTTTTTTCGATTAATTGTAAAAGAACGGCGCAATTTTCCTGCCACAACTTTAAATCATCGCCGCTTAATTGATTATATCCATCGCGCGTATCATCGTTTAAGCTGAGCCATAATGCTTGCCGTAATTCTTTTTCATCTTGCCATTTTTTGAATATTTTATTTTTTACCGCTTTGATAATGTCGTTTGTATTCGGTTCTTCGATATCCTTTTTTACTTTATTAGTATAAAAGTTTACATATTCTGCGTCTTTAACTTTATGCCTTAGAAACAGGTTCTTACAGTACGGGCATTTTGCCAACTCGGGGGTAGAATGAGCGCAGCAGATACCTGACTCTTTGACGTAACCGTCAGAATAAGATTTGCTTGAGCTGACCGTGTAGCTGGTAAATGTTGTCATCTTCATTTTTTTACCGCATGACGGGCAGGTATAAATTAACGGGTTTCCAATGTCCATAATTCCTCCATATTAATCTCTTTATTACCCTGTGAACTTACCATATAAAATTCGCTCCTGACACCGTTAAATGTTATATAAATATTAGTAAATCTCAAAATCAAATATTTTTATTTCTGATACTCCTGATAAATTTCTGTCAGTTGAATGACGCTGAATTGAAATTGAAGTAACACTATTCCTGTTAAAAGATACCTGAGTGCCCCAGTTTGGCTGCGCAAGTCTTGAGTATGGAATGTCAATTTTTGTAACTTGTCCTTTTGGAGCGGTAAATTCCGCTTCATGCCAGCAGCTGTCACCGGCTGTTTCTCTCATAGGAAACATGATTCTCCAGCCGTCTTCACCATCGCCCAGAACAGAAAATCTTACACCTCTTCCGTTTCTAATCTGCCGGATATACGTGTCATTTTCCAGAAAAACCTCTCCGATTCGCCATTCAGTTCCCGAAGCAAGC
>Ga0209755_10005465_pt1 | contig 14456 bp, 14 predicted proteins | sample TergutCo191P1_FD_187301 | JGI IMG/M metagenome (GOLD analysis project Ga0209755, IMG submission 187301) | Cornitermes sp. P1 segment gut microbial communities from Petit-Saut dam, French Guiana - Co191P1 (SPAdes) (version 2) | ecosystem: Host-associated > Arthropoda: Insects > Digestive system... | reverse complement strand
CATTTACCCTGTATTCCTTTTCCGCGCCGAGCAGGGGCTTGACGGTCAGCATTTCGCCCGCAACGGTTAGTCGCCACCTCAGAAAGTAGATGGTATAGTACAAAAATACCGGCGAAAGAACGGGCGCGAAGAAATAACCGCCGTGCATATCTTCTTGCAGCCACACCCCGCTTAGCGTGGCCCAGCCAAAAAATAAAAAAATGGCAAAGCAAAACGCCGCCTCCCAACGCTTGCGCCTAACGACAAAATGCTCCATGGGCTGTGCTTGCAAAAAGTCAATTTTCCCCGCATCGGCAAGGAAATTGAACATTGCTTCATACCCCTCCATGGATTGCCCGGCGGTGAACATCCGCCGCCCGTCTACATAAATTTTTAACGCCGTGCCGTCATATAAAGATTTTGCCGTAGAAATTTCGCCCACGGAAAAATTTCGCACGCCCCCAAATGCCCCATGCACCGCAAACAAATCCCCCGAAACAACCACGCGCCACCACCGCGCCCGTTCAATAATGTACACGCCCAAAAAAGCAATGCCGATGCAAAACACCCCAAAAATTACCATAAAAATTACCCGCTCAAAAAGAAACGGCGTTATCAACACCGCCAGCAGGTTAAAAACCACCACAAATACGCCGAATACCACCGCGCCCCGCTTATCACTTTTTGAAAAGCGCAGCTCAATTTGGTTCTTCATGGGCCTCTTTCAACTCACCTTTTTCAATCAGCGTGCAATTGACCAGCCGTTTAATTTCAAGCGCATCGCCGGACAAATCGCGGACGATGAACGTATTTTTCTCAAACCCCACATAGGTGGAAGAAATTGTCCCGCTTATGGCCGCATTTTCATTCACTGTATACGATTTTGTTAATATTTCGCAGGGGACAAGCAACCAGTGGTACTGGCTGCTGCGCATCGCCACCAAATACAGTGCCCCGTCAATTTCCGTTATCATCTTCTCGCCGCCAAAAAGCTTGTCGCGCAGGTTAAAAAAGAGGGGCAGCAGCAGGGCAATTACATAAAAAATCACCCAAAACAATGCAAAATAAAAAGTTGCGGAGTGAAAAAAGCCCTCCGCCAGGTCGTACCGATATACATTCCGCACGCGCAAATAGGCAAACGGTATCAGCAGCGAAACGACTAAATGAAACATCCAGGTTGCATCCGTGTCATGCAAAAACACCTTGCCATTAAACTCCGTTTCCTTCTTTTTCCCGCGGATAGTATACCCGCCCCCCATCGACAAACCCACAAACAAGGCCGCCACCATCGCCACATAAACCGGCCACCGCCCCCACTGCGCATACAGCAAAAGCAACGGCACAAAAATGCCAAACCCCAGCGCACCCAGCAAGGTAATCCAAATCCCCATGCTGTCGCTAATATTCGCCTGATGCAGCGCCTTAATGGGAATACCAAACTTGCGCGCCTGAAAATACCGGGCAAAATTGGACAGCAACAAGCTGACCCCGCCCAGCGCCGTGGCAGAAAAGGTCATGAAGCTGATAACGCCCACGTCGTTAATAAAATTTTGCGCTTGTTCAATCATATTGGCAGCTCCATCTTCATCCGCGCGGTATAGTTAAATAAATTGAAAATGGGCTTGCCCCTGCGCGGATTTTGTCGCCAAACAAGGAAGTGCCGACGCGGCGTGCTGGCGGCACGCAAGGAGGTGCTGACGCAGGTTGGTGGCAAAAGACCGCATGGGCAAGCCCGTTTTCAGTTTATTTAACTATAAGTTGCACATATTATATGAAGAAATTATTAATACTGCAAATTAGGGGTTGACTTTTTTTGATGGACATGGTATTAATTACGTGTTGCGGTTTTTTGTTTCGTTCGCCAACCGCAGGCGGTATAAATGTGCGGTTAAAAACCCCTCGCTTGCGCGAGGGGTTTTTAATGTGAAAAAGCATGAACCGCTTCATCAACCACGGTATACTTTTTCACAAGTACACGGCGTATGTCATCGTTGGTTAGCTCCCCGCGTTTTTCTTTTTCGGCAAGCTCTAAAAAATCTGTAGAGGGTTTTATGCCTTCGACTTGGACTATGCCAATGGCGTAGTCCCACGCTTTTTCGTTGGGGATGTTGGATTGTTTGTTCATATAATTTACAAACTCCTTCGCTGTGAAATTGTACCCTTGCGCACCTATACACCAGCAGAGACGATGCAGTGCTAACGCCCATGTATCCATGCGGTTATATCTTGCAACACTTGTGTGTCCATACGCCCCGGTGAAATAATTTCACGCCCGTGTTCAAGGTGGTTGGTGGCTGTAGATGGCATAAAAACGTGGTTCAAATCCTCATACAAGTTGAAGGTTACATTTTCGCGGCTGCTTAGAATACGTTGCATTTCAACAAAGCAAATATCGGTACGGACTTGAAAATCCCGTGCGGCCTGCATTATCAACATTCGTGTGTCAATCCCCGCTACTGCTTCCTCAAAAGTAGGGTTTGCTAGGTCTTGAAAATAATAAAACGACCCGCCGAGCCAGAACATACCGCGTGCTTCTTCGGGGGGCGTATCCCAAATCATGGACGCTGCTTCGGTGATTAAATCAAGCATAGCTTGCATTTCAACAATGTCCGATTCAAATGCTTTCGTTATTAAAGGGTCAGTATTCGGTTCAAGTGCTTCCAATTCTGCCCATGCGGCTTCGATGTTGTCGTTAAATTGCATGAGTGTAACTTCTACCACACAACGGGGCGTACCCGCCATCAAAACAAGCCCCGCAAATTCAAATCCCCGCTCTTGCGCGGCAAGTTGAATCCGCGGTGACAATACCGCGCCGAGGCTAAGTCCGATGAGATAAATCCGCTCTGAATTAATGCGCGGGTCAGCCCGCAGCAATTCCGCTGCCAATAACGCATCCTCAATGGCCTCTTCCCACACGGTACGACTGCCAAAGGCTGTAATATCTTGCGCCGCCAGTGCCATCAATGCGTCGACGTGGGCATAGTCGCGTTTATCATTGCGAATCACCGCTATCCCGTTGGCGGAAAGATAGGTGGCAACATCGAAAAACGGGCGGTTAATCGCTTCACCCTCCCACATGATTGATTGGTTCATATTCGCCGCGCCAGACCCTTGCACAAGCACTGCCGCCGGCACAGGGTTTTGAAGGGTAGCTGTAGGGGGAATGGTAAGCAAACCATTAAGCGGCCATTGCCCGCCGTAGCCGACGATTATAGGTTCGATAATATAGGGATATGGCAATGTATCGCCCCCTGTAATCGCTGGGTATCCAATGGAGGATTCCGTAGGGGCGGGGGTAGATTGCCCGATTGTGGGTGGAGTGGTAACGTCGGGATGGTATTCGGTATCCCTTCCGCAAGCTGATAAAAAAACCAGTCCGGCTACCCATAATAAGGTTGCAAAATATCGATGCCTGATTTGTTTCATTTTAATTCCTCGCTTAATATAAGTAATATTCATTCGACTACCTACCACATAAACGATTGGTCGTACTGCCGTCAAGGGCTTTGTGAAAAGAAATCTGCTTGAATGGTAATGTTTCACTCAATTGTAGCACTTTATACCTATGCTATAATCACATTACCTCCCCAACCTAAACCGCGCGATGTAAAACCCATCATTATGCGTCCCGGGTAGCAACTGCGTCTCCTCCTCCAGCGCAAACTGCGGGAACGCCCCGCAAAACCACCGCACCATATCCCCATTTTCCGGCTGCGCCACGGTGCAGGTGGCGTACACCAACGTGCCCTCCGGCTTCACGCTTCCCGCGGCGGCGGTCAGCAGTGCCCGCTGGGTGTTCAGCAGCTCCGCGTCTATTCCTTCATATTTATACTTAATTTCGGGGCGCTTGCGCAACGTGCCCAGCCCGGAACAGGGCGCGTCCAGCAGTACCGCGTCGTATTGGGCGGGCGCGGCATTGCCCACGGCGTTGCCCGTGGCATTTTTCGTAGCATCCCCCGCGCGGGTGGTGATGCTGGCGAAGCCCAGCCGCTTGCGGGCGGTTTCCATCAGGGCTACGCGGTGGGGGTGCAAATCCAGCGCGGTTATTTCGCCTTCGTCCGCCATAATGCAGGCGGCGGCGAAGGACTTCCCGCCCGGCGCGGCGCACATGTCCAGCAAAGATTGCCCGCGTTGAAGGCGCAATGCCGCAACCACCGCCATCGCCCCCGCGTCCATGACGAAGAACAGCCCCGATTTAAACGCCGCCAACGCGGAAATATCCCCCGTGTTTTTCAGCGATAAAAAATCGTCGCCCAGCGGCTCGACTTCCACACCAGCATCACGCAGTTGCGCCGCCAACGCGTCCGCAGAAACGCGAATCGTATTCACCCGCACGGTTACGGCGGGCACGGCGTGGCTGTTTTGGGCGAATTTCTCCGCGTCCCCTTCCCCCAGCCAGCGCATTAAATCCGTCGCCAACCGCGGTGGGATGGAATACTGCGCCGCCCAATCCCCCGCTTTCACCTCGGGCAGGTGTACTGCGCGTACTATGGCACGTAGTACACCGTTGACGAAGCCCGACAGCTTGAAGAAGCCGTTTTTCTTCGCCAGCTCCACCGATTCGTAGACGGCGGCGTGGGGCGGCGTCTGCATGACGCGCAGCTGGCACACCGCCATGCGCAGTAAATTTCGTATGTAGGGCTTCATTTTGTCGGTGTGTACGCTGGAAAAATGATTGACCACCGCGTCGATGCGTTGTAGGTTGCGGATGGTTTCGTTCACCAGCTCGGTTACGAAGGCGCGGTCGCGCGGTTCCAGGGGGGCTTGTCCTAATGCTTTGCGCAGGGCAATATTCGCGTATGCGCCGTTTTCGGTGACATCCAGTAGAATTTCCAGTGCTACGCTTCTCATGCCTCACGCTCCGTCAGTTTTTTCCCGCCGGCATAAGCCAGCGCCATGCCATAGGCCGACACATCGCCGACAACGGTCAGCACGCGGTGCATCACCATGGCAGAAATTAAAATGCCCTCGTTGACCGTGCCCGCCATGAACATGACCATCACCGCCTCACGCACGCCCAGACCGCTGGGCGCGCCGGGGGTAATGAACCCCGCCAGCCAAGATAGCATATACAGCCCCATTATCGTAACACCCAAGCCCGCCGTCACTTCCTGCCCCAGCAGCATCAGCACCGCCAAGAACGTAAACGCCCACAAAATCATCAACACCAGCGCGAAAACAAACCGCCGTATAATGATAACAAAGCGCAAGTCCTTCGCATCCCTTTTCATATCACGCCACAGCGCCAGCAACGCCTTGCGCTTGAAAAACAAAATCGGCAACGCCGCCGAAACCACGATAACCGCAATCAACCCCACCCAAGCGGGAATTTCCTGCTGCCGCAAATAATAAGTCGAATGCTCCCACGAGAAAGCCGCCGCCACCGTAACCGCCGCCAAGGCAATAAAAATCCCCTCCATCACCGTGGAGAGGGCCACCTTTGCATGGGAAAGCTCGTCCGTGTCAACGGCCATTTTATTGCGCCCCAACACGTACATAACCCCCCCGGGGATATATTTGTACAAATTCGACATGGTATACACGACCAGCGCCAGCGGCCATTTCACCTTCACGCCCGACACATTTGCCACCAGCGCACGATAATTAACCGACGCCAGCACAATGCCCACGCCCTCCAACAACGCCACACTTAACAGCGCAAAAACAATCATGGGGTTGGCGAATACCGAAAAATCTACATCCTCAGCAGAAAGAAAAAGCCGCCGCCCAATAAACCCCAACGACGCCAACATCAACGCCGAACCCACCCACGATACTATCCGCTTTGCATTAATTCTCTTCTCGCCTTGCTCATTTTTCGTGGCCATTATACACATCCTTCGACTATCCACTCATAGTATACGCCACAACGAGATATTTCAAGACAATTTTATGAAAAACCCGCGTTGACACACGCAAACAGCTTGTCATATAATTGCCAAATGGTAAACTTTTAGGAGGGTTTGTATGCAGACGAAGTACATTTTTATGACCGGCGGCGTGTGTTCCGGTTTGGGCAAGGGCATTACGGCAGCATCATTGGGGCGTCTGTTAAAAGCACGCGGCTATCGCGTAACCATTCAAAAATTTGACCCATACATAAATAGAAATCCGGGTCTGCTTAGTCCGTACCAGCACGGCGAGGTTTATGTAACCGACGACGGCACAGAAGTTGACCTGGACTTGGGGCATTACGAACGCTACATTGACGAATCGCTGACCCGGCAAAACAGCGTTACCACGGGCAAAATCTACGCCCAAGTGCTGGAAGCCGAAGAAAATGGCGTGTACAAAGGCACAACCATTCAAATCATCCCCCACATCACCAACGCCATTAAAGAACACATCGTATTCGACCATAATACCGACGTGGTTATTTCCGAAATTGGCGGCACGGTGGGCGATATCGAAAGCCTGCCCTACATCGAAGCAATCCGCCAATTTGCCGACGATATTGGTGCAGAACATGCCATGTTTGTGCATGTTATTCTCGTGCCGTTTTTAAGCTTCGCGGGGGAGGCTAAAACTAAGCCCTCGCAACATTCGGTGAAGGAGCTGCGCTCGCTGGGCATTCGGCCGGACGTGCTGGTGTGCCGCACCGAGAAACCCCTGGGCGACGACCTGCGGGAGAAAATCGCCCGGTTTTGCCATGTCAAACTTGAAAATGTGATAGAAAACCGCAACGCCGAATGCCTGTACGAGCTGCCCCTCATGCTGGAGCGCGAAGGCTTCGCCGAAATTGTGTGCAAGCGCCTGGGACTAGAACAACGCACCCCCGACCTTGCCGATTGGACAGCCCTGATAAAAACAAAACGCACCGGCACGCTGACCATCGGCGTGGCCGCTAAATATGTAGAATCTACCGACGCCTACATCAGCATGAACGAAGCATTAAAACACGCGGGCATAGCCTTGGGCATGAACGTGGAGGCAAAATTAATCGACGCCGAGCAAATTAATGACGCCAATGTAGCCGACTTGTTCAACGGCGTAAACGGCATTCTGCTGCCCGCCGGGTTTGGCAAACGCGGCGCCGGCGGCTTGGTCAGCACCGCCAAATACGCCCGCGAAAATAAAATACCCCTGCTTGCCATCGGACAAGGAATGCACTGCGCGTTGGTAGAATTCGCCCGCAATGTGGTGTGCTATTACGAAGCAGACAGCGCAGAATTTAACCCCAACTCGCCCGATTTGGTCGTTGTCCAAACCAAGCACGACGAGGAACACAAGCCCATTCGCCCCATGCGAAAAGGGGCAAAGTCTGTTGTGCTGACCCCCGGTTCGCATTTGGCAAACGCCTACGAAACCGGGCTAATACGCGAGCGCTTTCGCCATCTTTTCCAAATTAATAACCAATGCCGCAAACCGCTGATGGAAAATGGCTTGCTGCTGGTGGGTCATTCCCCCGACGACACCCACTGCGAAGCCTTTGAACTGCCGCGGGATGTGCATCCGTGGTACGTGGGTGTGCAGTTTTGCCCGGAGTTTAAATCGCGCATTAACAAGCCCAGCCCGCTGTATGTGGCATTTTTGAAAAACTGTTGACAAGTTGCGTCACACTGTGTATATTCGCGGTACTTGTTAGGTGAGGCTCCTACAGGAACACAGGCTACTGCCCTCAAATGTCGAGAGACGCCACAGGGTATAACAGGCACAGTCGGATTAAGGCTTGCTTAATGTAGCTGGACACATGTCCTACGTCCTGTAGTGCTAAAGCTCATACGAGGGGTAGCGGCGGTATTATTTGCTGTGTTTTCGCGAGCTTTTACGCGCGACCCCTTGGGGTCGCTTTTTTATTGCCCCTTATCAATGAAATTCTGCGGAGGTGTTACCGATGAAAGACCTAATCCTGCAACACATCACTGAAAAGAACATGGAAGCGTTAAAAAACCTGCTTGCCACATCGGAAGAAATGGAAACGTTATACGCCTTCCACGACCTAACCGAAGAGGAACAAGTTATCGTGTTCCGCCTGCTGTCCAAAGACCACGCGCTGCGCATTTTTGAAGAATTAGACACCGACATGCAGCAGAATTTGCTGCGTTCGTTCAAAGACGCCAATGTCATCGAATTTATGAACGAAATGGCGCCCGACGACCGCGTAAGATTGCTGGAAGAAATGCCCGCCAGCGTAGCCAAAAAACTCATTTCGTCCCTCTCGCCCGAAGAACGCGCCAGCACCAATTTGCTAATGGGCTACGCCGCCGAAACCGCCGGGCGCATCATGACCACCGAATTTATTACCCTGCGCAAAGCCATGACCGTCGAGCAAGCGCTGGACAAAATAAGCATCCAGGGCGAGGAAAAAGAAACCGTATACACCCTCTTCGTCGTAGACGATGCGAAAAAATTAGAAGGCGTCGTCACGCTAAAAGACTTAGTAATAGCCCGCCGCGGCGACAAAACCGTGGGCGAGTTAATGAGTAAACACGCCATTAGCCTATCCACCAACACCGACCAAGAAGAAGTAGTGCGCGTCCTGCAAGAGCTTGACCTGCTTGCCATTCCCGTGGTGGACAAAGAAGAGCGCATCGTCGGTATCGTAACCATCGACGACGCGGTGGATATCTTGGAAGAAGAGGCCACCGAGGACATCTACGACCAAGCAGGCCTTGCCGACATCACCGGCAACGAATCTACCCGCTCGGAAGTCCTAATCCAAGGCAACTTATGGCAAATTTGGAAAGTACGCCTCCCCTACTTGCTTGCCACCATGGTGCTGGGCTTTGTAGCGGGTCTGGTCATCAACGGCTTTGAAGAAACATTGGAAGCCGTTATCGGCGTGGCGGTGTTTATCCCCCTTATCATGGGTATGGGCGGCAATATTGGCACGCAATCCTCCACCGTATTCACCCGCGGTGTGGTGCTGGGGCATGTGAATTTGGACAAATTCTTCCGCCACTTTATTAAGGAAATTGGCGTGGGCTTGAGTATCGGCTTGCTGGTGGGGGTCATCTCCGGCGTGGTGGCGTGGATTTGGCAGGGTATGCCCATGCTGGGGCTGGCGGTGGGGCTGGCGATGGTCGTCACCATGGCGGCGGCGGCGTTGCTGGGTTTTCTCGTGCCGTATGTACTGATAAAACTGAACGCCGACCAAGCAGCAGGGTCAGCGCCGATAATCACCACACTGAAAGACTTGGTGGCGCTGGTTATTTACTTCTTGAGTGTTAGTGTTTTTATGAGTGGGATGTTGTAAAAGTGGAGGGAGCGCGAAATGAAAACCATAACAATCCCTATTGAGGATGAAATATTATTTGCCATAAAAAAAGATGTTACCCATGTGCAGGCGGATTTTCAACAAACATTAGCCGTCCATTATTTTAAGGAAAGGCTGCTGGGGCTGGGGTTGGCGGCGCGCATGGCCGGGATGTCAAAAAATGATTATGTTTCGCTGTTAAGCAAGCATAATGTTGATATTTATCAATATACAGATGAAGAATTACACGATGAATTTAACCTCGTTGACAAGATTGCGGAGGGGACGTATTGAATATTATTGTCAATTCTACGCCGTTGATTAGCTTGGCGGTTATTCATCAATTGGAATTACTGCGAAAAATATTTCATACGGTGTATCTGCCCCAAAGCGTTTATAATGAGGTTATTGTAAATGGTCATGGCAAGCTGGGGGATTCAAAATTATCCGCCATTAATTGGTTTCAAATTGTTGACCCAAATAATATTGCATTGAAACACAGCATTATGCTTCAACTTGATGAAGGCGAGGCAGAAGTTATAACAATTGCTAATGATAAATCGATTTCATTGGTGTGCATTGATGCATTTGCCGGGCGTCAGTATGCCGGCTTGCTTGGTTTAGATGTTATTGGCACGCTTGGCATTTTGTTGATTGCGAAACGTAAAGGATATATTTCATTGGTGAAGCCGTTATTAGATAAACTTATTTTTTATAAACGTCATATAAGCCACAGCTTGTATTATGAAATTTTATTGAAAGCAGGCGAAAGTTAAACATCTAAGATATAACACAATGGGGGATGCTTTACGCATCCCTCATTGTGTTACCCTCTAGCTTGTTAATCAATCATCCGATTCTACAAGAAACGTAAGCAGATGTTTGGTGATTACGCTTGCATTGACTACATCAAACTCGTCATCGCCGCAATTGAGGAAGTTGAAATACAAACTCCGCAAAAAGTGCTTCCAGTTGACATACTGATAATAATTATCGGGGACAACATCATATTTTGCCCAATCGTCGCTTGACGGGTCAAAGCTGTTAATCCACGTTATTAAATCTTCGTCCGTCAAGACTTCGTTGCTGCACACCATATTGACTACAGCTACCAGCCGTTCATCTTCTTCGGCGGTATATACGCAATCTCTGTTTAACACTAACGTCTTGACAGCCTGTAAGATTTCGAGCAAGTTATCACGGTCATGACAGTAATGGCCGTCAATCTCGCAACCTGCGACATTGCCCAATGCGTCGGCAATATGCGCCACAGCGTGCGCCCAACCTTTGCCGCTAACATAACCACGATAATCTTTTTCCTGCCCGATATACCGCAACACAGTTTTCTTGATGTCCTGTACATCATCGACTGTTAAAAATGAGTTTTCATCATGCAAAGAAAAAGCTAGGGCTATTGCAAGTGATGAAAACGCACGAGTGAAAACAGAATCCGACTCTTTTTCGCCTATACCGAAAAACAAATACTGCTCACCAAGGCATGTGGTTAAAATATGTTTCATTTGCACCGTCGAAAGTGTGGAGTTCTCAACCCAACCACAAAAAGTTGCGTATATCAAGTCATCACGAAGCTCCCCATCTGTGTGGCCGATAAAGTTTAGCATATCAGCAATAATGTCGTCTAAATCAGCCCCATTGGGTACACGGTAGTCATTGTCTTTTATCTGAACAAGACATTGTTTTAGTTCTTCATAGGTTCTCATAATTATTTATCTCCCTATCAAGCGGGCAACTACTCGGTAGAAACCCTCCATCGTTTTTTTGTTTTTCGTGCGTTCATTGCATTACCTCCTTTCGCTGGATTTTTATTGTATCGCTTCAAGTTTACTATGGTAACTTTGCAAAATGAAGATAAAAGTTAGTTATAGTTAAAATGTCCGCAAAATAAATTTTCTGCTTGTTGTAAAAGTGCAATAAAAAAGAGGCTGTCTCGCTAGCGAGACAGCCTCTTTTACATAGTATTAGCGTGCTGAAATTTCAGCCCATAATCGGTCTAGCAACCATTGCGGTGCGCCCATTTCTTCGTAGGCGGCGATGTTTTCTTCGGTGTAATGTTCGCGCACCCATGCAAAAAATGCGCCATGCGTTGTGTCAACCGTTGATTCGTCCGACCGTATAATCATTATCCCGGCGGTTTTGCGGGCGATTAATTCGTCGGGGGTCATTTCGAGGATGCGCACTTCCATGTTGGTTAATTCTAAATGCACGGCTATTCGGGAAATTGCGGCTATTAATTCCGCGCGTGTCCATGAACTAAAAACCGGCATTGATTCTATTAAAGCGCCGCCCATGCTTGCCATTTCTGCGGCTCGTTCGTCGTGCGCATCCCATAATGCCTGCACTGCCTGCAATTCCTTGGCCGAAACCTGAACTACATTATAGGATGATTCATACGTTTCGGTTGCTTGGGTTGCTTCTGCGGCATACACAACCGGCATATTTAATCCCAGTATATTGGATAACACAAACCCACCGCCAATCACGAACATTCCTACAGCCAAGGCTAACGCCGCAGTTGATTTTCTCATTTTTTTTGCATTCATCATGTTTATTAATCTCCTTTTATAATTTTTTTTGGAATTACATAAGTTTGTAGCAAAGGCAACATTTCCTATCAAACTTTTTTGTGCGGTACTATTGCTTAAAACGTGTAAAATAGTTTCACCATACGCCCGCCTATTTTTTGCGTCCATTTCAAACACAACTTTTTCATCACAGGATAACTCGCACATCATGTTTAATTGCTTGCTAAGTGCGTACACAATGGGGTTAAACCAATGCACGGCGTTTGTTATCAGCATTAACAATTTTACAAATAAATCTTTGCGCTTGTAATGCACCATTTCATGCGCCAAAATCATTTCCAACGCCTCATTTGTTAAGGACATGCTTGGAAGAATTATTTTGGGTCGCATCAACCCTATTAGCATAGGCGTGTGGGCAACTTTACTTATAAATACAGGCAGTCGGCAATCAATGTCGGTAATGCGCGTGGCGTTACAAAACACTAGACGACGATATTGAAGGTATTTTTTTGTGCTGACAGTTAAATACAAAACAACACCCAACGCCCATATAATCATCAAAAAAGTGACGATTTTTTCAAAATACGCTGCCAACCAAGTTGCAATAGATGAAGAAATAACCGCATCTGCAATTAATTCGCTATTCGCATATAAAGTAGATGTGAAGCTATCATCCAATGGTAGGTTGAAAAATTCACTATTTGCATTCATGGTCATTTCTTGCGGTGCAAGAAATAACGGCACATTCCATACGTTTGAAAAAGTTGTACCACCCAGCAAAAAAACAAGAGGAACAAGCAAGCTGTAATATTGCCATGTTTTTGAAAAATGCTTGCCGATAATTAAGCGAAGCAGGAGTAAAGCAGTGAACACCGCGCTGCCCACTATGCCGGCGGTTAGTAAATTAAAAAATAAGTTCAATTAACACCACCGCCCTTGCCGATGCTGTTTGAAAACCATTCTTGCAACTCTGCCACATCTGTATCCGTCATATTGCCATCTTCTGCGAAGGCAGCCATAAAATTTTTAATGCTGCCCCCATAGAGCGATGAAATAATATTTCTGCCCTCCTGTTTTTGATAATCTTCAAATGTAGCAACTATGCTGTAATAATTTGCCTTTCCTTTCATTTCTTTTCGGAGAAAGCCTTTTGATATTAACCTTTCCAACATTGTTGACACGGTGGAATTTTTCCACCCCTTGCTATCTTCAAAAATAGCAAGCAGTTCGGCAACCGTTACGGGGGTAGCTAGTCCCCATATTGTATGCATCAATTCCATTTCCACATCGGAAAGCCTACTTAGCTTGTTCATGCGCGCACCTCCAATATTTGCTCCGACATGTTGTCGTTGCAAATCCAATATACGACATGCTGTAGGAGTTGTCAATATATTATTTTAAAAAATTTCTAAACCCGATTTTAACTTGAAGCCGTCAATGTCAAAACCCCCGAGCTGACGCAGTATTTCTGTTGTCAGCTTTTTGTATGCGTCGATTTTGTTGACTTGGGTGTTGGCGGTAATGGCGGTGGCGATTAGTGCGGCGATGGTTTCGTCCGGTAATTCGCGCAGGAGGTATTTTTCGCGGGTGGCGGGGTCGGTTATGTTGCCCAAGATGGTTTTGGCGTTGTAGGGACGGTTTTGGGCGTGCAGGTATTTTCCCAGCAGGGCGTTTAGGCGGGTGTGATAGAGGAAGTCGAAATCGGGGCGGTTGGTTTCGTGGGCGTCTTGCAGGTCGTCCAGCATGTCCCACAGGAAATATTTGTCCAGCTCGGACAGGGTGAAATTGGGGGGCGAATCGTAGAAAGCGGCAATCATTTGCTTGGCTTTCTTTTTTAATGCCTCGACCTCGCCGGTTTTGTCTTGGATGATTTGTCCGGTGGCGAATTGCGTTTGGCTCATTAGGTCTTTGCCCTGTAAATCCTCGTTGAAGTATTGGTGGATTTGCTTGGGCGGGTTGGCGAAGTATTCGATTAGTAGGCCGTCGATGATTTTATTGCCGCGCTGGCGGTAGTTGACGTTGTTGTTTAAGATTAGGTGAACATCCAAGTCGGAATGGTTGGTGGGGTTTCCGGTGATGTAGCTTCCGCAGACTAAAATGCCGATGATATCGGCGGCGTGTTCAAAGTTTTCTAGGAAAACATCCAGCTTTTTTCTCCAATTGTGCATTTTTATTTCCTCCCTTTGGCGTTGCATTATACACAAAGCAATGCGTTTGGTATAATCGCCGTACTTTTGTGAAAAGGAGCAACGTTTATGAACACATTAATCGCCGTGTCCATCGCGCCGTTTGGCGTGGGGGATGAGTTGTCGCAGTATGTGGCGGAGGTTATCAAGGTAATTGAGGCGTCGGGCTTGCCCAGCCGCACGTCGTCGATGTTTACGGAAATTGAGGGGGAATGGGACGCCGTCATGCAGGTGGTGAAGGACGCCACTTTTGTGCTGGCGCAGAAGGGCATCCGCACGCAGGTGGTCATGAAGGCAGATATTCGCCCGGGGTATACGAATCGGATGCAGGGCAAGTTGGACAAAATTAACGCGCTGCTGGGCGAAAATCGTGGGGGTGCGCAATGAAGCTGGCCATTGGCAACGACCATGTTGCGGTCGGGTTGAAAAATGACATTAAGGCGCATTTGGAAGCGCGGGGCATTGAGGTGGTGGATGTGGGGGCGCATACTGCCGAGCGCATGGATTATCCCGTCAGCGGGTACAAGGCGGCGAAGCTGGTTGCCGATGGTG
>Ga0209755_10005464_pt1 | contig 14456 bp, 3 predicted proteins | sample TergutCo191P1_FD_187301 | JGI IMG/M metagenome (GOLD analysis project Ga0209755, IMG submission 187301) | Cornitermes sp. P1 segment gut microbial communities from Petit-Saut dam, French Guiana - Co191P1 (SPAdes) (version 2) | ecosystem: Host-associated > Arthropoda: Insects > Digestive system >... | reverse complement strand
CAGCAGCCTTCTTGTAAGAAGCCAAACTCTTAATAACGGACTTTCACTGCATAAGGTAATCTGCAGAGCAGTGAACACTGACTTCAATGCAGTTATTAAGATTAGACACTGATGTATAAAACGTTGTTGAATAGTAAATTGTTACTTTGTTCTCAGTCATTATTTATGGGAAAAATGAGTTCTGTTTACAGTGTATTTGTTGGATAGTTATCTGATTGTGCTAGTATGTTACATGGCGTATCCAGGCCTAGGTGTCCATAGTCAAGTCTTATGAGTTTTATCATTTACCATACATGTAGTTCTGTTCAGTAAATAGCAATTCTGCGAAATATACTGTGTAGCTGACTTGTGTATTGTGGTTATTTTCCAACTTTTTCTTTGGTGAGCACACTTTGAAAAATGCGCATACATAATTGTGGAACACACCTGCAATCAGAACTGATAGGCATTACCATCAATATAACATTCTGAACACTTTCTGATATCATTTAATAGAATTGAGTGGTATCTGATTCATGATTTGGGCCTTTGTACATGAAATACCCTCACAAATATGCTGCATAATGCATGTGCTTTTATTTCAGCTTCTCTAGCTCTGAAGGTACCAGCATCTGACACAGGATGGTTTGAAATAAATGAAAATGTGTCTCAAAATATTTGTTATTGCAATAAGTAATATTTTCCTGTGCATGACCCTTTGGAGCCAGAATTAAATGCCTGGTGTTGTGTGCAGCAGACCAGAATTTAAAAGGGGTCTGCATATTAAACGCTATGATGGGCTGTTGGCTGTAACCGTGCAGTGTTTTAAGCACCACACTGTGTGAAGAGTGTACATGACATTAGGTGCCAAAGAGTTGAAGCCCCATTCCATGGAGGCATACAGGGGAGTGAAGATAAAGCTCCATGCATTCTTAGCCACAGTAATAGATTGAAGTGAATGGTCAGCTTCACATCCTGACTTATGAACCAGTCCAGATGTTTTGATGAGATAAATTTATGCCCCTGCAGGGTATTGAACGCTGATCATCATCCTGTAGCCAGTCTCTGTATTGACTGAGCTGTCCTGGCCAACTTTGTGATTACATTTAACTAATATATTTTTAGAAACACTGTGGTGAATTGCTTTTTGCCAGAACATTTCTTGTCTATGCTGCTAAACCTGCTAACCTGATGGGGCTTTGTAGTTTTGCTATCTCAAAAGGAAACAACTTGACCCAAACTTCTTACTGTTATCTGCTTTTGCAGAATGTACAATATCAGTTCCTTTCATAGGTACGATGGATGGATTGATTAATTGATTGGTTGGTTCGTTCGTTCGTTGGTTCATTGGCTGGTTGATTTGTTCATTGGAGTGATGTCTGAACTGACTGATTCAGTTTTGGTCAGCATCACTAGATAAAGCGGTATGTTTGCCAAAAATTTGTGAAACATTACTTATCTTAACTGTATGTAATGGACCAGGAATCCACAGACAAATATCAGTGTCAAAAATAAAGTGTAATCTGTAGGGTAATGAAAGAGCTTTCTTAGTAAATGGAAATACTATTCTTAAAAAGCACCAAACTGTGTAACCCTTTGCTCCTCCTCAAGTAATATAACATAGAAAAATGTATTAAATTGCAATACCTGGAAAAGTATTAGTTGCTAGTGCACCCTTATTAATGTTTTGAATGGAATGAGAAGAGTGCTGAAGACTGCACCACATACACGTAGATGGACAGTCCTGTGTAATACTGTCATTGTTACAGATTAAGCTGGTTTGCTTTGTGGTACAGTATAATGCATTATTATTTTAATGGAACAAATTTTGGGGCACAGAATTACTTCATATGGAATGACATTCATTGAGTTCCCACAGATCTCAGTTGGGTCTGATGGATAAGGCTGAATTCAGAAATTACCTTGTTTCCCAATTTATTTTTAATTTTCAGCATCATTATGCATGTACAACCACAGCAATGCTGTAAAACAGTTAATTATTCCAACATGTAATTGGAGTTACATTATTCCAAATTGTGTGTTTTTATCTTTTTATATACCCATTTGGAAAATATCTGCTATTATCAGTGCAGATTTAAATTTGCTGTATTTGTGAACAGCAGTTTTGAAGTTGGGTATTTTAAATGTTAAGAGTTCTTTGGACACAGTTTTTATATTTGTTCTATTATTGTATGTTCATTAGATATAAAGCTGATACTTGTAAAGATTTTATACTGCAACAGCTTATACTGCCAAAAAAGAATTGTTGAATAATTATTGTGATGTAACTGTAGTTAATTTGTTAACATCTACATCAGACTTGTGGAAAAATATGCCATAAATATCACCTGAAAGCATTTAAGCATTTTGTAAGGGCATCACTTTACCAAATAACGTTGTACCTGGGAATGTCAAGCATAAGTTTGCTCTTTTTGCTGGTGTATGATAACAGGAACAGGATTTTGTTTCAGTAGTTACAGTTCCTTTGCTGAGTTTCAGAAGTATTTCAGTTGTAGTCTTCTGAGTTTTCACACCTTGCAGGATTATACTGATATTTAGGAGGATTGCTGGAATCAGTCTGTAACACTGCATGGTGGTGAACACAGTAAACTACAGTCTGAACAGTTTCCATTCTGGAGCCCAGAAACCTTATAACCAGTAATATTATTTATCTTCAGTACTCAAAGAATTGTTGAGGAATGGTGTCATTCATAATAGTTAATTTAATTTTGATATGGATGTGCCTACTTGAATGTTCTTAATTTCTGGAAAAGAGATTTTTAATCTTAAAAATGCATCCACATTCTTGTACTGTAAGTAGTATGAATGACTATGGTCTGTATGTTAAAAGTTCAGCATTGTATGTGAGTGGATTGTTTCTTCTACTCAGTAGAGTTTCTTAAAATATTTGACTGTACTGCAGTTTCATTATTTATTTGTGTGAAATAATATATTGTATTTATTTGTTATGCGATTGCTCATTTGTTTTGCAAATATATTTTGAAAACAATTTTTAATGAGATTAATAACTTCCTCTTCAGAATCACAGATGAGCTCATAATTTAAAATCCATAGAAAACATATCCACATGCAGTGAGTGTAAAACTGTATATGTGTGGAGGTGCATACAGGTTTATCAGAATTTGTGACAGGGAAGCTTTGTCACAGCAATCACAGTACTGAATTCTAAGTGATAGTTTAAGAAGACATGTTAACTGCTAGAGCTCTGTGGTAGCCCAACTCATATTCAGTAGTAATCTTTGATTCATTTACTCTTTGAAATATTTCAGTCTTCACTCAGTCCAGGTAAACATGAAAATATACCACAATCCTTAGCAATAAATAAAACAATTCACTGTATGGGATTTGTTAAATCATATTTACTTTGATTTAAATCTGAGGATATTGTAAAATCATTTTGTGCAGTGTTGTTTCTGTACTCAGTTCTGTGTATCAGATGTTGCTGGTAGACAACCAAAATGTTTCTGTTGAGCAAAAGTACCCTGTGCCCACCACTAGTTAATTGTTGAACGCATGTGTGTAAGTGGTGTGTGCTATACACCATTTCATTCTTTGGAAACAATTTAATGCATAAAACATTGTAGTGCTGTAGAAGTAACCAAAGGAACATTAACCAAAATACACACTAGATTGTCATAATAAAAAGTAACTTTTGTTTTAAGAAAACCCACATGAAAAGCTAGCAGCTGTGTTTGTGTATTGACCAGGCTGTGGTCTGGATGTCCAAGCATTTTATTTCTGGCAGGTACAAGATACTTGTCTGTTTGCCATACCATCGAAACCAGCTCTTGTGCTTACCCAATTCAATGGCTACAGGGGGTTTTCTGTCCAATCATCCAGTCCAGCTGTGGTGCCTACCCAGGGTACTGTTCTTTGGCTGCAGGGGCTTCTTTGCAAGATCAACCAGACTGACCCTGGTGTCTACCCAGCCTACTGTTAAATGGCTATGGGGGTTCTTTGCCAGATTACCCTGACTGGCTCTGGTGCTGACTCAGCTTACTGTTAAATGGGTACAGGGTTCTTTACCAGATCATCCAGACAGGCTACAGTGCCTTCCCAGTGTGATGTTCAGTGTGTATGGGTGTACTTTCCCTAGAGATAAAGTGGATGGGTCATGAAGCTGACTGCTGACCTCCATCTAATACTAAGGTTAAGAATGCATGGAGCTACAACTTTACTCCACCATTGCCGTAGCGTTTGGTAACCTTCTGTTTGGTCAACAGGAACATACTTTAAAATTATCATAATATGAATGTGGTTCTGTAATTTCAGATTGGTAAGTTGGGAAAGCCAGTCTCATTTGAATTTTAAAATTAAAATATAGTAAGTGTTTATATTGAAGTAGAAAGAGTATCTTCTTTTTAAAATAGTCCACCCTCAGGCTACCTTACATCCTGCTCTCATAATGCTCTACAGTCACAGGGCTTGGTGCTGTAGTCACAGGGCTTGGTGCTGTATTCTGTTGTTGTTCAGCTGCTGATACAAGTAATATTAACACTTACTTTGACTGCTTCCCCTCAAACCTTTCAGTCCGTATCAGATTTGAATATCTCATGGTATTTTACATTGCAACAAATATTATGAGTGATGACTTTCTTTGGACTAATTTGGATTCACACAACTGGAGGCTGTCACAGCACATGTATGAGGTAAGTATGTGCTCTTTTTCCTATACTCTTTCTTTTTTTTAAAATGATGTTTGGACATACAACTTCACACACTGCATTCCAGTGTTTGACATTGAATAAATAAATCCTAATATGAGGATATAGGACTCAGCAGTGGTATTCTGGTAACACAATTATGTCAAGTTACTAAATGTAATATCCCACTGACTTATATGTTGCATTTGGTTGTTTTCAGTGTCTGGTATCTTATTTACAAGTTATTTCAGTAACAATATTGCATGTCCCAAATAATATTAATAACTTTATCATAAATTTTTTCATAGTTCAAAATTTGAAGTAGATAACATAATGGATGAGTAGGTGGAAGTTTCAAAATAACTAGTGACACAGTGGTAAAAATCAATTGCATTTGTAAGCATGCAAGTTCATTGACAGTAACAGCCATCCAGTGTGCCACTGAGCATGCTCCACATTCAGTCTACGTAAAATCTATATGGAAAATTGATCCACTGCTGTCATATTCAAGGACAATTCTCAGTGGTAAACAAACAGAATACCACAGTGAGTAAATCGGTTTCCCATATTGCACAGAGGCAAAATGGAGGGGACTAACCTAGTAAATTTCATGTAAATGAAACAGTGTCATGTACCTGAAAGCCTAAGGCAAATATTGCTTGATTAATTAAGATAATTTCCATTCTGTGTGTGTTACGTGATGGTAATAAATTGTGTGGTTTCTGTCAGACATTTGTAAAATTTACAGTAGTGGGCTAAACAGTATGATAACATTGACAAAAATTAGTACAGGTACTGATATCAACTAATATTATTACTTTCAAAGACTTAATTTATACAGGTAAGTAAAGCCATTCCTTTTACCTTATTTACCGAGTGTTTATTTTAATGCAAAATAATACGGTATATTTCCTGAGTTCCACTGTTACTTGTACAGTATAATAAAAATTTGAAACCATAAGCAGAAAATTGACTCATCTTGTTGGTGAAGTAAGAGGATGATGTACTAGTAGAGCAATATGTTTCTGTAAAATACTTCTATAATCTTAGATTATGGTATCACGCCTCATATTAAAAAAGTGTACTTTTAAGTTGAAGAAAATTTTCATTTGACTCTTGCTATCATAATTTATTCAAACTCCTTACAACTGAAAAACACTGTTAAATTGCTGTTGCATTATTGAAGCTCCATTTCTAAGAACTCCATTTTCCTAAGCACTAATATGTCATTGTGAGTGTAGATTTTAGTAATTGCTAATTGAATCTTAAATTTTGGGTGTGTTGTTGCCTTTACATGTATTTCTTGGCAGGAGAATCACTTATGTTGAAGTACACAAAACATATAATCTAATTTATATTTGAAAGTTTTATTTCTGGCATAAAGGACTGATGGACTAGGCCACAATGTCTTATATCACAAGAACTTAAAAAATGAAGAAGCTGTACTGATGCATGTGCTGTTTTAGTGACAAAACAGACCTCATTGCAGTTCCTGTTTAACTATGGTGTACAGTATATTTTAAAATTTAAAATATTACTCTATTTCATACTATATGACCAACCAACAAATGCATATTTATAAGTATGCTCAATGACATAATTTTTCACAAACGCATTTTAGTCACTCTTGACATCACCAGGGTGTCTTATAACAAGAATACAATTAATATACAAATAATTGTTCAAAAGTGTGTGGTAAAACCACTTAATGTTACAGTTAATTTTCTGTACTGAAACTTATGGTTATAAAATAACATAAATAGTATGTTTATAATCTTGTTAAATTACAGTAAAATTAGGTTTATTTATGTTGTTTCGTGGATATGTACATTTGACTCACAGCCTGTTAGATAAGTGAGTTCTACACAGTAAAAGGGATTGCTTGAAACTAGTACAGTTAAATGTATATTAATTTTATTCTTGTTATAAGACACCCTGGTAATGGTCACGAGAGTGACTGCAACATGTTGGTGAAATATTATAACATAATTGAACATACTTATTAATATGCAAATGTTGGTTTGTCATGCAAGTGTGTGAGAGTCTTTAATGCATGGACATGGAACACATAAAATTATTCTATTCATTAGTAACAAAGGAAGAAAAAAATGGGTACCATTTGAAGACCAGAAATAAAGGACCAAAATAGCTGTAATTTTTATATATGAACTACATTATTTGGTAATTCTAAATTTTTATGATGGTGGTGTTTGATCAGCAGCATTTTTATTTCTGCTTTGTACATTATCTGAGGTTACAGGGTAAAACTTTAAAATGTTACCATGATTTCAAGACTGACACCAACTCTGTCATCAAGTAAAACACAAAAAGAAGTGATTACTCTGTAGGGCCAATAGTATAAAGTCAGTTTCCATTAGTTAGCATCTAAGCAAGCAGAAAGAATGAATATCCATGTGGCTAGAGATAATATGTTTTAGCGCATATCTTCCAATGCTGTTTGTCTTTTTTACATGTCTTCATTGTGTCTCATACTATATGTACTCTTGATCATCTTTGTCTGAAGGTCTCTTTTTATGTTTCAGCTGAAACGTAATATTTTTTTAGAATTATATATCTTAAATTACACGTAAAACATACAGTAAACATGACAATAAATAATATAATGAGTTCCCAAGTGAAATTGCAAGACAGTTTTATTTTTCTGTTTATTTTATATGTAAATGATTAAACTTGACTTCAGTCCAAAGAACACCAATACAGATATTTCAGGTCTACATTAGCTGATACATGAATCAAAACAATCTGTTTTTTTCAAAAATGAGTTATGGTGGCCTTGATTATTAGTGTCTTGATCTTGTATTGTGAACACAATCAGGTATCTTGTATAAAGAAATCATATGTTTCGGTTTATGGGTATTAAATTTGCAGTTATACTTAGGTGAAACTGTAGTGACACATTAATGAATGTGACTGTTAAGTATGGAAATGTTACAGAAATGGATCAATATGTGAAACAAAAACGGATTGGGGAAGGTTCATTTGGAACTGCTTACCTGGTCCGATCAACAGAGACTGGAGCTCATTATGTGATGAAAAGGATCAATTTCTCAAGAATGACAGAGAAAGAGAAAGATGAAGCAATGCGTGAAGTGGAGGTTCTTGCTAAGATGCAGCATCCATATATTGTTGCATATAAAGAATCATTTGAATACGATAAGAATCTTTATATTGTAATGGATTATTGTGAAGGAGGAGATCTGTATACTGTGATTCGGGAACATGCTCAGAAGGGAAGATATTTTTCAGAAGATCTAATTCTCAATTGGTTCGTCCAGATATGCCTTGCTCTCAAACATGTTCATGATCGTAAGATTCTTCACCGAGACATAAAATCCCAGAATATTTTCCTCACTAAAGGTAATAATGTCAAACTGGGTGATTTTGGGATTGCAAAAATTCTGAAGAATACAGTTGACCTTGCAAAAACATGCATTGGAACACCATATTACCTCTCACCTGAAATTTGTGAGAACAAACCATATAATAACAAGAGTGATATATGGGCACTAGGTTGCATACTTTATGAAATGGCTGCACTGAAACATGCCTTTGTGGCAGGAAATATGAAGAACCTGATTGTGAAGATTATACGAGGCTCTTATCCTCAGCTTCCATCACACTATAGTGGTGATCTTCGTAATCTGGTTCAGAAGCTCTTCAGACGAAATCCAAAGGAGCGTCCATCCATTAATATCATTCTAAAGAGAACATTTATTTCAAACAGAATTGATAAATTCCTAACACAAACACAGCTAGCTCAAGAGTTTGGTATAATTAGCCCACATTTTTGTCAACTTGCAGAACCCAAGCCTCAAGCACCTGCCAAAAGGCCAAAAACAGCTGTTACTGTTCCTGCTCTCAAGTATGGATCATCTTCGGCTGTCAAGAAGACAAGAACACATAAAGATGAAGACAAGAAGGTGGTAGCATCTCCATCTGCACCTGAAACTTCACAGATGTCTAAAATCAAAACTGAATCTAAGCGACAAGTATGCAGTGACATTAGAGTCACCAGAAAATTGGACAGAGCTGCATCACAGGAAGCCGTCCTTGAAGTATCAAAGGAAGCAGAAGTGAAAGCATCTTCACGACTTTCAAATCCAGTCATACATTGTGCTATGGGTGTGATGGATGGAGGACATTGCAATGATCCTACAAACATCACAGAAATCTTTAACAAGTGCATAATGAAAAAATTTGCAAGCATCCATGCACTGAACTTACTAGAGCCTGAAAAAGGTTGCATTATTAAAGATGTATTATTGCATGAACAAAATAAAAGTAAGGCCCTTGACATATCAGAATCAGTACATGAGAACTATAGTACACAAAATATAGAAGATGCCTTCCTTGCAACACTAGGGTCTAATTGCATAATAGAAACACTGTGTAACAAGAAAATACAGCTGGAACAAGAGGAACCATATGGGAAACATTACAATCCAATAAAGTTTCCTACAAAACCGAAAACCACAGACAGATCCAATAGAACAATAAATAGGCTTACAAATATGGTGTCTGATTCAGAACTCCTTACAACTGTCCATACCATAAGACTGCAGAACTTCAAGGAAAGGCAGCTCATGATTGAAAAACGATGGAAAGGTAATGAAAATAAGAGCAACAGAGTTAGATGTCAACAGAATAAAGGTAGTAGTAACAGGATGCAGCCTACATGTATAAGTAATGCTGCAGAATATGGCGCAAATAACATTATGCATGTAGAAGACAAAATGGGAACAAATAATGAGCCCCTGGAAGCAGAAAGTATGGTTACCAGTAATATTGTGACTAGAGTGAGATCAAGAATTAACCGAAAGAGAATGGAAGCATATGAGAGAGAAAAGAAAAAATTACTGGAAAACAGAGGTGTACAATCTACAAGTAACAAAATCATTTTACCTGTGGATGGTTGTGAAGAAAATGCACTGGAATCTCATATTATAAAACAACTGAAAGATACTACAAATAAATATGAAAAGACAGCTGCTGTTTCACAAGACAAGAAGAATATGACAGAAGCAACTAATGAAAATGAAAGCTATTATAAAGACAGTGAAAACAAAATCTCAAAGACCAGAGCAAAATGGAAGACAGGATCCAGTTTTGAATTAGGGAAGGTGTCGCTGGAAGTACCGGGTTTCCTTATGGATTCTACATCATCAGCAGATATTGTTATAAAATATGGAGACAGGAAACATTTGGACAGTTCAGATGTTCTGTGTGAAGAAAGTGTTATGAATATAACTTACACTCTTGAAAGACCATATTCTATACCAGATATTTTCCACATTGGTACAGAAGTGATGGAGTCAGATTGTTGTGTAAGTGCTGTTGATGAAAACAATATCTGTGCTGTTGGAGTGTCAAACAGAATTCCCGAAGCACAGCAGAGTCAAGTTAATTTAAACTGTAAATGTATCCAAACAGATAATCCAAGTGTTATGGCATTAGTGCAGGCTATTGTCACACAAGATACAGTGAACTCCAATATGAAACATACAATTCCAGAACAAAAATGTTTATCCAACACAGACAAAGAAAAGGATGATCCAGAACTGCAAATCAAATATAAAAATGGGTCCTGTCAGACACAAATGCTACCTCAAGCAGTTCAAGTTGAAGAATATTCTCCTGTCATTATACCAAACTTCCCTCTCGTCCCAAGTGCAGCACAGTCTGATGAAGATTTTTTACTTCCACCTCGAAGAAGGCAAAGAACAAAACTAGAAACTCAACATTTTCAAAGAAAATGCATGAAACGTAGAACAATAAGAAAATGGTCAACTTTAAACAATCGCAAAAAAAGACATTCTCTTCCAGTGTCTCCAAGACATTGCATGGCATCTGTTGACAATTCTGCCAATGTTACTAGCATGTTTCAAAATAATGATATGATAAAAACATCTGTAAATATTACTGATCATTCACTGGCACAAAGTACTTCAGGTGAATTGAATGCTAATGGATTACCAGTATTAACCAGCATGGTTGATGTACTTCATGAGAATAAACTGAACACTCAAATGGAATATAGAATCAACAGACCTTCAATTGCAACCATTCAACACACAAGAGCACACCACAATAGCTCAAAATGTGACAAACAAAAGGCACATGAAGGTTTAAAAATTGACAACTTTCCAAAATGTGGTAATGAAAACAAAAAAACCAATGATGAATCTCCACGTACAAGAGGGGAAAACAAAGAAAATACCCATTATTCTTTGCAGGCATCCTTACCATACACAGAAGTATGCAGCATTAAAACACAAATGAAAGAGAATGCCATAAAAGAAACTGCATGTAACAGTTTAGTTACAGATTTTTATGGAAACAAACTAAAAGATATTCCAGCTACAGGTAACAGATATTACAGTAATGAATTTGGTAAAAGTAAGGGGCAAGATAACAAAGAAATAAAAGCACTTCATAAAACTGATATTGCAAATGTGAAATGCCCTGCAATAAAATACGGTGTAACTAAACCAAAGGCTGTCAAGTTTCAAAGCCAACAGGACTCCAATTCCATGGAATTCATGTTGTTTAATGAAGAGTCTGTCCAGCAAAGGAACCGTCCCAAGTCAGCAACAGGTCCAGGACTCTCCTGGACCACAACAAAACCAGACAATTCCAGAAAACTTTCATCAGCAGGACCATATCCACGTACTGTACATAAAAGCCTGAAGTATAGCATACTACTTCCCAGTATTCTTAATGACAGCAAAAACAAAACAAGCACAAACATGGAGGCTAAATATCAGTGCAGTATTTTGGGAAATGTAAGTGGAGAAGCCACACAATATGACAACATGCTAAAAGAGGTATGTGGTGAAAACACAGAAGCACAGCCTCCCCTTGATCCAGATATTTGTTTGGCACAATCTACTGAAGCCAAGACTATGTCAGTCAATGGTACAGCAGAGGGTAAAGAACATATTCTACAAACAATTTCTTTAAACTTTCATGACAAAAAATCAGATGGTTCATGTCCAAATGTACATCACATAATATCCACACATAATCATACCTTAAGCAAACTGAAGAGGCCATCCTATTACATTCAGAAATTATGCAAGCTTGAATCCAAAATTGCTAAAAATAGTAACCCACTACAAAACATCAAGAATGCTTCTTCACCTGTTGTATTGCCATCATTCGTCAATGTTGAACATAAGCAAGCCAGTTCCAAAGTGCAAAGTTGTGTCATACCGGTGGATTTAAATTTAGTGGCTGCAGAGTCACAGGAGCCAGAAACAAAACCATCACCACCATACAATGAAACTATTCGCTTGGCATCTTTACCAACAGACAGTAAGTTCGGGGAATAAGATTAGTGAGTAGCTGGGGAAGAAATATGGTCCACAATCTAGGTTCAATCTAAAAAATTATGATACTATTAAATGCATAATTTTTAATGACACTGTGAACTAAATAAAAAATAATTTCACACTTTTTGTGTGGGTGTACAGCATGATCACTTAGATTATACTTTGATAGAACATAAGGAGTGTTTGGAAAAATGGTTCAGGGAAGTATATGAACCTACAGCTTGAGGTGTTATATAGTGAGGAATATCATGGTCCATATAGAGCACTTAGGAAGTATTACAACAGCGAAAACTACGAAGTTATGATGAGGTGGACATGTAGCTGTGATGGGAAAGACACGAAATGTATTTGAAATTTTGATGGGGGAAACCTCTTGGAAAATGGCCATTAGAAGGAAGAGGGAAAGTAGAATGATACTATCTATAGAGATTAAGCTTGGGGTGATGGCTTAAAAAACGAGAGGTAGTTACATCTAGCATATTATCTTGACCACTGTCAGGCTTTCATATATATGGTTTTGACCCTTGCTAACAATCAGTTTGATAAAGTACTAAGGTTCTGTGATATGAATCATAAAAGATTATGTGTAGTTGGTTGATAGGAAACCTGACTGCTGGCTGGAGGGAGAAAGAAATTTCAGGCAGTTAATTGAACCATTACTAGCAAGTAGGTACGAAGTCAATAACACAACTATTTTTAATTAGCTGTTATATTCTAGGTCAAAAGACTACATGTTTCGGCCGGTAGTGGCCATCATCAGGTCTTTGTCATTCGACATAATTAAGATTATTTATATAGTTGTGTTATTGACTTCATACCTACTTGCTAGTTTATACTACACAACGGGGATGGCACAATTCAGAGTTAATTGAACCACTGACATCTTGAAATCTGAATCATTGTCTTCACTGCAGAACTATAGTTTAGACTCTGGTAATCTCTGTATGTATTTACAGGTTCATACAAATATCAATGCTCACTCACAAGAACGGTGTCACTTCCAGACCTCACACAGATCTTCATGCCCAACCCCAATTTTGAAATGCCATTTCAACGTACACAAAGTATAAGTGATGTGAAAACCAAGCCAACTGAGGTATGTACACATAGCACAGATAATGAGCACCTAAAGAAAATAAATTAATTCAGGCATTTACAAGAATTTAACAAACTGTTTATTTGTAACATGTAAGTGTGAAAATCACATTTCCCTTTCCTTGAAAATATTCAATGAAAGTAAGAAAATTGTTCCCATACAAAATATTACTTGAACCAATAGTAAAAATTCATATATGGTAGCAAGACATTAGGATGATGTGACAAGGAGAAGAGACTATAAATTACAATTTGCTCAGTTAGAAATAGTGACATACCTGACAAAATGAAGGGAAATAATGTACAGTGAGGAGATGATTATATGTCCCTGGAGGAGATAATGGAATTTGGTAAACGCAGGTGGCTGAAGATGGTATTAATTTACAGGACAAAAGTATTACAACCAAAAAGATGCTATTAATGAGATTTTAGGCCACTACATGCATTAAGGTACCTAATGACTGGAAGGTGAAAATCATGTGTAAGAAAATGACAAAATGGAGCTTTCACGCTCCCCAGCTTGATGACAGGGCTGTGGCAGCAAGAATTGTAACCTCAACGATACCCAGCATTTACAAAGTTAGCACTTCCTTTTTATTAGTATCAATATTGCTTTTATGAGGAATTAAGGTTGCACAGCATTATAAAACCATTTTCATGATACTCGCTGTGTATATTTCTTTTCAGGATACAGATGAGACAACAGTGGGCCTCTCTGACACACCAGTCCTCATGAGAGATGTAATTCATCAGAATGAATGTTCTAGGATGGATACATGTTCCATTGGTTCTACATGGCATTTAGGTAACAGTTTTTATGTATTCTTTATATGCAGAGCATCAAATTAATGCATAACAAAATGGTCATATTTGTCTCCTTCCATATTTCATGTCCATAACTACAAACAAATTTCTCTGTAATATGATGTATGATTCATACCAATTACTGTAAGCCCTGATGAACACAAACCTCATTCAAACTCAGTTAATTTTGTTAGAAACAGCTCATTTAAAAAAAAAATCCTGCTAAAATGTAATTCATATTTGTGACTTTTTTACATCCGTGCAAAACAATGTAGTCAATTGGGTGGCACTTGGGAGGCCCCATTTAAAATCTCAGTATAGAGGTCAGATGTCCTTTGTTTCCTAGCAGTGTACCACCCAGGGAAATGTCAATACTTACTTACTTATTCCATGGTGCAGAGTCCTTCTTGAGAAGCTAACCGGCTTGCAGCTAGTCAAGAAATTCCCCGCATTTCACGGAACCCGAAGGTTCATTACCGCACTCACAACTGTCCACCACCTGTCTCTATCCTGGGCCAGCCCAATCCAGTCCATATACCCACATCCCACCTCCTGGAGATCC
>Ga0209755_10005463_pt1 | contig 14458 bp, 12 predicted proteins | sample TergutCo191P1_FD_187301 | JGI IMG/M metagenome (GOLD analysis project Ga0209755, IMG submission 187301) | Cornitermes sp. P1 segment gut microbial communities from Petit-Saut dam, French Guiana - Co191P1 (SPAdes) (version 2) | ecosystem: Host-associated > Arthropoda: Insects > Digestive system... | reverse complement strand
CACAGCCTGAAAACTCAATGCGCACACCGTTTTTTACTTTGCGTGAATCAGATTCGCCGAGCGTGATGTCAGGAATTTCTGAAAAAATGCTGTCAACAGGTAAAAGGATATTATCAAGAGTATCGCTCGAAGTAGCCGCTGAAACCTCGTCAAGTGTGATGGTTTTGTCAATAGTGTATACTCCCGCACGGGTGCGCTGCAGAGATGAAAGCGTAGCGCCGCAGCCAAGAGCTGCACCTATATCATGGCAAAGTGTGCGTATATACGTTCCCTTTGAGCAAGCGATGTTTAAAGTATAATGAGCTTCTGACTCTGCTGAAAGCAACTCCAGCTTTGAAATGAAAATATCTCGCGGTTTACGCTCAACTTCAATGCCTTTTCGGGCAAGTTCATAGAGCTTTTTGCCGCCTTGCTTAACAGCAGAGTACATAGGGGGGATTTGTTTTTGTTCACCACGAAATTGAGGCAAAATATCAATCAAATTGCTAGCCGAAACGGTCACTTTGTTTCTTTCGAGTATATTTCCGGTAATATCCTGCGTATCGGTGACAATCCCAAGACTAATCTCTGCGATATACTCTTTTTCCGCGTTTTCACAAAACTCAGCAGCGCGAGTAGCTCGTCCGACAAAAACAGGCAACACACCGATCGCCATAGGGTCAAGTGTGCCACCATGTCCAATTCGCTTTTGTCTGAGAATACCCCGTAACTTCGCAACAACATCATGCGAAGTCCAATCTTTGGGTTTGTCCATAACAAGTATCCCACTAAGCAAGCTAATCGAAAATCTCCTTTAATACATCTAAGAGCAATGGTTTAATTTCAGCAATTGTTTTATTGAAAGTACAACCTGCGGCAGACCTGTGACCGCCTCCACCGAACCGTCCGCAAACGGCATTTGAATCGTAGGGTTCTATCGAACGAACAGAAATCTTGCAATCATCGGCGGCAGAAAGTTCGCGGATGGTTATTCCCATGCAAACTCCCTCAATACCCGATGCAACCTCGGCTATGTTATCCATATCGTCTTCTGTAGCTTTTGAAGACTCTACCATATCACGCGTAATGTAAGCGATTGCCACTTTGCCGCTGAAGAAAAATTCAATATCAGAAGTAAGCAATCCTTCGAGCAGTACACGCCCGGGAGACCTCGACCTGAACAGACGCTTGTTGAGAGCAGCTATAGGAATTCCTGTGTCCGCGAGCCTGGCGGCGATTGTAAAAGTATTGGATGTGACGTTACTAAAAGAAAAACAACCGGTATCAGTAGAAATGGCGACGTACAAGCGTTCGGCAGAATCACTGCTGACTGCTCCGGTCAAAATCAAAAGTATCTCATAGACCACCTCACCGCAAGCAGCAGCATTTTGAGTGAGACAGAGATTTTCTGCATATCTTGTATTTGACCTGTGGTGATCAATACAAAGCGTTACGCTGTCTTTATATTTTCTTGCATTTTCTGTAAAAAGATCCGGTGAAGCGGTATCAACGGCAATGATATGATCAAAAGAGTAATCCTCAGGAGCCCAGTAATCATTTACAAAAGGCGCATAACGCGGAGTTGCCTCCACGTTTTCAAGCACATATGCGGTTTTTCCGAATTCTCTAAGTCCCACAGCAAGAGCACCTGCACACCCCAAAGTATCACCATCGGGACGCCTGTGAGTTAAAATAAGAAAATTATCTCTATCTTTGAGCCACATTGCAGTTTCAGCGGGGGTAAACATATTACTCATTAACTTTACCTTCCTCATCAGGCGTTATATCAAGCTCGCTTAAAATAGAGTTAATTTTAGCACCGTGTTCAAGCGACTTGTCAAGTTCAAAAATCAGTTGCGGAGTGTGTCTGAGTTTGAGCGCATGACCCAACTCAAAACGCAAATGCCCTGAAGCTGATTTAATGCCTTTCATGAAATCAGCTCGTGATTTAAGGTTAAAAACACTCAAATAAACCTTGGCATGGCTCAAATCGCTTGAAGTTTCAACAGAGGTAACACTAATCATGCCCTGATTCACACGGGGGTCTTTGATATTGCGAAGCAGCGCAGAAAGTTCACGCGAGATGTCCTCATTGATGCGTAAAATAGACTTAGGCATGCGGGACTTCCTCCATAGCATAACATTCTATAACGTCACTTAGCTTAATATCATCGAATTTTTCAAGTGAAATACCGCATTCGTAGTTTACCGCAACCTCTTTGACATCGTCTTTAAATCTGCGCAGAGATGAAATTTCACCCTCATGGATGACGATACCGTCTCTGACAACACGAGCTTGACCGTTGCGGATAATTTTGCCGCTCTGTACATAACAGCCGCATATGGTTCCGACGGCAGATGACTTGAATAATTCACGTACTTCTGCGTGCCCGTAAACGACCTCTTGGTATTTGGGTGCGAGCATACCTTTCATGGCGAGCTCGATTTCGTTGATGCAGTCGTAAATCACTCGATACATGCGCATATCAACATTGCTGCGCATAGCACTGTCCCTTGCAGCATTGTCGGGACGCACGTTAAACCCAACGATTATAGCACCACTTGTAGAGGCAAGCATAATGTCAGATTCTGAAATGGCACCGACACCCGAATGAATGACGCGCACACGGACTTCTTCATTCGTTAACTTTTCAAGAGATGCCTTAATAGCTTCGGCACTGCCCTGAACATCAGCTTTAACTATAATGTTGAGATCTTTAAGTTCACCTTGTTGAATTCTGGAGAATAAATCTTCAAGAGAAACCTTTACAGTGCCCGTAGACATGCCACGTTTGACTTCTTTGCGTTCCTCTGCAAGTTCTTTTGCCATACGTTCATCGGTGACGACATTGAACATATCGCCTGCATCGGGAACCTCAGACATACCGGAAATTTCAACAGGTACAGACGGTCCGGCTTCTTCAAGTCTCTCGCCGGAGTCGGTCATCATAACACGAACATTACCTACTGCAGAACCTGCAATAATAGTGTCTCCTTGTTTGAGTGTGCCGTTTTGGATTAAGACGGTCATCAGAGGACCTCTGCCCTTATCCAGTCTCGCCTCTATAACCGTACCGCGGGCGAGACGCTTAGGATTCGCTTTAAGTTCCGCAATCTCAGCGGTTAAAATAATCATTTCAAGCAAATGGTCTATGCCCTCGCCTTTTTTTGCCGAGATTTTACATACGATAGTCTCACCGCCCCATTCTTCGGGTACAAGTTCATATTCGGTGAGTTGTTGCATAATTTTATCAGGATTTGCGCCTGCAACATCTATTTTGTTTATCGCAACGATAATGGGAATTGATGCTGCTCTTGCGTGGTTTATAGATTCAACGGTTTGTGGCATTATTCCATCATCTGCGGCGACAATCAGTATGGCAATATCCGTTACACTGGCTCCGCGCGCACGCATAGCGGTAAATGCTTCATGTCCGGGTGTATCAAGAAATGTGATGGGATTGCCGTGAATTGACGTCTGGTAGGCACCGATATGTTGAGTAATGCCACCCGCTTCGCCCGTGGCAACACTTTCCTTGCGGATTCTGTCGAGAAGCGAGGTTTTACCGTGGTCAACGTGACCCATAACAACAACGACAGGGGCACGCGGCATAAGGTCTGACTCAGTGTCTACGCTATCGTCAATAAGGCGTTCTTCAATAGTGACAACAACCTCTTTTTCAACTTTACAACCAAGTTCAATGGCAACTAAAGCCGCTGTATCATGGTCTATAATATCAGAAACAGATGCCATAACGCCCATCTTTATAAGTTGACGAACTACTTCTGCACCTGCTTTTTTCATGCGCGATGAAAGCTCTCCAACGCTTATTTCATCGGGAATCATAACTTTAAGCTGAACTTTTTTAGCGACTTCGAGTTGAAGCCTGTGCATTCTGTCCCGCTCTTCTTGGCGTTTCTTTACTCCATGCGCCATGGATTGTTGCGGAGTACGAGCCTTTCTGACTATTTTCTCTTTACCACGCGTCATTTTTTCGGCGCGTTCAGGTACCAAGTTATCCAATCGTTCGTCGTATTTGGAGAGATTTATTGTAGCTCCTGATGTGTCTATGACTCGCTTCTGCGGAACTCTGTGCGGCATGAAAGGCTTGTCAGCTTTCTTTGAAGTCTTGCGAGCATCAGAAGAATCAGTGGTAGCTGTAGCGGGGGGTGAAGTCGGAACCGGAGAAACCACAGAAGAAGTCGGGGCAACGTTTTGGGAAACACTTTCCGACTCTGCCTTTTCCGGGGGTGCTTTCTCTAAGTTATTTTCATCTGTCGGCTCAATCTGAGTTATGGGTGCAGCTGACTCTACAAAAATATCGCTCATATCTTCCACTTGGTTATGAGAAGTCAGGTACTCAAATATGATGTCAAGCTCACCAATAGAGAGTATATGCATATGGTTTTTCGGAGTCTCGCCATATTTTGTCAGGATTTCTGTGATTTGCTTGGTCTGCATCTTGAAATCCTTTGCGACTTCATGAACTCTGTATTTGAACATTGTACTCATAATGCATCACTCTCCTTTGCGCTTTGAGTTAGTTTAAGCTTTTCTGAAAACGAATTTGCGAGCCCTCTATCCAAAATTGCGACAGTTCCCGGTGAGCCTCTGCCTGTTATGTTTCCCAGCTCAAATTTGGTATATGGAACTGATAAGTATTCAACACGGTTTTCACTTGTATTTGCTTTAGCTCGCCTTTTTGAGCCATCGGAGGCATCAGTTGCAGTTATGACCAGAACTGCTGAGCCGTTTCGCACAGCCTTGGCAGCAGCTTCTGAACCAACAGCGAGTTTTCCTGCCTTTTTTGCGATTCCGAGCAAATTAAGAATTCGATCCATATAAAATGGGTATTCCTTTCACTTACATTCAGTCACAAAATAAACTTTCCATAGACTGTAGTATTTTATCAGATATAGGAGCTCTAAACGCTCTGGACAATGCTTTTGACTTCAAAGCTTTTTTATAACACAACTCGCTTTTGCACAGGTATGCCCCACGTCCGGGTTTTTTACCGTTACGGTCAATAGATACTTCTCCCTCGGGAGATTTGACAACTCGAAATAACTCTGTTTTAGCCACCATAGTACGGCAGCCTATGCACATCCGCTCCGGATTATTACCCATTATGCACCACTTTGCGCCTGACTTTCAGACTTAATATCAATCTTAAACCCTGTGAGTCGTGCTGCAAGGCGGACGTTTTGCCCCTCTTTGCCGATAGCAAGGGATAGTTGATTGTCAGGTACAATTACACGGCTGGATTTGCCGTCATCATACATCATAACCTCTATAACTTCAGAGGGGGCAAGCGCAGAAGCAATATACTCGGTCGGGTCTTCGCTGTGACGGACAATATCAATCTTCTCTCCGCCCAGCTCATTTACAATGGTATTTACGCGGACACCTTTAGAACCGACACAAGCTCCAATGGGCTCAACATCGGGGTCATTGGATAAAACTGCAATTTTTGAGCGATTACCGGCTTCACGGGCAATACTCTTAATCTCGACAATGCCCTCTGCAATTTCAGGTACTTCAAGCTCAAAGAGTTTTTTTACAAGACCGGGGTGAGTGCGGGAAATAAGAATTTGAGGTCCTCTTGTTGTTTTTTTAACCTCAATGACATAGACTTTTATTCTGTCGCCGTCATGAAGCGGCTCGCCGGGAATTCTTTCTCCCGAAGAAAGCATAGCTTCCGTATGTTCGGAGCCGGAGCCTATTTGAATAGAAACACCGCCTGTACGAGGGTCAATGCGGGTTACGACTCCTGTGAGAATCTCATGTTCCTTAGAGGTAAACTCGTCATAGACAATATTTCGTTCAGCTTCACGGATACCCTGAATAATAACCTGTTTAGCTGCCTGAGCGGCTATGCGCCCGAATTTAGTCGTATCAACAGCTTCATTGATGAAATCGCCAATCTGTGCCCCCGGCTTAATTTTGCTTGCATCTTCAACTGTAAGCTGAGTGACGGGATTTTCCACTTCCTCAACAACTTCCTGCTGCATAAACATGTCTACAGTTTTTTCTACAGGGTCAAGTGCCACTCTGGCACATTCAGCCTGAGTGGGATAATCTTTTTTAAGAGCGGCAAGCAAAGCCTGTTCAATCCTCTCGAGCATATAAGACTGAGGTATCCCTTTTTCTTTCTCAATGTCCGCAATAGCAGCGAAAAATTCGGCGTTCATTACGATTACTCCTTCATCAAAAAAATGGTGCGGTGGTGTTTGCAGAAAAAAGAGTGGGGATAGTTTCCCACTCGTCGAGACTGCGGCACACCGTAGTAGCATGAATTGCCAGTACGCTGGTATAATATCACACGCATTGCGCATTTGCAAGCCTTTTTTTAAATTTTTTGTTAACAGCATCGAGAAGGGTTTTTCACTGAATACAACTATTGACTATGCAGGCACAATCCTATAGAATAAATAAAAAAATCAGCCCAAGATTAAGTCCGAGGAGGAAGTTTTGTGAATAAAGTCTTTTTATGTAAGGAGACAGCGCTTGATGAGACCCGTGTAGCGTTGGTTCCGGCGCACGTCAAAAAGCTGATAGAGCTGGGATTTAACATCGCCGTGCAGAGTGGGGCGGGTGAGAATATCGCCTGCAGTGATGAGGACTATGCGGAGGCGGGGGCAAAAATAGTCGAAACTGTCTTTGACGGCTATGATTTTGCCGATATAGTAGTGCGCATAAACAAGCCGGACAATGTAAACGGCATACGGCAAGGGATACTGCACATAAGCTCATTTGATGTATTTAGCGAAAAAGAAGCGGTAAAAGAATATGCAGACGCAGGGATAAGGCTGGTAAGCCTTGAAATGATGCCTCGCTCAACAATTGCGCAGAAGATGGATATTCAAAGCTCGCAAGCGTCGCTGGCGGGTTACTATGCTGTACTTCTTGCAGCATCAAGACTGCCTAAACTTTTTCCGATGATGATGACACCCGCAGGGACAATATCTCCGGCGAGAGTATTCATAATCGGCGTTGGTGTGGCAGGGTTGCAAGCGATAGCCACAGCAAAAAGGCTTGGTGCGCGAGTCGAAGCGTTTGACACACGCCCCGTGGTCGAAGAAGAAGTGAAATCGCTCGGAGCTAAATTTGTGAAAATAGACCTCGGAGAAATGGGTCAGACCGAGCAAGGCTATGCAAAAGAGCTGACTCCCGAACAAGTTGAGAAACAAAGGCAGGGGCAAGCTAAAGTGTGTGCACAATCCGACATAGTAATCACAACGGCAAAAGTATTTGGGCGAAAAGCGCCGATGCTCCTGACAAAAGACATGATTGCGGACATGAAACCCGGCTCTATAATCGTTGATATGGCAGTGGCGACAGGAGGAAATGTTGAGGGTTCAGACCCCGGCGAGGACGTTATTTTGGACAGCGGAGTAATGATAATCAGCGGCGACAGACTGGAGAGGCATGTGCCAAAAGACGCATCTAATATGTTTTCGGGGAACATATTCGCCTTTTTAGAACATTTTTGGGATGCAGAGAACAAAACATTTAAACTTGACACAACAGATGACATAATATCAAGTTGCCTTATAACAGCGGACGGGCAGATACTTGATGAGCGGTTTAAATAGGGAGGGTCAACATGGTATTTTTATTATTAATTTTCATTTTAATCATAGCGACATTTCTCGGCAGAGAGCTTATATCAAGAGTACCTTCACAACTTCACACACCGCTCATGTCTGCAACAAACGCCATATCAGGCATAACCGTGCTCGGCGCACTTGTTGTGCTCGCTACGAGCACAGATGAACCGCTTGTGCTCGGATTATCGTTTGTTGCGACAATTCTAGCAACAATAAACACGGTAGGCGGGTATGCAGTCACAGACAGAATGCTTGGTATGTTTAAGAAAAAGGAGGGTAAAAAACAATGATTCAAGACCTAAACCTTTCAGACATAAATAATCTTGCATACATGGTCGCAAGCGTTTGTACGATACTCGGAATAAAGATGCTCGGAAAACCGGATACTGCAAGGCGCGGAATGTTAATCTCCGCCGCAGGTACGGTGGTAGCTGTGATAGCCGTGTTCTTCGATGGGAGAGTTTTAGATTCATGGGATGCTTCCAATGTATTGCAAAACGGCTTTTTCTGGAGCTTTCTCGCAATTTTCATAGGCTCAATAATAGGACTTGTTTGGGCGAAAAAAGTCAAAATGACAGGTATGCCCGAGCTGGTTGCCCTTTTTAACGGCTTTGGTGGTCTGGCTTCGGCACTCGTAGCATTTTCATCATTTTACCTGCTATACGTTGCCGGTGGCGGTTATGTTTACGACTTAGTTCACGATATCTCAACAGCACTCGCAATATTCATAGGAACAATAACATTCACAGGTTCAATCCTGGCATGGGGTAAACTCTCAGAAAAAATAACAGGCAGAGCCATTGTATTTAAAGGTCAAACGCTCATAAACGCAATATTGCTTATAGCTGCAATCGCAGCGATGATAATTTATGTAACGCCTATGTTCGATGCACAAATGACATTCATTGCAGTTATAACACTTGCATCAATAGCGCTTGTGTTTGGTATCACTTTCGTATTACCAATCGGCGGGGGAGATATGCCTGTTGTCATTTCGCTGCTCAACAGCCTCACGGGTATAGCTGTTGTAATGGCGGGATTTATAATCGAAAACACAATGCTTATTGTTACAGGTGCGCTGGTAGGTGCATCAGGCGTAATACTCACTCTGATAATGTGCAAAGCGATGAATCGCAGTTTGGGCAATCTCTTGTTCAGTGGTTTTGGAGCCACTGACACAGCGAGCAGCAAAGGTCCGGGTGCAGAACCGAAAGCAATATCGGTTGAGGATGCATACCTCATACTTGAAGCGGCGCAGTCTGTTGTGTTTATTCCGGGTTATGGCATGGCGGTTGCACAAGCACAGCACGTGGTGCGTGAGCTTGCGGAAAGACTGGAAGAAAACGGCGCAGAAGTAAGCCACTGTGTTCATCCTGTAGCCGGACGTATGCCCGGGCATATGAATGTCTTACTCGCAGAAGCGGATATCCCATACGAACAACTGAAAACAATGGATGAAATGAATCCGACCATGCCGATGCAAGATGTTGCAATAGTTATAGGTGCAAATGATGTAGTAAACCCCGCAGCGGAGACGGACGAAACATCACCAATCTATGGGATGCCTATCATTAAAGCTCACGAAGCAAGAACTGTTTTTGTGTTGAAACGCGGCAAAGGCAGAGGGTTTTCAGGTATAGAAAACGAATTGTTCGGTATGCCGAACACACTTATGATTTACGGCGATGCCAAATCTACAATTTCATCACTGGCAAGTGAATTTACGGCTGAGTAATAAACAGGCAGTGTGTTTAAGCTGATACATTGGCGAAAGGTTGATTTTTGTGAATAAAATTGTTGTTGTTGGAAGCTCAAATGTAGATACAGTAATTAGCGTTTCGCATATTCCCATAGCCGGAGAAACCCTTATGGCAAAGGCGCTTGAAGTTTGTTTCGGTGGTAAAGGTGCGAATCAGGCAACGGCAATAGCAAAGTTGGGTGGCGATGTTAACTTTATTGCCTGCGTGGGTGATGATAACTTCGGGCATACAATGATGAGGAATTTAAACGATTCCGGAGTTGTAACTGATGAAGTTGTACAGTTGAAAGACACTTTATCCGGTGCTGCATATATCTATGTTTCGGATTCGGGCGAAAACAACATAGTTGTAAACGCAGGTGCGAACAGTTGTCTGACGAAAGAGGTTTTGGAAAAATATCGGAAAACCATTGAAGATGCAGCATACTGCATTATTCAACTTGAAATCCCGATAGATACTCTCTACTATGTCGCGGAGCTTTGCCTTAAAGCAAATGTTAAACTAATTTTGAACCCCGCTCCTGCAACCGCTCTGGATTTTGAAAAGCTTAAAAACAGTTGGATGATTGTTCCGAACGAAAGTGAACTTAATTTGCTTATTCCGGGTAGTGATGGAATAGATATAAAAGCTCAGACTTTACTAAAAAAGGGTTTTGAACATGTATTGGTAACGCTTGGCTCACAGGGATGTTTGCTTGCTAACTCAGATGGAGTGAAGAGGTATTCTGCGTATAATGTGCCCTCGGTTGTAGATACCACGGCAGCAGGAGATTCTTTTATTGGTGCTCTGGCTTTTTGTCTTTCTAAAGGGCAAAATATTGAGCAAGCGATTGATTTTGCTGCAAAAGCTGCTGCAATTACAGTAAGCCGCGCAGGTGCTCAGCCGTCACTGCCGATGTTCAAAGAAATTGAAACTGCACGTTTTGCAATGTAATCAATAATTATTTCCGTTTTGCACATGTCAAGTATTGCCGATAAAATACTTGTTGTTTGTTGCCCACTAATCGCAGTGGGTATTATAAAGAAAGAGAAAGCAAGCGCATGAAAGTATACAAAACTCTCCCGAGTGGAATAAAAATAGTCGAATATGAAGAAAGTCTTGCTCCTGCGATTGCCGATATGTGGAACAGAAGCGGCGAGGGCTGGGGCGGGCGTTTCGGTGATGGAATCTGGACTCGCGAAACTGCCATAGCGCAGCAAGAGAGTCAGGCATTTTTCAACGTTTATATAGCTCTTGATGGTGAAGGAGTGGTGGGTTATTGTAGTTTAAAGCGTTACTGGAAAGATGAAAATACGGCATATGTCCAGCTACTCAGCGTCAGACCCGATTGTCACGGAAAAGGCATAGGCAAGGAATTTATACTTCTCTGTGTGGAGCGAACCATAGAGTTGGGGATGCCGAGACTTGACCTTCACACATGGCCGGGCAACACAAAAGCCATGCCGATGTACAAAAAATGCGGATTTATGTGGGAAGACCGCTCTGATACAACACTTCTGAGCAACTTCATTCCCACAATTTTGAGTACAGAGCTGCTGCAAGACTTTTTCAAAAAAGCGGATTGGTATGCAGACAGCACACGAAAAATAGACATAGAAGTTGACGGTGTGAAAAAAGACAAGTTCGAACTCTATGAATACAAATGGGAAAAAGACGAACAATACTTGACTTTGGGCTTTGAAAAATCAGGACGGCGAATAAGGCTCATTGATACGGAGAGCTACAAAATCGAATTGACCGCAACGGACCACGAGGCTGCGTTTGGAGCTGCATACCCATGTGTGTTTGAAATCACGAACAAGAAAGACACTCCGCTTGACGTGAAGATAAAAGCAAAAAGCGATAAGCCGATTCGTTTCGATGGCATATGGGAAATAACCTTACCGATCAAGGGCGGAGAAATCATAAATGCTGAGTTTTTTGTGGACAAAATAGATAAAGAGTTTGACCCTATGCGCGTACACCCTGCGGTGCTTGCCGATGTTTATGTAGACGGAAAACACGCGGAGTTTGGGCTTGGCATAGAGCCAAAATTCCCAATTGAGGTGAGCATTAAAGAAAAAAGACAACTGGCAAAGCCCGGAAGCAGAGAAACCCACTACATAAACATAAAAAACAATCTGTCAAAAGATGCCATAGTGAGCTTTGCACTACCTGAAAATAAACTCACACGTTTTGAAACAACAAAAATCGAATGTAAACTGAAAAAAGGCAAAGACTTGATGCTTAAAACGGAAGCGGCGGTACTCTCCTGCGGTTACGAAAAGACCATAGTGGAATACGAAATACACTATAGTGACACAGGTGAGAAAATGAGCTTTGAAAAGCCACTGCACCTTGTAAATCAAGGGCTGACAGGTTCGTTTTACTATGAAACTGACAAGGAATACGGAGCGGTCAACGGTACGTGGAGGCTCGCTTTGGTAAAAAAGGATAATGAGGTTGTATTTGATAGCCTCGCCGGGAAAGGACATGCCGAGTTTCTTGTTTCGAAACTTGGAATGCCGCTTGAAGATGAGTTTGAGACCGCAGAGCCTACAGCTGTAAGAGCTGTTGATAATGCGCCTTTCATAAGATTCGAAGCTGATTTTATTTCAAAAAAGTTCGATGGGGCGAAGCTCACGGAAATATACGAATTTGATTTGGCAGGTACTCTAAAGCGAAGCCACAAAATAGAAAACACAGGGAAAAAACCATTAAATCTCACGCTGCAATCGGTGTTTTGGTCGAGCATTGGGAAAAGACCTGTATTCCACTACGATGGCGATATACACGAAGGCAAAGATGGCATGATTTACGGGTTTGACAGCATTTCTTTTGAAAAACTCGACGAAAACTGGGTGTTTGACACATATTTTGAAAGCCCGGCAGGTCTTTGCTGGCCAAAGCAGTATAGCCCGAAGGTGAGTTGGGGCGACGAGTTTACTTTTACATTTCCGGCCGGAGAAATAAAGCCCGGAAAGAGTTTTGAGTCTGAACAGTTTGTGTTTATGTTTGAGGTTTTTCGTAGCTTCCACGAGTTTAGAAATTATGTGCTTGGGGAGCATGATGAAACGATACCATTTGCAAAAAACCATCTTGAGCTGATAGTAAATGAAAAAAATCCCGTTATATCACAAGATACTGTGACACTTGCACTACAAAGCAACCGTCAAAAAGCATGGGAAGGAACGGTTGGGCTATCGTCAAAAGACGGACTGTTTGAAAGTGTGGAATTGGCATGGCAATTCGATGATGACGATGAGGGTGATGAAGCAGATGACGATACCATCCCACTCTACAGGCAAGTGTCCGCCGAAGTAACGATTTCGCGCGAGAAAGCAGGGTTATCAGAGCTGGCTTTCTCCATGAACCTTTCCGGTTACGAAAAAGAAATGTCAAGAGCTGCAATGATAACAGATAATACAGAAATATCATGCAAACAGGCAGATGAAGTATTTACTGTGACAAACGGAAAAATATCGTTTTCAGCTTCACCAAAATTCATAGATACCGTTCACTCTCTGAAATACGACGGCAGAGAATGGTTACTTTCAGGATACCCGGAGCTTAAGCCTCTGTCATGGTATAATCCGTTCATAGGAGGCATTAAAAGCTCAATTTCACGTCTGGGCAACAGGCTCACTCTTCGCGAGAAAATAACAGCTGAGTTTACGACAGAAACCGATGTGTTAGGCAACGTATGGACAGGAATACGAATGGACGTGGAAATCAGCAAACACGATGAATTTAAAGGACTCTGCTACTCTCAGTACTACCTTACGCTCCCGGGCGTTCCCGTGCTGTGCCACTTTATGAGGTTAAATAACGGAACAGGCCGCTATTTAGAAGCAGAGATGTATGCGCATGTGTTCATTGCCGATAAAAATACAAACCAAAATACAGTTGCTGAAATGTCGGGCATGGACGGGCAAAAATATCGTATGCGTTTTGACGGAGAAGAAGATAATATGACTTACGACCGTCTAATCAGCATTGAGAGAGACGGCAAAGAGGCAAGGTCGGAGAAGCTTTATGTACTTAAAGACTCAAGGAGGGATAACGGCAGAAATGGCGTAGAATACGACCTCGATACGGGAGCGACTGAGCATGAAATAAACGCAAAAGTGCCTGATGGTGAAGTTTTCACAACAAAACCACTGTTATGTCTGTTCTCGGAAAAGACTCTTACGATGGAATCCGTTGAGGATTTCAGCAAAATTGAATTCTAAACAGCTCATCATCTGCGATAATATATAAAAACGCTTTGCGGAGGTAATCTTTAATGCTTGATAAAAATGTACCGTTTGCGAAACTGAAAATGATAAGACCGGCAGGAACGCCGATACCGGAATTTTTACTGCCGGAAGGGTTTAAGTTCGTTTTCTACAAAGAGGGCGATGAAAAATGCTGGGCGAGAATCGAAACTTCGGTGGGAGAGTTCGATAATGAATTTGCCGCACTTTTGCGATTTAAAGAGGACTTTGATGTGCCGGAAGAACTGCCCCGCCGATGCCTGTTTATTGAAAACCCCAATGGTGAAAAAGTGGCGACAGCCACAGCATGGTGGGCGGATGTTTTTGGCGAAAGGCGCGCATGGCTTCATTGGGTCAGCGTTGACCCGCAGCATCAAGGACTCGGGCTTGGCAAGGCTATATCGTCACGAGTTACTCAGCTTCTCTGCGAAATTGAGGGTGATGTTGACTTCTTCCTCAGCACCCAAACATGGAGCCATGTGGCAATAGGTATATATGAAAAATGCGGCTGGCAGCCAACAGATGAGCCTCTGTTATACGGAAAAGTTTTCAAGGGTCACTACAAAAAAGCACTCAAAATCCTGGAAAAACTCAAAAAAGCACGCCTGAAATAATATTGATACAATTGACAAAATTCTGATAAACTGATATTATTATTACTAAGATAGAATAGCGGAAAAATGCCTTAGCAAAATTGGCACACGGAGAGCGGAAAGGTCACTAATTATGGTTCAAAACAACGAACTTCCTATTTACTTGTTTCACCAGGGCACAAATTACAAGGCATATGAATTCATGGGTTGTCATTACAACTCAAAAACGAAAGTAGCCGTATTCCGAGTTTGGGCGCCGCGGGCAAAGGCGGTAGCTCTG
>Ga0209755_10005462_pt1 | contig 14458 bp, 20 predicted proteins | sample TergutCo191P1_FD_187301 | JGI IMG/M metagenome (GOLD analysis project Ga0209755, IMG submission 187301) | Cornitermes sp. P1 segment gut microbial communities from Petit-Saut dam, French Guiana - Co191P1 (SPAdes) (version 2) | ecosystem: Host-associated > Arthropoda: Insects > Digestive system... | reverse complement strand
GAAGCATAACAACACTTTGTTTTCACACTTTTTTCCTCTTTCACGCTTTTCCTCACATTTTTTTCCAAAATCAAAAATTTTACCCCCAGTCGATTGCTCGATTGGGGGTTTGTCTTCGCTCTGAAGCTACCCATTGGCGGGTAGCTTTACATTTTTGCGAACGAAATTAAATCTTTTCTAAATCCTTTTCGCTGGTTACACAGCAGCCTTCGTCCTCTTTGTCGCAGCAGTCGCAGTCTTCATCGCAGAAGTCGTCCTCATCGTCGTACAGGTCGTCAAGGTCGTAGCACAGCCCGTCGAACTGTTTTTTAAGCCACAGGTATTTTATAATGCCGATGGCTACAATAGCTACTACCGCAAGGGCAATAAGAATGCCGATTACGATGCCGCGTTTTTCATATGCGCGGAAGCGCTCTACCAAGTTTAGTTCTTCCCATTTGCATTTTAAATTGTTCATGCGTATTTCTCCTTTTTATGTGAAGTTGTAAAAACAGCCCGTGCGCCCGCCGTTGACATTTCTCCCCAAGCGTTACTTAGCTAGTTGGCTCGGGTCAAGCACCCTCGCGGCACATAAACTTTCTTGCTTAGTGCTGCTCCCTTCCGGGCCTGACACGGTTCACAAGGGCTTATTGCGCAAGACCTGACCGTCAACACCACTTTTCTAAGGCAGACCCTACAAAGAAGGAGCCGAAGGCTGGGCGTCACCCTTGCTATAGCGGATTGCAAGCGACAGGGGTCCGCTACCTCCCCGGTTGCACAGGCTAATTGTTAGTATATACCAATTAGTTGCGCCGTGCAAGCAAGCGCAGGATAAACCAGAACATATTAATAAACGCAAGGTATAAGCTTAACGCACCCGATATTGCAAGGTTGCTTGCAAGTCCTTCTTGGTCAACCCTAAGCCCCATTTGTTGTGCCGCGTTGGGGTTTAAGGCAATTTGCGCATAATGCAATTTAATTCGGTTCGCATGGTAAGCGGTTAAGCCCATGAACAGGAATAAACCGAAAATGATAATCAAGAAGTCGAAGCCCATGCTTCCGATAAAAAATACATTGGCAAGGGAAGCGATGATTAGACCAACCAAGCCCATGATAAACAAATTGCTAAAGCGCGTAAGGTCGGTTTGCGTAGTCATACCAATCACCGCCATCACACCAAAGCACACAGCCGTTATGCCAAAGGCAAGGGCTACGGTAAATAAACCGTCCATAAACATAGACGCGTACAGCACAGCAATAAAGCCAAACGTTAAACCGTTAAGCACAGCATACAGCATAAACATAAACTTGGCTGTACCGGGGTTCATGGTAGTTACGCGGGCAGAGATGGCGATAACCAAAATAAATTCTACCACCACTACGCCAATGAATAGCATAGGCGTGTTCCAAATCAAGTCTTGGAACGCAGGGCTGTTGTCCATGCCCCAAATAATTGCCAGCGTAGAAAATGCCGTAACCAGCAGGCCGATAAACATCCAGCCAAATACCCGTGCCATGTACGCATTTACCGCGTCCTCTTCCACCATACCTATGTCTATGATGGGCTGTGTTGCTTCTTCATAGTAGCCTTGTTGGGCTTGCTGGGCGTTTTGCTCTTTTTCCCACATTGCTAATATCCTCCCTTTTGCGCATATGCGCTATTATAGTTTATCGAAACATACGGAAAACTATACCACGGGGTTTGTAATATTTCAAACATATCTATATAATGGCGGCGTATTGCGACATCAATTTAGAAAGTGGTGCATTAAAAATGGCGATTAAAATGGCAATTATCGGCGTTGGCGGCATGGCGGGCTGGCACTATGACAACGTAAAAGGGCATGTAAAGGGCTTAGAAATTGTAGGCGGGTACGATATTCGCGAAGAAGCAAAAAAACGCATGACCGCCGATTGGGGTATAAAAAGCTATAATTCCCCCGAAGAAATTTATGCAGACAAGTCCATAGACCTTGTGCTTATCGCCACGCCAAACGATTTGCATAAATCGCTTTCCATCGCGTGCTTGGAGGCAGGAAAGCACGTACTATGCGAAAAACCCGTTACCCTAAACGCAAAAGAATTGGAAGAAGTTATCGCCGTTGCCAAAAAGACGGGCAAAATTTTCACCATAAACCAAAATCGCCGCTGGGATAAGGATTATCTCACCATTCGCAAAATCCTTGCCGACAAAATGCTGGGCGATGTGTATAACATCGAAAGCCGCGTACAAGGTTCGCGCCGATTGTTTGGCTGGCGGGCATTCAAGCCCAACGGCGGCGGCTTACTCCTCGATTGGGGCGTACATTTGCTTGACCAAATTCTTGACGTAATTCCCGAAAAAATTACCTCTGTACAGGCACATATCCACAACGTACACCACAAGGAAGTGGACGATGCATTCACCGTATTGCTGCGCTTCGAAAACGGTTGCTCGGTAAACGTAAGCATCACCACCAACTGCTACATCGACCTGCCCCGCTGGCATGTTTCCGGTACCGACGGCACAGCCGTTATCCTGGACTGGGAGCAAAACGGGCATGTTATCACCCTGGCAGACCCGTCTATCCAAGACTGGGAAGACGCGGTCATCTACACCCATGCAGGGCCTACGCACACCATGCTTCCCCGCCCCAAATACACCACCAAAAAAGAAGCCCTACCCACCGTTAAAGGCGATTGGGTAGATGTATACCGCAACATTGTTGATGTGATAAACGGCAACGCCGAGTTAATTATCACACCCGAGCAAGCCCTGCGTGTAATGAAGGTTATTGACGCGGCGTTTGAGTCGGAAAAAACAGGCAAAGCCATTACGGAGGTTATATAAATGCCAAGAAAAAAAGACGAACAGGGGCTAAAATTACTGGGGGAAGGGCACAAGGACTACCCAACCGACTACGCCCCGCAAATACTGGAAGCCTTCGACAACAAGCACCCGAAAAATGATTATATGGTAACGTTACATTGTCCCGAATTTACCTCACTTTGTCCAAAAACGGGGCAGCCCGACTTTGCCGAGATTATTATCAACTACATTCCGGGTCCAAGGCTGGTAGAGAGTAAATCGCTTAAATTATATCTCTTCAGCTTTCGCAACCATGGGGATTTTCATGAAGATTGTGTAAACATCATAATGAAGGACCTAAAAAAGCTTATGTCGCCCAAGTATATTGAAGTGAAGGGCAATTTCACCCCGCGAGGGGGCATTTCCATTATTCCCTTTGCCAATTATGGGGACAAAAAATATGCGGATTACGCAAAAAAACGTTTATTTGATAGTTTGGGGGAGCAAAAATGAAGGCATTAGTTTTACTAAGCGGCGGGCAAGATTCGACCACTTGCCTGTACTGGGCATTACGTGAATACGGGAAGGAAAATGTGTCTGCCTTTGGCTTTGATTACGGTCAACGGCATATCGAAGAATTAAAATATGCCCAAGCCATTTGTGACGAGTTGGGCATTTCTTTTGTCATTCAATCCCTGCCCACTGTGAGCGAAATGACCGAAAACGCGCTAACGCGAAGCGATATACAAGTAGATAATTCTTACGATGGGAGCGCGCCCCCCAATACCTTAGTTGAAGGGCGCAACCTCATCTTCCTCACTTATGCCGCTATTTATGCCAAAAAGCGTGGCATAAAAGTACTGGTCACGGGCGTAAGCCAAGCCGATTACAGCGGCTATCCCGATTGCCGCGACGTATTCATAAAATCCACTAACGTAACGCTTAGCTTGGGGTTAGATTATCCCTTCCTTATCGAAACGCCTCTAATGTGGCGCGACAAGGCGCAGGTGTGGGCGCTGGCACGGGAACTTGGTGTGCTGGATATCATCAAAGAAAAAACACTCACCTGTTATAACGGTGTGCCCGGTGAGGGCTGCGGCGACTGCCCCGCGTGTAATTTGCGCTCTTGGGGGTATGAAGGGTTTGTGCGGGATGAACAGAGAATATGACCATCTATGAAACGTCACAGCAGTATATAGATATGCGCGGTATTCATTTTAATGGGCGTGTATTAGACATTGGTGGCGGCGGCGAAGGTATCATAGGCTTGCTTTCCGGCGATAACGTAGTCGCCATTGACACGCGTAAGGATGAATTGGAAGAAGCCCCCGACTGCGGATTAAAAATAATCATGGACGCCTGCGACTTGAAATTTCTGGACCAAGCCTTTGCACATGTGACCTGCTTCTTTTCGTTGATGTATATGGACGATGAGCAGGTAAAAAAATGCCTTGCCGAAGCTTCCCGCGTGTTAAAGGGTGGCGGTTTGCTGTGGATATGGGACAGCACTATTCCAAGTGGATTGACGGAAGATGCCTTTGTTACGCAGTTAAAGATACAGATTTGCGACGAGCGGGTTGTTACCACAGGTTATGGCGTTGGGTATAAGCGAAGCCAATCTATAGCGTGGATACAAACACTTTGCGAAAATGCAGGATTTGTTATTGAAGAAGCGAATGCAAGTGGGGAAGTATTTTTTTTACGTGTAAAAAAGGGGAACGATTAATTTTGTACGAAATTAAAAAAACACTGGAAATTAGCGCGGCGCATTATCTTCCGCTGGAGTATGAATCCAAATGCACCCAGCTCCATGGACACAACTGGAACGTCACCGTGTATCTGCGTGCGCGGGAATTAAATGCGGCGGGCATGATAATGGATTTTACGGAAATTAAGCAGAAAATTAACGGAACGCTGGACCATAAAGTGCTTAACGACGTGCTGGACTTTGCCCCAACGGCGGAAAATTTGGCGCGTTACATCTGTGAAGAGCTTGCGCCGTTTTGCTACCGCGCAGACGTGGAGGAAAGCGCAGGAAACGTAGCAAGCTACATCACGGACGCGGAATGGGAGCGCTCCCATGTATAATGTCGTTGAAATGTTTGACAGCCTTGAAGGGGAAGGGAAGCGTGCAGGGGCAACCGCCACCTTTATTCGGCTTGGGGGCTGTAATTTGCGTTGCACCTATTGTGATACGCCCCAGGCGCTGGAAGCAACGGCGGGGGAAAAAATGACGCTGGAGCAAATCCTTTCCCGCGTGAACACGGCCTTTAACCGCGTAACCCTTACGGGGGGCGAACCCTTGCTTGCCGAGGGGGCGGACGCGCTGGTACGGGAATTGCTTTCCCGCGGCATTGAAGTGAACATAGAAACCAACGGCAGTGTGGATATTGCCGATTTCCGCCAGCGGGTAGGGGATGGGGCAGGGCTTTTTTTTACGATTGATTATAAGCTGCCTTCCAGCGGTGTGTGCGATAAGATGCTGGACGGCAATTACTTCGCCCTTCGCGGGGCAGATGTATTAAAATTTGTGGTGGGTAGTGAAAGCGACGTGCCCGCCATGCTTCACTTGGTGGAGCGGTTGCAGGGGCGCATTATTAACGCGGTTTTCACAAAGAATGAAGCCCCCATCGAAATGCCGCAGATTTTTATTGGCGCGGTGGCGGCGGTACAGGGCGGGAGCGCTCCCGCTATGGATTTGCCCACCCTTGCGGCGCTTATCGTAAATACGCCCATACTCAAGGACGCGCGAATGCAATTGCAATTTCATAAAATTATTTGGGGCGCAGACGCGCAGGGAGTGTAATATGACAGAACAAGAACGGCAAATAGCACAAGCCGTAGAACAGCTAATTCGTGCCATTGGCATTGACCCAACCCGGGAGGGCATGGAGGATACCCCCGCCCGCGCGGCAAAAATGTATACAGAAATGTTCGCGGGACTGCGCCTAACCAACGACGAGATAGCGGAAAAACACGGCAAAACCTTCCCCGACCCCGGGACGGAAATAGTGCAGATTCGCGACATCGACTGCTTTAGCTTCTGCGAGCATCACTTTGCGCTGATGTATAATATGAAGGCGCATATCGCGTATATTCCGCAGGGGCGTGTGATTGGGCTTAGTAAGGTGGCGCGGATTGTGGATTTGGTAAGCAAGCGCTTCCAGTTGCAAGAGCGCATTGGCAACGATATTGCATATATTTTGGAAAAAGTGCTGGAAACCCCCGATGTTATGGTGGTTATCGAAGGCGAACATAGCTGTATGACGGCGCGGGGCATCCGTGCCGCAGGGGCGAAAACCCGCACTCACACCGCGCGCGGGCGTTTTAAAGCGGACACCGCTCTTAGGCAGGAGGTTTTGGCATGAAAACGCAGGAAATAAATGTTCGCGACCCCTATGTGCTGCTGCACGAGGGTAAATATTATATGTACGGCACGCGCAGCCGCCTGTGCTGGGACAAACCGGCGGACATAAATACGCAGGGCTTCGACGTGTACGTTAGCGCTGACTTGGAAAATTGGGACGCCCCTGTAGAGGTGTTCACTCGCCCGCAGGATTTTTGGGCAGACCGTAACTTCTGGGCGCCCGAGGTGCATGTATACAAAAATGCATTCTACTTATTTGCCACCTTCATAGGTGAGGGAAGGCGGCGCGGTACGCAAATTTTACGTGCTTCCAGCCCGCTTGGGCCGTTCACCGTTCACAGCGACCCCATTACACCCCCGGATTGGGAATGCCTGGACGGCACGTTATATGTAGACAAAAAAGGCACGCCCTACATGGTTTTCTGCCATGAATGGGTGCAAATTAAAGACGGAACAATTTGCGCCGTGCAGTTGACCGACGATTTATCCGCCCCTGTTGGCGAGCCGCGAATCCTTTTCGCCGCATCCGCACCCCACTGGGCAGACAAAAACGCCCCCCGAAATGTAACAGACGGCCCCTTCTTCTACCGCACGGAAAGTGGCGCGTTACTACTATTTTGGTCGTCCTTGCAGGGCAGCCAGTATGTACAGGCGGTGGCGCGCAGCAGCAACGGCGATATAGACGGCGCGTGGGAGCATCTGGATTTGCTCTACGAAGCCGACGGCGGGCATGGCATGGTTTTCACCACAAAGGAAGGTACGCTGATGCTCACCTTGCACACACCCAACGTGAAATATACAGAGTATCCCGTTTTTATACCGTTGCAAGTGGATGGGGATAGGGTGCGCCCGCAGTAGGGGAGGGTTTTTGTGAAAACAAAGCAAGCCTTGTTTTTGGTGGCGTTGAATATCATTCTTCCCATGGTTGCGATACGCTGGTTTAACGAGTCGGCACGGCAGCTTGGGCAAATGATAGCCTATGTATCTGCGGGCGGCGGTTGGGGCGGTCAACGATGGAGCGGAAGCGGCGTATGGTCGATTACTATGTTTGAGCCAAGGGAATTAATAACGTATGCTGACCGTTTTGAGCCTTCTGCGGTAGCCGCGCACTTTACCAACTACCCCGCGATTTTATTCTTCATAATGGCGGGGATAAATGTTTTGTTAATTTTGGTTTTTCTCGTTTGGAATAATTTTGTTAAACAGGAGTGAAAAATGTCAATCTTAGCAAAGGTAGAAAATTTGCGGGTGCAATACGGCAGTAACGTTGCCGTCAATGATATATCTTTCGAAATAAGCGCGGGGGAAATTGTCGCCGTAATAGGCTCAAACGGCTGTGGGAAAACGTCCGCCATGGAATGCTTGGGCGGGCTTCGTAACCCCGGCGGGGGAGCGGTTGCTGTTTTCGGCAAAGACCCGCGAAACGAACGCAAGGAAATTTACCACGAGTTGGGCGTGCAGCTTCAAGAATCCGCTTACCCCGAGAAAATAAAAGTAGGCGAAATATGTGATTGGTTTTCATCATTTTATGAAAACCCTGTGGCGTATGAAAAATTACTCGCGCAATTTGGGCTTGCGGATAAAGCAAAAAGTTATGTAAGCAAGCTGTCCGGCGGGCAAAGGCAACGACTGTCTATCTTGCTTGCCATGCTGGGGCGTCCCAAACTATTGATTTTGGACGAACTCACCACAGGGCTGGACCCCGAAGCGCGGCGCGGTATTTGGGAAATTTTAAAGGTGATTAAAAGCGGCGGTATTGGGGTGCTTCTTGTTTCCCATTACATGGACGAAGTGGAAAACCTAGCCGACCGCATTATCTTCATGCAAAGCGGTAAAATTTTTTTCACGGGAACGCTTGGCGAATTGCAAAGCTTCGCCCAAGAAAATTTGCCTGCGGAAAAATGGAATGCCGACATGCGATTGGAAGACATATACCTAGCCTTCGCGCCCGAACAAAAAGCCATCGCATTGGGGGAATTATTATGACGGCAAAATCTTTTTCCAAGACAATGCAAATGATTGTGAAACTTTATATCCGCGATTTTGCAAGTCCTTTTTTCTCCGTTGTGTTCCCTTTGGGGGCGATATTGCTTTTTGGCAGTATCTACGGCAACGAACCCGGCGAACTGTTCAACTACCGGCTCGGCGCAATGGACGTTATGGTGCCCGCGCTGGTGGGTATGGTGATAGCGGTAAACGGCATTATGACGCTCCCGCTCAATTTGACCGAATTTATGACAAACAAAGTATACAAGCGATTTGACGCAACGCCCATGGGCAAGGAAAATATTATTTTTGTGCAAGTTTTTGTTTATCTGCTTGCGGTGCTTGTAAGCGCCGCAATTGTGATTGTTGTAGGGTGGCTGATTTACGATATAAATATAGACGGGAATTGGCTTGTAATTATTCCCGCCCTATTGCTGTCTTGTCTTGCTATATTCGCCATGGGATTTTTTATTGCCGCGGTGTTTAAAAGCGGTAAAATTGCCCAAGTGGTGAGCTATATCGTCTACTTTTTGATGATTTTCCTCTCGGGCGCGACCATGCCCTTGGAAATTATGCCCGATAATATCCGCACTTTTGCCAATATTCTACCGCTTACCCATGTGGTAAATCTGTTACAGGGTACATTCCATGGGCAGGCGATAAGCGAACAGATGACGGCGATTGTTGTGCTTGCCGGGCTTTCCGCCGTATGCGGAAGCATTGGCGCTGTGATGTATAACCGTAGAAAGTGGGCGTAGGGGGGATTACAACGCTATCCAATACCGCTCGTCCCGTTCGTCGCCTGTAATGGCAAGCCGTTCAAATACCCCGCCGCAAGCAATTATGGTCTTGCGGCTTTTTTCGTTGTCGTCGGCGCAGGTGAGCAGCACGCGGGAAAGCCCGTGTTCCGCCAAATGACCGCCTTCCGCGCCAAGGGAATGGCGGAAATTAATCATGCCCAAGATACGCGGCTCACCCTCGCGCATAAGTATATATTGGTCGGCAGATACGTACTTAGAGTCGGGCGGGAGCGTTCCCGCATTATTACGGGTGCGGACAAATGCCAGCCATTCTTGAATATTATCGAACCTACCCAACCCGCTTGTACTGTGGGTGTGGCTATCGTGTGCCAGAAATTCTTCCTTGAAGGCGCGGATTTCGTTGATGTGGGCTTCGGTGGGGCGCACCAGCACTAGCCTGTTCATGCGTACACCCAATTTAACGCCAGAAAATCACAAATAGGCGTGTAGCCGATTTTCATGTAAATGCTATTTGACGTTGGATTTGCCAGGTCGGTGTACAGCACGCATTTTTTGAAGCCCTTGTCCAACCCAATTTGCGAAACCGCCGCAACGCATTGGGTGGCATAACCATTTCCCCGGAAATAGGGTGGGGTGTACACAGGCCCAATTTTACATATGTTTTCCATTTGCATGTTAAGCCCCGCGCAGGTAACGGGCGTGCCGTCCACTTCCATGATGAAGCGGTTTTTGCGGTTGATGACATTGCGCGTGTTTTCCGCGTTCGTGGGGACGGTGAATGGCTTATGGAAGCTGTCGCCGTTAAAACCCGCGTCCCAGTAGGGGAGGAAGGCGAGGTCGCGTTCTTCGGCAAGGCGAACCGTTGTGCGGGGAATGTCGGGGTTCACTTTTTCCAGCTCGTATAGGCGTAAATCCGTTTCCGTTTCGTAGGAGTTGCCCGTTTTTACGGCGTACATCTTGGCGAATAACGTGGCAAGGGTTTTCTCCGTCATTACCCCGGGGAAGGGGATGCCCGCGGCAAGTATTTCGTCCAGCAAACATGCCAACGCCGCAGAATTTATTTTATTATCCGTGCAATACAACGTGAGCTTGTGGGGCGGTGTCATTACCGCCGTAAGTACAATGCCTTGCGCGTCTGAAACCGTTCCCATAAACCAATTTGCGGGGTCGCGCCAGTCGGTTTTGTCCTCGCCCTTATTTCCCATAATCACATTGCCCAAGGGAATTGCATTCTGTGCTTCGTGGCGCATCATAATGGTAAAGGTGTCGCGGTGGAACGCTTGAATGTCTGTATAACGTGTAAATTTCATAGAATCACCTCTGTATGTTCTTTTTACGGTGTAAATATAACACAATTTATCTCAATATTGAAAAAATGTTTGACTGTGCTATGATGAACATATAATAAAAAGGGAGGGTGCGCGTTATGACTATCCCAAGCGCCGCCATTAGCGCGGTAGTTGAAGAAATAAGCCGTAATGCGCAAAGCATAATGGGCAATCGGCTGCGTAAAATTATCCTTTATGGGTCATATGCGCGTGGTGATTATAAAGATTATTCTGATTTAGATATTATGGTACTTGGTAATTTTAACGAAAACGAACACAGGGTATTTGAAAGTGAAATTGACAAAGTAGCAAGCGACATAGGACTTGATAATGATATTATCGTTAGCGTGATGTTGAATGAGGAATCCCTTTTTATGCGTAGGCTACACATTTCGCCGTTTTATAGAAACGTTCTTTCAGAAGGGGTTGAAATATATGGAACACGCTAAGGATATGTCAAAATACAGATACGAACAGGCGTTGCAATGCCTGCAATCCTCAAAAGCGTTAATTAGTTTAGATGATTATAAGGGTGCGGCGAATCGCTCATACTATGGCGTATTTCATGCTATGCGTAGCGTGATGGCGCTCTCTAACGTTGACTTTGGAAATCACGGACAAGTCATTGGTTACTTTCGCAAATCGTATATAAAAACAGAAATTTTCCCGAAAGAAATGTCCCGTATAATTGACACGCTTTTTAAGGAAAGAAATAAATGCGATTATGACGATTTTTACGTCATAAACAAAGAGGATGTAACGAATCAATTAAGCTCCGCCGAATATTTCATCAGCGAAATAAACAAATATCTCGTTAACTTCCAATCCGAAAATGAGGCAAAAGGAAAATAAAAAGGCGGCGGGGTGAACCGCTGCCTTTTTGGGTTTTGTGCTTTTACGATAAGATAAAAATTGCTTATGCGTTATAAACGTCGTTAAAGTAGTTGATGACATTGTTGATAGCCGCACATGCGGAAGCCCTGCTAAAGCTATGTTTTTGTACGCTGCGGTTTATACTGGACCCTGCCGAGAGAAGCGCACCCACACCTACTGCCTTTAAACTCCCAAAACCCATGTACGTACTTGACCCGGGGTCGTAGTCACCTAAGCCCATTGCGTTATAATCAACCTTCATGGCTGAGCAGATTATTTTTAATTGATTTTCGATAGTGTCAATGATAGGCAAATCGGAATCCGACTTAGTCAAGCAATATAAGTACGCTCCATTATTTTCTGCGACTATAGTATAACCATCTAATACATTGACAAGATGTTTATAATGCTGGCTTCCGGATAGTTCAAGTATGTCTGAAATTTTAATGATGGACTTTAATGCCGTTACCCATATCATGCCGTTTTCTAACCTTCTAATATCGCCCTTCTTGCTTAAACCGTACGTCCATTTCAATTCAATGTCCGGTTTAATAAATAATATTGGCTCGCTTTTTTGTAGATTGCCTGGAAGATTGTTATAGATAAGGCGATTATAAGAAGCTTCAGGAATTATATTTGGTTTTTCTGTGTCTACAACCGAAAAATGATTCCAAATATCGGGAAATTCATTGGCTAAGTTATTAATACGATTTAAACCCTTCTCACTAGCGCGCCGCCCAGCAAATCTCCATATCCATCGCAAAAACATATAATGCAGAAAAAAAAAGCCGACTATAAATATAATCGCAAAAATGGTAACTAAAGCTTCTGGCATATCAATTTCCCCTTTTTCATAGTTAATGTTTTCCAAAACGTGTGCCCTTCAACCCTCCTTTTCACCCAATTTCCCAATAGGCGAAGCCAAGCCCTGCACTTCGCCTGCGGGAAAGGAATAAAAAAGTGTGCAAGGACGGCAGAAATATCTGCCATCACCTACACACTTGTATAAGCGTTCATACATATAAACAAAGCGTTGCTTCCTGCAACAACCCAAGCCCTGTATACGATTTTATTGAAATAAAAGCGTAACAATGCTAAACTGCGGTTGCGCAGTGGCAGGCTATGCCTGTGTGTGATAGGTGATGCGCTACATCCCTACACTCGCCGCGGGGGTGCTGGTTACACCCTTGCGGTCACTGTGGTTTTTGTTACGGGCGCATAATATCATAAATAATGTAATGAGTGCAAATATTAATTTTTAATTTATACATATTGGGTTTGTCCCCATCTCCACTACCTCCGTCCCCGGATAAAAATGCGCAAGCACCTCGCGGTAGGTGAACCCCCTGTCCAACAATGCCCGCGCCCCATTCTGGCTCATCCCCACGCCATGCCCATGACCACCACCGTAAAAGGTCACCGCCACCAGCGCGCCAAACACATCGCGCTCCTTTTCCATGGTAAAAAAGGCGCTGGGCATCATGCCCCAGCCGTTTAGCGTCGTGCCATTGTTTAAGGTAAGTCGGCTATTCCGTGGTGCAAGGGTGGCGCGTATTTCAAATTCCGTGAAAATGGGAGCGCTCCCGCTTGTGCCGACAATTAATAGCTCCATGATATTCCCACCCTGTCCGCGCTGTATTACCTGTAGGTCGTAAATCTGCCCAATGTTGCCCACGCCCCGTGCGTTTATCGCGGTGGTTAGCTCCTGCGCCGTCATACGAACCTGCCAGCGAAACCAGGGCAAGTCGCGCTCGAAGGCGGGGACATCGGTATTTTTAAAGAAGGCGGCGGCATTTTCTTCGTAGCGTAAATCGCCTACAGTGAAGGAAGGCTCAAACTGCGCCCGCGCCCGTAGAAAGGGCGGCGTTTCCGCTGGGAACGCTCCCACGCCCGCCCACACTTCTCCCGAATTTGCCGTTGTACCCCCCGAGGTGGAGAAATAATTCGCCAAAATTACCTCGCCGTTATAGGCAAGGATCAAGCCCCGCGTGGCGCGTACCGCTTCTATGGAAATTTCCGTTTCGGGCAGATTGTTATACACCTGGCTCATTACCGAATCGTCAATATGCGCCCCGTAAGCGCGGAAGCGCATCTCGTAAAATTGCCGATAGGCAAAGCTTCGTGCCGTTATCGCCTGTATTTTTGAAGCCTCTAAGCCAAAGGATGAAGGCATTTCGCTGGGGACAACGGCGTATAAATATTCTTCGAAGCACAGCTCATTTACCACCAAAAAACCACCGTTTTTTACGCGTATTTCCAACCGCCCACGATAGCTCGGATGCCCGTTGTTTCCCCAATTGCGCCCCAGTCCAACCAAAACCAACTGATTACAATCTGTAATCGGTTGGATGCAAAAATATTCGTAGCCTGCCATGTCGGTAACCCGCTGTAGCGAGAAAAATTCCCCCGCGTCAAAGTGCCGCTCGGTTGCGCCTTCCAATACACCGCCGCCGCGTACAACAAATGCCCCCGTTGCGGTAATGGTAACGCTCCCATGAATGCGGCTTGCAAAGTGTGATGTGTTTATAAGCACGCGAATTGATTTGCTTTCGCATGTATCTCTAGTTTCAATTAACTCTGCGGGAATTATTTTGTTTATTGTTTCATTAACAATAATGGGTTCGCTTTCAAAGGGCAGTGTGGGTAACGGTCCGCCGGCGCTTCCACTATTTCCGCACGAAGAAAGAAGAAGCAAAACAATCCCACATATACATAGAAGAAAAATGCGCATATGCACCACCCTTTCATTCATATATATACCCGTGGGACAAGATTTAGAACGCACGGCTATTGCTATTTGTTTCGCTATATGGTATATGATGGTGGGTGGAGAAAGTTAGCCATTTACAACAAGGGGGAACCGTTATGGGAAGAAAAATTATTTTCGCTGTAGACGATACCGCAACCATGTTATCCATCATCGAAAATGCGCTAAATCCTGAGCATACAGTGATTTCGCTTGATGCAGCAGAAAAAATTTTCCCACATCTTAAAAAAATTAAGCCGGATTTAATTCTGCTGGATTATTACATGCCGGGCATGACCTGCCATGAGGCGATGCACAAATTAAAGAGTGATGAAAATCATGCAGATATCCCCGTAGTTATTATGTCCGCTTCAAATTATCCGGACCTTATAGATGAAATTCAAGCCATGGGCGCAAGGGATTTTATGCGCAAGCCATTTGAAGCCACCGCCGTTTTACTCGACAAAATAAGCGAATGGACGACACAAGAATAAAAATTTTTGAATTTTTTCAATATTTTTTTGAAAAAGGTGTTGACAAGTTGTGAAGGGTTGATATAATACTCCTTACGCCCCCGAACGCGGGGGGCATGTTTTTTTAAAGACAAGCGCCAAATGCGCGGTGCGCGTG